>ENA-UOOI01001570-UOOI01001570.1-fermentation-metagenome-genome-assembly--contig:-NODE-1570-length-23135-cov-20.140381_pt1 | contig 23135 bp, 23 predicted proteins | sample MGYA00245779_ERZ724027 | MGnify/ENA primary metagenome ERZ724027 (study PRJEB28704, sample SAMN03018318) | fermentation metagenome | biome: anthropogenic terrestrial biome; feature: soil...
AAGGGGGTAAGGCGGACGGCAACGCTCAGCAGGATGGATTTCATGGATTTTCCAGAGACGAATTGTCAAGGACTTTTTCATAAAAAATAAGCTCTGTAACAGAAATGCTTTTTGTTACAGAGCTTCATATTTAAATCTTCCTATTCGTTGGTACAATTCATGATAGAGTAATATCTATTACGTGCCAACGTCCAGACATTTAAAGGCACCTACCTTTATTTATGATACTGCTAAACTGCCATTTTTGCTAATGCCTACTTACTTTCAAGTTGCCCATTATTCCGCTTATCTGCAAAGCAGAGGAAGTAAAAAAGCGATAAGCATTGCGCGTTTTCATTTTGCTTCCTTAGGTGTAAATGAGCCGATGTAGTGTCCCAGAGAAGAATTATATGCATTATCATCTTCCAAATAGCTTACACTATAGTTAGGATTACTTACATACACATGAGTTCTTGAATCGTTACCTTCAAAAATAATGTCACCAGCAGAATTTTGCGTGATAGTATTATATTTTGAGTAGTAATCTAAATCCTTCGATGGTGCTTCCCCAATCACAATAATTTTAGGATCCAACTTTTCCAACACATCTGAAGATACTTTACCAGATTCTCTACCATGATGAGGCGCAAACAGTATATCTATTTCTGGCCATGTAACCGAGTCCTTAATCTTATCAAGAAAATCATGCTCGATATCCCCCATCCACATAGCTTTTATGCCATTATTTACGCTATATGTAAAAATTGGAGAAATATTATTAAATGCTGTACCGGATTTAGCATCAGCAAGGGCATCTAAAAATTCTGAATTCGTTATATCAGGCCATAAAAAATTGATTCCTGCACTGCCGCGTTCTTCGCTGGACTGGTTCATCCAGCGGCGACTACATCCTTGATACACATAAAATGCTTTATCGGAATCATCTCTTAATTGGCAGTACTTTTTAAAGCTGTCTGTTTCATCAGGTTTAGTAGCTTCATTTTTAACTACATAAAAATTTATAATGCCTACCTGATCACAAAAATTCGTAATTCCTTTGATATGATCCTCATCAGGGTGTGTTGAAATAAATCTAGTAATTCCTTTTAAATCTGCTTTTTCTTTAATCTCTGAAAAATTAACATCTCTGCTATCTTCATCCTCATAACAGCAATCAATTGTAGTGAAATTATCTGAATTGTGATTTATATAAAACATATCGCCATTCCCGACCGAAAAAGATTTAATAGTACTCATCTATTAATTCCTCCTAAATTAGAATGATTTTTTATTTTGAAACCCATGTTCACAATTTGTTGTCCTCAGCAATGTCCACAGCAATAACTGTGTTTACAAAACGATCCATTTTTACATGAGCAGCACGATTGGACACTGAAGCTATCGCAACTAGCGTAGCAATAAACTTCCATGAGAAAGTTACTAGTTGCGGAAAAATGATAAGAGATAGACAATATAATAGAAAGAAAAGAACAGTTTCAACAAATAAGTCTCTACAAATGAGAGAATCTTTTTGACTTTGTTTGACCTTTTCTTTTTCCTGATGAAATAAATATATTTTGTACCATTTTGCATTCTCAAAATTCCGCTTTGCTTTTTTTTCAGTAGGGAGATTGGATATTATATCGCTGTATTTGTTTTTCGCATCCTCAACCAGAAAACGATCATCTACAAAGACACCATTTTTTATACGTGAAAAGATAGTTTCACCGGGACGTGGAATTATGAAAAGTCCCACCAACTTATCTTTCGACTTGCTACTGATTGAACAATCACACAAAAATACTCCCAGTGAAAGAATGCCGGAAATAATGACACTTTCAATAGCGTTAGATAATGCCTCAAGCATACTATTTTTGCCTGTAAGTGGTTTAACTTCCAGTATAGGTGTACACCAGATTAAGAATAGAAATATAAGAATGAACAGTAAATATTTTAATTCTTTATCACGATAATCCTTCATTTTATCTTCTATCCTCATAATCAATTATTGATTTGCTGCTTCCTTAATTAGCTATGTTTAAAAATGTAAAATTGACTTACACATAAACAAAAGAGTTAACCGTTATTGCTGTGTTTTGCCTTGAATCGAGTAGTTAATCATTATTGCTATTTATCTGCATTAGTCTTAGCTTCGAATAGTTGTTATCCTGAGAATTATCCTTGCCTACGACTCCTAAAATTTTCCGATAAAAATATAGAGTTGGCTATTACGACAAAATTCAGCTTATTATTCATTATATATTATATATAATATCACGACAATCTCGCAATGTCACGCCATGTGTTTGACAAATTATCGGTGATTTTTTTGTCTATAATCGAATATCACACTCGGCTAATTTCGTTGCGGAGCATCCGCTTGATTTTGTCGCTCATGGTTTCCCGGCTGGTAGTGCTGAAGTGGATCTTCACTCTGTAGGTGGTTTTGCCGATCTTTTTCACAAGCATGGGGCATTCGTCTTCCTGCTCTGGCATAGAAACCTTGCTGTTTGCGGCACTGATGTTAACTCCATTTTCTCCGTTCATATAACTCCTTTCGTCTCAAAGCCCTCAATCCATAGGACAAAAGGTTTATAGTGTATCATGAGCTTTCCTTTTGCTCGTTTGGACAGATAACGCGGACAGTTCATCACGACGGCTCGGAAACTCTGCTTACAGCCGTGGATACATTTACGGCAAAGCGGGTTGTATGTTATCCGATTTCGTTGGTTTAAGAAAAACTGCCATTCCAGTTTGCACTTCTTGCTCATTTTCGGCATAAAAACCGTTCCTTTCGCCGTTACGTCGGATAGATGGATTTTCTGTAGCTTCCCGGTGCTGTTTTCTGGAAAAATTGGCCCTGTAAGCCCCATCTGTGAAACGTGGTGCTATTGGGATATGGGTAGAATAGGCAGATATAAAATGTTGTGTTCCGGTATCATTTCAGGACGATTTTTATTGCTCATCATCGTGTCCCCAATCTCGTGGCTTATCCGATTTAGGCAAGTTCGGCAGCGGCCCTTAGAATTTTCTTTAGTATGTGTCAAATATTACGTTGAATTTTACGAATAATAAGAGTATATTATTATTTAGGAGGTGTTTTGAATGCCAAATATCAAGCCTGTGTCCGATCTGCGGAACTACAACGAAGTTTTGCGTGGTATTGCATTTGGTGAGCCGGTCTACCTGACAAAAAATGGCCGGGGACGTTATGCAATTGTGGACATTGATGAATACGAAAAGCTAAAAGCCTCGCTGAAACTCCTGTCCCAGCTTGCAAAAGGCGAACAGTCCGGAAAGGAAAAGGGCTGGCTGAACATGGAACAGGTGGAAGAACTTTTGGAGCAGGAAAATGGCTGAGTTGCGCGTTTCCCCGGAGGCAGCAAATGACCTGCGGAAAATCCGGCAGTATATAGCTTCTCAGTTGGACGCGCCGGTCGCCGCCCAAAAGTTGGTTTCCCGAATTTTAAAGTCCATGCGTGGACTGGCAGACTTTCCTGAAAGCGGCCCGAATCTGTCCTCTGTTTTGAATATCGAAACCGACTATCGCTTTCAGGTATGCGGGAATTATCTGATCTTTTACAGGGTGGAGAAGCAAACTGTGTTTATCGTCCGTATTCTGTACGGCAAGCGCAATTACCTGAAACTGTTATTCGGGGAACAGCCACCGCAGACATCCGATAACTGAGTCCACCAAACTGCAACAAGCGTTCATTCGCAAGCAACGTCGTATGGGGAAACCTGTACGACGTTTTTATCGTTCCGGCTCCTTCGTATAATTTCGGGACTTCTCCGACCGGGCAAGCTCGTCGGCGGCCTTGCGGATTTTCTCCACGGCCTGAATATCCGTGCGCATGGCTTTCATCTGTTGATACAGAGTACCGTTATGGGCAGAAAGGCGTTCCGCTTCGGTCTGCCAATGCTTCGGCGTAATCTTTTCGTCGGACGCTTTCAACTTGTTCAGATACCGCATCGAAGCGTCATACAGGGCAAGCTCCGCACTGTGCGCGTCCTGAAATTTTTCCCGCGCTCGCGGTTTCAGGGAGGCAAGCCGCTGACGAATCGGTTTGTTATCGGAATACTGTTTCCACATGGAAAGCCGTTTTTCCAATTCGTTGATCTGGCGGGCAGTGGCGGCAATCTCGCCGCGCAGACCGTAATATTCCGTCTGAATGGCGGTCACCTTTGCATGAAGCTCCTGCATGGAAGAAACGCCGTTTTCCTGCAAAAAGCTGAACAGGGCGGCGCTCTCTTTGAGGGCTTTAACCTTGCCGTATCGGGTGGTGGGCTGTTCTGCGGTTTGCACCTGTTGAAGCTGCTCCCAAATACTTCGCTTTTGTTCAGGCCGCGCCGTCTGTCGCTTCGACCAGTTGTAAAGGCGGGTGATCCGGGCCTTGATTTCTTTGAGCAGCCGGTTTTGTGCGGCAATTTCCCGGTTGACGGCACCCTTTTCGGTGGCAAGGCCCCGGCGCTCCATTTGCGTGGCCGCGACGCCCATATGAACAGTGGGAATTTTCTGTATGCCCTGCCGGACATAGCTGCGGTGGTCGATTCGCTCCGGTCTGCCGATCTGCTCCAACACATGGTTACAGGCGTCGGCCCACGCCGCCCGCCATACTTCGGCCTTGCCCGGATCGTTCCAGTCGGTAGTGTTGACCCTGTGGCTTTTGAAACCGACGCCGGGGAGTGGAATACGCTGACCGTGCCCATCGAGGTCATACTCCTTCCGGCACTTCGCGCCCCATTCGCCGATTCCTTTCAGCGGTCGGATGGTGAGCATGATATGCGCATGCGGATTTCCGTCGCCTTTGTCATGGATAGAAAAATCCGCACACATGCCGGAAGCTATAAAAGCATCCCGGACATAGGCGCGGACAAGCTTGATTTGCATATCACGGTTAAGCTCTGCTGGCAGGGCAATTTCGATTTCACGGGCAAGCTGGGCGTTACGGCTTTTTTCGATCTGCTCCACGCTGTTCCAGAGGGTGGAGCGGTCGGAAAATTCCGGCGGGGCATGGGCCGGAAGAAGGATTTCCGAATGCACTACGCCGCCTTTTTTCGTATAATCATGCGTGATGCCATCCCACTCGTTTGTGAGCTTTTGGCCGCTGCGGTAAGCGGCGGCGGCAACGGCGCTCCGGCCTTGGCTTCTCTTGATAATTTTGATGCTGCAATGATAGATGGCCATAGACAAAATTCCTTTCGGCGGCAAGCATAAACAAAACCTCACGCCGGGGCGGATTCTCCGCAGAGAATTCGATGCGGCATGAGGTTACGCAAAAGGTTTGGGGAGCACAGCTCCCCATCGCGTCCGAAGGACGCAACGGCCTCGCAGAGCGCACGGCACCCGTCAGGGTGTATAAGTGCGCCATTAGGATAATTACAGTTATGGAATCAGAAATAGATTTAGCGTTTTCGCTTCAAAAATGCCTTGACCTATTCGCCCGACATGGGGATGATTTCAGGAAACACGCTTTCCAGAATGGCCCCTCGCTCAATCAGGCGGTGTGTCCGCGCTTTACGCTCTGCGTCTGCTTTCCGGTTGAGTAGAGTTTTTAGCCGGTTTTCAAGCTGGCGGATTTTCTCCTTTACGGATTCTGGTTCCTGCTTTTGAGTAGACATACTGTTTTCTCACCCCATCCATTTCTTTTCCTCAAAATAGCGTCTGAGATTTTTCACGCCTTTCTTTACGGAATCACAAACGCCGCTGCTGTTTACGCCCTCGGCGCGGGCGATGTCCACTTTCTTCATACCGAGAATGTAATGCGCGTACACACGTCGCGCCTGAATGGGCGGCAGATGGTCAAGAGCTTCGTAAAGCTGTTGCATTGAAACTTTTTACATGAGGATTTCTTCGGGTGACGGCTCCGTATGGAGAATGCTGTTTTCAATGCCATCGTTGAAATCCAGAGAGTAATAGGCTTTGTGATACCAAGCCCGATGGTGATAGTTGTCTTCTTGTCGCTTCGCCAACAAAAACGCTTCGGCAACTTCGTCGCTGACCTCGACGAAACAGTCCTCATGGAGGAACGGGTAGTGCTTGCGCAGATTGATGACCGGCATGAGCGTAACCTCCAAACATCAAGAAGGACAGACAGCTTGAAACTGCCTGTCCTTCTTGTGTGTGTGATAGGGCAGAAAACCCTTCACCGGTTAGCCTGAAAATAGGTTTCCGATCATCCTACCTGTAAAGCACATTTCACCTTTTTCCTGACTGCTTCGATGCTTCTCATAATAGCGGACTTGGAACAGCCGCAGATGTTACCAATCTGGGAACAACTGAACCCTTTTAAAGCGTAAAGCAGAAAACGATAACGCTGTTTTGCCGTGCAGCTTTCCAATGCCGTCGTGATATCCAAGAGGGTTTCTTTTCGGCAGAGCCAATCCTCCGGCGTTTCGTAGTAGCTCCGGCTGCACTCATGGGCAATAATGTACTCGTCAAACTCGCGCCCATCCCAATGGCGTCGCTGTTCGTGAAAAAGATTCTCAGTTTTGTGTCTTGCTAGATCAAGAAATTCAGCAACTTCGGCAGATACTTCTATGGCTACGCTTTGTCTACGGACTTTGATTTGTACCTCCATGATTTTTCCGTCCTTCCTGAATGATTTAGAAATTCAGAAAGGACAATGGAGGCGAGCGGCAACGGTAATCAAAACAACGAGTTGAACACGTGATATGCACAAGCCCTAAAAGGGTATCGTACAGGCATAGCGTATTAAAGCGCACTGAAAAAACTGTCAATTGCATTACTAGCCCTGCCGCCCATTAACGGGCAAATTCATGCTTGTTTTGCTTATGGCAGTAAAAAAATAATTGTTAGTTTCTTCCCTTCGTTACGAAGATATAAAATATGCTATAGACCTTTTATTTGCACCAGCATAGCTGATGGATTTTCACGCTAAAGCACATAAAAAATGCACAATGGGGAAGGGTATCCCATTGAACATAAAGACAATATTTGAAATCTGCTGATCCCGCTAGCCCGTAAAAATGGCCGAAATAATTGTTTAGTGAGGAAGATACTAAGGCCTCCGGCCTCCAAACTTTTAAATTATAGGTAAACTTATTTTTCTGATGGTCGAAAGTGCTTTTCTGCATTTAGAATAAAAGACACTAGCTATAAACTGTTTTTTTACAGCAGTATTTTGTACAATAAACTGAGTCTCAGGTTTTGGATTATAGGTGGAATACCATATAGAATTTTATCGAACATAAGAAGCAGTTAGCCATTTCAACTTGTACTGGCTTCAGACTGACTATTTTTCGTGATCTTCTCTTTTTATAAAAAAAACATCCTCACCATTCACTTCGTCCATTGCAATCGTTTCACCAACAATGTTGGGACAATTGCAGCTCTACCTTCTGTGCATAGGCTACGACTTGATTAGGCTGTACGCAAAATACAACACGAAAGACTGAGAACACATTTGTTCTTCCTTCAAAAATAGAGGGTTTCAGAAAAGCAGAAAATAATGGAAACTCAGGCAGCACTGAAAAGTATGACTTTGTACTATCGTGTCGTTTAGCGGCTTTTTAAACCTTTCGTTAAAATGACAAATGTTACATTCACCTTAATATGCAAATGGGGCTGTTGCAAAACGAAAGCTTTGCAACAGCCCCTACATCGGGTATGACTGTCAATTCTTGAAAATGAAACGCACACTGCCTAATCACATGTTAGAACTTAGGATAAATATCGATGGTTTGTCCTCCTGTAGCTGTGTAGTTGTTCCCGCTTGACCATTTACTGTCATTGATCAGCGGTTTAAATTCAAAAGTTTGTCCGGCAGGAATCCGTTCAATTTCGTAAGTCCAAGTGTTGGAATCGACATTGAACATCTTTCTTCCGCTGTCCCACCAAAGGGGATAGTTGGAACCCCTAAGATACATAGTATTTCCTAAACCGGTGTCGTAATGGACGCGGATTGTGGTAACTGTTCTCGCAGGAGGGGCGTATGATGCAGGGCTATCAGTTGTGAAAACATATGCTGTTTTTGCAGGAAGAGAAACACTGATTTGTTTTCCGGTCGTTCCGCCGGAAACAATACCGGTTGTTACAGAGGTATTTAATAAATTTGTCAACTTTGTACCGATGGTAAGTGAACTCTCGGCTCGAATTGGGATATCTCTAGTTTCATTACTTGTACCATTGTTGATTACTGTTATAATTTCTTGTCCGGTCGAATCATTGCGGCGAGAATAAGAATAAATGTTAGGCTCGCACCACATTTCGCGCTGCGTTCCTGTCCTCAGGCACGAATAGTTTTTACGAAGCTGGGTAAGCCGTTGAATGAACTGATACATATTCCCATTTTCTGGAAATCCCGGCATTACCTCACGGTTCTCTTTGTTGGCGATTCCAGCCCATTCCGTTGGTTTTCCGCCGCCATAACAATCCTGTTCTGTGCCGTAATAAACGTCCGGAATGCCACGAACCGTGAACATAAAAGTTAAAGCAAGGCGCATTTTCTGGAAATTGTCATCAGCCAAGCACAGAAAACGATCTCGATCATGATTATCGATAAATGTTACCAGCCTGTTGGGATCTTTATACTTGTTGTCCTGATCAAATATTTTCTTTACGGTCGTAAAGTCGGCGTCGTGTGCAAATACTTCACGCGCCTGGAAAAACAATGGAAAGTCCAGAACGCCCCATTCGTATTTTTGAAAATCACTTACGTAGTCCACGTCTCCGACAAATACTTCCCCAAAAGTTGGTACACCTAAAGATTTCTCAAACTCGGCAAGAAAATCCTTTGGGATGGAACGCGCGGCATCTACACGAACTCCATCTACTCCGGTATCCTGAACCCAGGTTTTATACGCGCTTTTTATCGCCGCACGTGCATCCGGATTGTCCTGATTAAGGTCATCAAGTCCACCCAAATCATAGTTGAGAACCTGATCCGGGTCATCCCAGTTTGTGATATCGCCGTTATGATGATACCAGTTTGGATTATTAAAAGGAGCTGCGGGTTGATAACTTGCAGAGCTGTAAGTGGTAGCTTTGGAAGCAAGATAATCCGCAGTGTGGTTCGGCACGGCATCCAGAATAACCTTGAGACCTTTTGAATGAGCAGTGTTTACCAAGTTAATGAGATCTTGTTTAGAGCCGAAGTGTGGATCGGCCTTGTTGTAATCATGGGTAAAATATCCATGATAGCCTGACTCGCTCTTGTCACGGCTCAATGGTTCATTCTCAGATACGGGGGAAATCCAGATGGCTGTGACCCCCAAATCTTTAATATAGTCCAGCTTTTCCGTCAAGCCTTTCCAATCCCCACCTTGTGTATATTTCAGATTTCCGGGTCTGTATTCCACGTTCAAGGTTCCGTTATTGGAAGAATCCCCGTCATAAAACCGATCGGTCAGTACCATATAAATAACGTCGTTTTCGTTAAGAGCTGTACTGGATTGAACAAACTGCGAAATATTCGTGTTGGCATTCGCATTGTTGCTGGAGACTGCCTGTACGGGTGCAGAAGCCGATAAAAGCAGCGAAAAAGTCAGTACCAGTGAAAGACCTATGTTTAAAATCTTACCCTTAAATACCTTTTTCATTTTAATCTCCTTTCTCAAAACGGGAGTTCGCAACAGATAGGCTAGCCTTTTATACCACCAGTCTGCAATCCTTTTACAAAATATTTTTGGAAACAGATAAAAATAATCAAAACCGGAACTAAGCTTGCAACGGACATGGCGAAAACATAGCCCCACTGCGTGAACTGATGCTCACCAAAAAAGCCTGCAATTGCAATCGGAAGTGTACGCTTCGCATTATCATTTATGACAGTCAAAGCCCAGGGATACTCTTCCCAAGCGGTTAAGAAATTGAAAATGCTTACGGACGCGATTGCCGGCCCTGACAGCGGTACGGCAACTGCCCGGAATACGGTGAATACGTTTCCACCATCCATATAGACTGCTTCATCAAAATCACGGGGAATATTCTCTATGAATCCTTTGATCATGAACGTGGAAAACGGAATTACCCACGCAACATAGAATGGGATTAACCCCCATAATTTATTTGTAATATGAAGAAAAGACGCAAGTTCAAATTGTGGAACAATCAGCGCCGTACCGGGAATAATCATGGTTCCAATTACCAGTCCAAACAGCACCTTCCTTCCCGGGAACCGAAAACGCGCAATGCAAAAAGCCAGAGCTGTTGATATTGCGGCTGCCAGTGCTACGGTGATGAGTGACACGACCAAGCTGTTGATGAAATTAACATAAAATTTCTGCTGCTGAAAAATATAAATATAGTTTTCAATTGTTATATTGCTCTTATTGGGAAAGAAATGAGGCGGATATTCATAGAGCGCCCCGTTGGGCTTTAAGGACGTACTGATCATATAGACCATCGGCAGCACAGAGATGAGTCCGCCCAAAGATAAGACAATGTACATCCATAATTTAGCTGATCTGATTCTTTTCATATTCATGTGCTAATCTCCTTCATCCCGGTTTTTCATCGCCTTGAACTGCAATACCGCGAGGAAGACAAGTACGACAGCGACGATAAAGGAGAGGGCGGCGGCATAACTAAACTGTCCCTCATTGAAAGCTTTGTAATACATCCATGTTAAAACAGTTTCCGTTTGGTGCATGGGTTTTCCGTCCGTAATCATTTTTATGGAAGTGAAGACGTTAAATCCGCCTATTGTCAGCATCACCAGCGCGAATAGGGTCGTACTTCTGATGCTGGGTAATGTAATGTAAAAAAATTTATGTACGGAGCCGCAGCCGTCAATCGCCGCAGATTCGTAAAGGGCTTTGGGCACATTCTGCAGCGCCGCGAGGAAAACGACCATATTCCACCCGACGCCCTTCCAAATCCCGAGAATCATGGCGACGGTAAGCCCGCCCCATCGGCTGTCCAGCCAAGCAATATTTCCTCCTGTCGCATGGATTACTTGTGAAAGAAAATAATTCAGCATACCTTCCGTGTTGAAAATATACTTAAACACAAGAGAAACAATTACCCATGATGTAATAACCGGAAGATAGTAGATCACTCGAAAGCCAACCTGACAACAGGGAAGTTCATTGATTAGGACAGCAACAAGGAGGCCAATCACCATTTGGGCCGGTACCGTGACCAAGGTATATACCAAAGTGTTTTCAAAGGAAACCCGGAACGTCTGGTCTGATAAGACCGTTTGATAGCTCTGAAAGCCAACAAAGGCGTCTTTCAGAGAGGTACCATAACCGCTCTGGAAAAAGCTCATGAAAAGCAGTTTCCCAATCGGATAAATGGTGAACATTGCGAACATAAAAATTCCGGGCAATAAAAGCAAAAAGATCTGCAGTCTGTTTTTTAGCGATTTTGCCTCCATGATGCCGTCCTTTCCCCATTCCTTTATTTCGGTCGCCTGTTGACGAAACAGCTATTGTTGGTTATACTATTTTAGTAGTTCGTCAACTTTAGGCGCAAGTGTGTCAAGTGTTTTCTGCGCATCCGCCCCGTCCTTTATAATGGAGGTCACAGCGGTTGTCAGCTGATTATCGATTTCAGTCCATTTTGCTACTGGGGGGCGCGCTTTTGCGTTTTTAATTGCATTCAGAAATGGCGCAAATGACGCTTCTTTGACCGTCGTGCTTTCCAGCGCCGCTTTGTTGACGGGAATCAGCCCGCATTTAGCCATTTCTTCCTGGGCAAATTCACTGGTCATGAATTTCATGAATTTCCAAGCGCCCTCTTTGTTCGCTGAGGAAAACATACCGATATCCTCGCCGCCCAGAACGGAATGAGAACCTCCATCTCCAGCGGGTACATCCGCTGTTCCATAAGAAAAGGCGGGATACGCCCCTTTCAGTTCAGAAATTTTCCACGACCCTTCCAGAAGCATGGCATAACGGCCTGTTCCGAATCCGTCGGTCATGGGGATATCTCCGCTGCTGAAGCCGGTCAGCGCTTTGTTTTTATAAAGATCGGCGAGCATCTGGAGCGCTTTTACTGTTTTTGGCCCATTCAAATACCCTGAGGCTTTTGTATAGTCGCTGTTTGTAATTTCGCCGCCCATGCTCCAGATGTAAGGAAGCACATTCCATCCTGCCAGCGCAGGTTCCGTGCATCCCCATACCTGCTGACCACCGCTGTTTTTGCCCGAAAGTTTTTTGGCCGCTGCGGCGAAATCCTCCATTGTTTTCGGAACGGGCACGTTCGCTTGCTTCAGCGCATTTTTGTTATAGAATAGGATTTTTGTGTTGGTATTGAGCGCCAGTGCATAATAATTTGCACCGATTTTGGCTGTGCTCATGGCGTTTTCCAAAAGGCTGCTGGAGTACTGAGAAAAATCGCTCATTTCCTTATCAACAGGAACAAGGATATTCAGCTTTTGAAATTCCGGGACCCAGGCGATATCCAACCGTGCGACATCAGGCAATGTATGAGCATTGGCGCTGACCAGAACTTTATCATGAAGCTTTGCCCATTCATAGGATGTCGCGTTGATCTTATAACCCGGGTTTTCTTTTTCAAATTTTGGGATCAATACTTTGGTTAGAGTTTCGTTCTCCGGAGATTGTGCACTGTAATGATGCCAGAAGTTTAACGTAACGGTCTCTTTTGGCGCATTGGTTTGGGAGGTCTTTTGATTTCCTTGCCGGTCTGCGGATGATGGACTATTTTCTGACGTTTGCTTGGAACATGCAGCCAGTGCTGTCAACATTGTGGCTGCAGAAAGAGCAAATGCCAGAATTTTTTTGCCTTTTGCCTTTTTCATACCTTTACACCACTTTCTTAATAAATATTTTTACGGAATAGGGCGTCATAGTCGTTTGCAGCCTGCTTCTGTACTGCGCGATATCATGGTTGTAAAACTTTTCTCCCCCCTGAGTTTTTACGGAAGAAACCGCCTCTTCGTTCAGCAATTCGAACCATTCGCTTTCTTGTTCCAGAAGAGGAACAGCGGCGCTTTGCATCCGATTGGTCGGATTCAAAACAATATAAAGATTTTGTTCCCGATAGGATCGGATGAATCCGTATAGCCCTGTCTCTGAACTGCAAAGATTGGTGCAGTAATTTCCAAAAATTAGTGCATCGTATTTTTTACGAATCCGGATTAGTTTTTGATACCATTCAAACAGCACATGGTTTTGCCGGGTGCTGTCCCAAATCATTGCCTGTCGGCAATCCGGGTCGTTTGCTCCCGTCAGGCCGATTTCATCCCCGTAAAAAATGGCCGGGCAGCCGGGGAATGTCATCATGAGCGCAACCGCAAGTTTCAGTTTTTGCGGATCATCTCCGCAATCGTATAAAAAGCGGGGCGTGTCGTGACTGTCCAGCAAGTTATACATACATTGGCAGGTTTCTTCCGGATACAGGGACATCATGCGGTTGACGCGGTGATCAAATTCCGGAGCGTCGATTTTTCCTTTTGCCAGCCAATCGGTGACGGCGTCCTTGAAAAGATAGTTCATCGCTCCGTCCAGACGGTTACCAAGCACTAAACGACCAGCATCGCCCCAGCTTTCTCCAATCAGTACCGTGCTTGGAAAATCCTTTTTCAGCGCTCCGGAAAACCGTTCCCAAAACCGGCCCTCGATTTCATCCGCTACATCAAGCCTCCAACCGTCGATCCCACATTTTCTAATCCAATATTTTCCGACATTTATGAAGTAATCACATACTTCCGGGTTAGCAAGATTTAACTTCGGCATCCATTTATAATATCCGACGCATTCATAATTCGGCGGATCGGATTTTACAGGAAAACCGAACGGGAAAAACCAGCTTTTGTATTTGGACTGTTCTCCGTTTTGAATCAAGTCTTGAAAGGGCGAAAAATAGTAACCGCAGTGATTGAATACACCGTCCAGAATAATTCGAATCCCTTGTTTGTGGCACTTATCGGTAAGCTCCGTCAAATCTTCTTCTGTACCAAATTGCGGATCAATTTTGTAATAGTCAATCGTATCGTATTTATGATTTGACGAACCGCGAAAGATGGGAGTCAAGTAGAGGCATGTAATTCCAAGCTTCGAAAGATAGTCCACGCTGTCGATAATGCCCTTCAAATCGCCGCCCATGGTGTTATCTCGGCTTGGGGGCGACCCCCATGGCACGGTATCCGGGGGGTCATTGTTTTTGTCTCCGTTTTTGAAACGCTCCGGGAAAATCTGGTAGTAGATTTGTCGCTCGCACCATTCGGGCGGGTGAGGTCCATCACTTACATTGGGGTATAGATATTCGAAATAGTTTTCATCCGGTTTGGTCGACTGCGGCCCTTGCGCTCCGTACCAGATGGTTTGGCTGCCGTCATTCAGTTCAAAGTAGTACCTTATGTAACAAGCTGTTTTCTGAAAAACGGCTTTGCCGGAAAAGTAATCGTGTTCCCGGTCGCGCAGGACGCACCTCATTGGGATACGGCGGATTTTTCTAGGGGCTTCATACCTTCTCCAGAAGACCAAAAAACAGGACTTCAAATCTTTTCTTGCGGTCTGAAAACGAAAGACAAGTTCCTTTGAATGAACCGGATAAACAAAACTTTCCACAGGACGATGTGCCAGAGATGCTTTATTCACTATCTTGCCTCCTTCGATTTTTTTTCGTAGATTCTCGTTCAACAATTTTTGTGGATATTAAAATCTGTCTGCTGCTCATGTCTTTATCTTCGATTCTCCGTATTAATATGGAGGCTGCCTGTTCGCCCAACCCGAAAGTATCAATATCCACCGTCGTGATAGAAGGCTCTGAAAGCTCAGTCACCGGAGTATTATCAAAGCTGATGATGCCGAACGCTTCGGGAACCGAGAGGCCGTTCTGTTGCGCCGCGCGGAGCGCTCCCACCGCCAAGTAAAAATTGCTGCATATCACCGCATCCGGTGGCTGCTCGCTTTGAAACATCCGAGACATTACGTCCAGACCGTTTTTCACGTCGGAATTGCAATGACAGATTCGCTCATTTAGTACGGGAAGCCCTAACTCATTCAGTGCACGGCTATAGCCGGTGATGCGGTCCTGATTAAAAATTTCTTTGCTGCCGCTCGACAAAAAAGCAATGTTTTTGTAACCTTTTTCCACCAGGTGGTGAACTGCAAGAGCCCCTCCCTGAACGTTATTAATATCTACCCAACTGTTGTCAGCGTCAAGCGTCCTTGGATCACCTAAAACGACATAAGGAAATTGAATTTTATTCAGCTTTTCAATAAAGGCGTGATCAATCAAAGAATTTGGCAGGATGATGCCGTCAACTTTTTTCCCGAATACCAATTTGTCTGCTGAAGTCATATTCCCTTTTTGCATTCGCCCGTTAGTTATGATCAGGTTAAAGCCGTTTTCATGCGCAATTGTTTCAATGCCAAATACACTGTTGTTAAAAAAATTATTGGAAAAAGAACGGGTTTCTATTACATCAATGACCAAAGCGATTGCAGACGTGCTACCGTTTGCAAAACTTCTCGCCGTATCGTTTGGGACATAATCCAGCTTTCTCATGATTTCTAAAACCCGATCACGCGTTCCCGCTGAAATGACTCCCTTGTTGTTGATGATACGCGAAACAGTAGACGAAGAGACCCCTGCAGCTTTTGCCACATCGCGAATTGTAGCTGACATATTTCCTCCTATGCAATCGGTTTACTTATATATTGCGGCTTATATTTTAATATTAAGCCTAATAATCAAGCATATTCAATGTGAATATAATTTAAACATTATTTTTATTGTATATTTGTTTTATATTAGTGCAACCGTTTACATTACCTAGATTATAGCATTTACAGAACATTTGTCAATATATTTTTTCAATTCGCAAATATTTTATTTATATTACTGCCACAAATATAGCAACTTGCTACAGAACGGAATGCGGGATGGACGGCATAGCGGCTATGAATTGCTTTTTCTGGTAGTGTAATATCGGTACAATTTTCTAGATTCATGATTGCTGCGCACCAATGGTAGAGCCGAGCGAAACAAAATTGCCCGGAGCTTTGCTCAACCACGCCTTCTGATCTCTGTTTGACCTTTGTACTTGCCAAAGCTGCTAGCAGTCCAGCCAGCTTTTGCAGTTGACATGGCGAATCGAAGCGCCGCATGTGGCCGGTTTCGGCAAAGACACCGGTCGTGGTCTCTAAGCCTATGCCCTTAATTTTTAATAGCTCGGCAACCTCCGGAATCTGGCTGCACAGCTTTTTAATTGCAATCTTGAGTCCCTCATCCTATCAAAGTTTTGCATCGTAAGCCTTCAACAGTCTTTGTCGAAGCACCGACTGAAACAAACACTCCCTTCGCCATATCCTCGGTGCGCAGAGCTGATTTTCTGGCCTCGATCTCCGCCTTTTTTGCCGCCTTGACCTTATCCTCATATTGCTTTTGCTTGCCGTTGGCTTTACGCCGCAGATAGTTCCGGTGTAGCCTGTCCCGGCATTCCTCTTTTTTGCGGATTGCTTCCTGTTCCTCCGTGGTCATGCTTGTTTCTCTAAAGTGGGGCGGTACATATTTCCCAACGAAATTGAAGTAGATTTCTACTTCCTGTGTGGTATCCTGACAGCCTTTGCGGTCGCGCTCATGGACAACAATTTTCTCCACAAATTCATTGAGCATGGTAGTAGTCAGAGTGTCGAAGTTTTCGTACTTGTCGATCAGGGAAATAAATTTCTCTGCGGATTGCTGTTTGTGCTCGTATCCGGAAACGGCCTGTTCCAATTCTTCAATTTCGGCGGAAAGCTCGTCCTGCTCATCGGCGTACCGAGCGTCAAGGGTGGCGAAACGCGATTCCGGCAGCTTGCCGAGAATCTTATCCTCATAGATTTGGCACAACAGTTTTTCCAACTCTTCCGAGCGTTTTTTTGCCTCCGCCAACCGCTTCTTTTTCTGAGCAATGCCGCCGGACTGCTGGGAAACCTGAGCGTCCTTTACCGTCTGGACAAACTCGGCCCGGTCATTCTTGGAATACGCCGCAATGGCGCGGAGCGTATCGGCGATCAATGTCATTACCACGTCGGCGTTAATGCGGTGTTGTGTTGGGCAGAGCGTTCCAACAGGAACCTTACTGTATTGGGAACAGGTATACTGCGGAATGCGCTTGCCGTTGTTGGTGCGGTGGACGTACATTTTGCCGCCGCAGTCGGCACAGTACATCAGACCGGTAAGTGGATGGGCTTCGCCCCAGCCGTCCGGGTAACGCCGCACGTTGCCCCGGATGCGCTGTACATTTTCAAAGGTCGCCTGATCAATAATAGCCTCATGGGTATTCTCGAAAATCGTCCACTGGCTTTCGTCCACATAATGGCTTTTCTTGTCCTTGAAGTGCTTACGGGTCTTGAAGTTAACTGTGTGGCCGAGGTATTCCCGCTTTTTGAGGATATTCACAATGGTGGAAGAACCCCAGCTGTAAATATCCTTGAACGTCTTGTTTTTGTTTACGCCCTCGCCGTGCCGTGCCAAATGAACGGCGGGAATTTCCACTTTGTCGGCGGTCAACTGCTGAGCAATCTGGTACGGGCCGTGGCCGTCCATCGTCATAGCGAAGATGCGGCGCACAATGGCGGCGGCTTCCTCGTCCACGATCCAGCGCTCCCGCTTTTTATCCGCCCATAAATACCCGTAAATGACTGTGCCGGTCAGGTGCTTGCCGGTCATGCCCTTGGCTTTGAAAACAGATTTGATTTTCCGGCTGGTATCCCGGACGAAAAATTCGTTGAACATGCGTTATTCGGGAAGGTGAAAACGAAAAGGCAAAAACTCAGTATTCATGCGGGTTTGCGGCGAAGTGGCTCTCGGCCAAACCCTCTCTCAAACCTGAAAAAACCGGCTGAATGACGAATTGCATATCATTTTAGGACGTTCCTGCTTATGGAACGTCCTTTTTTTATTTCAGCGGGAGGTGAAAAATCACATGACCAATGTAATTGCCGTTGCCAACCAAAAGGGCGGTGTCGGCAAGACCACAACCTGTACCAATCTCGGCATCGGGCTGGCACAGGAAGGAAAAAAGGTGCTTCTGGTGGACAGCGACCCGCAGGGTTCCCTCACCATCAGTTTGGGGAATCCCCAGCCCGATCAACTGCCCGTGACGCTGGCGACGGTAATGGGCAAGGTGCTGAACGAGGAAACCATCGACCCCATCGAGGGCCTTTTGCATCACGAGGAAGGTGTTGACCTCATGCCCGCCAACATCGAGCTTTCCGGCATGGAGGTATCGCTCGTCAACGCTATGAGCCGTGAAAAAATCCTGAAGCAGTATCTGGACGGCGTAAAGCGTCAATACGACTATGTGCTTCTGGACTGTATGCCCTCGCTGGGAATGCTGACTGTCAACGCGCTGGCCGCAGCCGACAGCGTGCTTATTCCCGTTCAGGCGCAGTATCTTCCGGTCAAGGGCCTCGAACAGCTTTTACAGACGATCAATAAAGTACGACGGCAGATCAACCCAAAGCTCAAAATCGACGGCATTCCGCTGACGATGGTGGACAGCCGCACCAACTACGACAAAGAGATCAGCGCCCTGCTGCGGGATACCTATGGCTCAAAGCTGAAAGTGTTCGATGTGGAGATTCCCCATTCCGTCCGCGCCGCCGAAATCAGCGCGGAGGGCAGGAGCATTTTTGCCCACGACCCGAAGGGCAAGGTTGCCGAGGCGTACCGGGAGCTGACGAAGGAGGTGCTTAAAATTGAAAAGCAGCGCCAAAAACATAAGTCTGAACAGCTACGATGATATTTTTTCCACGGAGGAAACCCGTGAGGACGCCAAGCGGGAAAAGGTCACGGATATGCCGCTTTCGGAGCTGCACCCGTTCCCTGACCATCCGTTTCAGGTGCGGGACGATGATGCCATGAAGGAAACCGTGGAGAGTATCAAGGAGTACGGCGTGTTGGTTCCCGCTATTGTCCGTCCCCGCGCTGACGGCGGCTATGAGCTTATTTCCGGCCACCGGCGCAAACACGCCTGCGAGCTGGCGGGGCTTCCCACCATGCCGGTGATTGTCCGCGATCTGGATGATGACGCCGCGACCATTATCATGGTTGACAGCAACATTCAGCGTGAAAATATCCTGCCGAGCGAACGGGCCAAGGCATACAAAATGAAGCTGGATGCCATAAAGCGGCAGGCTGGCCGACCATCGAAAGAAAATGCGCCGAAAATTTCGGCTAATTTACGCAGCGATGATGAAATCGGTGAAAAGATGGGTATGAGCGGCGATACGGTGCGTAATTACATATCGCTGACGCAGTTAACTCCGCAGCTTCAGCAGATGGTAGATGATAAAAAAATCGCGCTGACGCCTGCCTATCAACTGGCGGCGCTGAAGCCGGAGGAACAGACGCTTTTACTGGACACCATCGAAAGCGAACAGGCCACCCCCTCGCTCTCGCAGGCCCAGCGGCTCAAAAAGTTCAGCGCGGAGGGCCACTTGAACGAGGACAGTATGCTGGCGATCATGTCCGAGGAAAAGAAACCGGAGAAAAACGACCTGACCATTAAGGCGGATAAGCTCCAGAAATATTTTCCCAAGTCGTATACCCCGCAGCAGATGGAACAGGTCATCATCCGGCTGCTGGACGGATGGCAGAAAAAGCGGCAGCGGGATCAGGAAAGATAATAACCGTCGTTTCAGGCGTTCCGAAAGGAGCGCCTTTTTTCATGTCTGAATGAAGGAGGAAACCGCATGACAACTGAAAAAATCAACGAAAGCAAAGGTAAAAAGGAGGATAAAAAGCGAAAGCGCAAGTGGCCATACATTCTTGCAATCCTTCTCCTGTTGCTGCTTCTTCTGCTGCTTTTGCTGCGAAGCTGCGGAAATCAGCGCCCATCTCCAAACCCGCCGCCGTCCAGTTCTATCACCTCATCGTCTACTCCGTCTCTGGACGATACCGGGAGCGCGGAGCCGGGAAGCGGCAGTACCCCGTCGCGGCAGGAAATCCTGTCCCGGCTTCAAAAGCAGGAAGTCACCGTCACCGACAAGGTGAGCGCGCAGGCTTCCTTTTCCAGCGGAGCGAAAGGCAGCATCGGAACATGGGAAGTGGAGAATCCGTCCTCCAACACCGTCATTATGCAATGTGAAATCATGCTGGACGGCGAAACCATGGCAAAATCCGCGCCGATCTATCCGGGGCAGCATATCGACGGTCTTACTCTTTCTCGGCAGGTTTTACCCGGAAATTACAACGTCACAGCGACAATCCGGTATTACAGCAAAGATACAAAGGCTTACCTTGGAATGGCCGACTATAAAATCCATCTTTCGGTTTCGTAATCAGCCGCTTTTGCGGTTGAAATAAAAACATACAGGAGGTTTTTCAATGAAAAACAGGTTCAGAAAGGTTCTCGCGGGCATCGTCACCTTTGCCGTGCTCGGCGTGACGGCGGCGGTTCCGGCGTTTGCCGCCGACAAAACCGACACCGGCACAGGCAGCATTACGGGGAATGTGACGATCAACGGTTCCATCTCGCCGCTGACTATTTCCGTCACACACCCGATCAACGTTGCCTACGCCATCAGCCCGGACGCTGAAACCTTTACCGCGCCCGACATCAAAGTGACCAACAACACCAAAGTCGCGGTGATCGCTACGGTGGAATCCCTGAAAGCCGCTTCGGGCGGGACGCTTACCTTCACCGACGTTGACCCGTCCGCAAAAGCGTGGCGCTCGCTCAGCCTCGCGGATTCTAAAAAGTACATCGCGCTCGGCATTGCGGCAAAAGGCAATTCCGGCTGGAACAGCGGGTACAGCACTTCCACCCATTGGGCGGTGAACGATTCGCCGTTGCAGGTTGGGACGCTGAATCCGAACACTTCCGGCGCGCTGTCCCTGACGGCAGACTATGGCCTCGCGTTTGACGGGGCGTACACGGCCAACCATCAGCTTGTTTTCCAGTTCCAGCTTGCATAAAAACAGAAGCGCGGGAATTGGCCGGGATTTTCCCGGCCAACCTTCCACGCCGAAAGGAGGGTTTCTATTTGAGGCAATCATTCAGGCGGCTTTTTCTCGTGCCGCTGCTTGCCGCCGGGATTCTGCTGTCCGGCGCTTCACCCGCGTTCGCGGCTTCCGCCGCTTCGGTGCTGACGCTGACCGCGACGCCGAACTCGTCCGGGAACGATGTGGCGCTGAACTGGACGAACAGCGACAAAAGCCGGCCGTACAGCTACATGCTCTATTCCAAGTCCGCGCATGAATCGACCTTCCAGAGCATTCCCGCCAAAGACAGCGCGAAGGTTTTGAACATCTATCCCGTTGTTGCGCCGACCGTTTCCTTTACGACGTGGCAGGGCAAAAGCTACACCCTGCCGAAGTCGGCGTCGCTCAAAATGTGGATGGAAACGCCGAATGAGTACGATTCCAAAGGCTACAGCAAGGGCCTCATTTCCGTGGATACCGTTTCGATTTTCGATTTCAACGCGAACCCGGACGCTTATCTGAAAAACGCGGACGGCAGTTACAAATACGACGTGCTGTATTTCGGCGCGTGGGATAACAACAACCTGCAAGACCTGTCGGCAGCGGCGGAAGTCGGTACGGAGGCGTTTATTAAAACCGGACGGGGAGTTTGTTTTGGACATGATACGCTTGTTTCCAACGACGCCATTGCCAATCCGAATTTCTTTAAGCTCGCCAATTATGTAAACATCGAAACGATCAACCACTATACGCCTTTAGGCGGCTCGGAGATTTCCGTTACGAAAAAGGGATTGCTGACCAACTACCCTTGGAATATAGGCGGCATAGGCACGGCGCTGACCGTGCCGACATCCCACTCCAATTCGCAGATTGCACTTGGGGACATTTGGATGGCATACCAACCGCCCTATCCGTACTGTGGCGGCGTTCCGCAAAGCGATTCCAACGGCAAAGGCACCAACAATTTCTATCTAACAACGTGGAGCAATTGTGCCCTGATTCAGACCGGCCATTCCGATGGCGAGGCAACGCCGGATGAACAGCGCGTCACGGCCAACACCCTGTTTTACCTCGCTCAGATCACGACCGATACAAGCTGGAACGATCACAAAGGGCAGGATTTGGACGCGCCGGATAGACCGGCCATTTCCGGTGTTACGCACAATTCCGGCCGGACGCAGTATACCGTCAACTATTCTTCGCAGGATAACGCGACCGGCTATCAATATTATGTGGAGGCCACCGGCCAGAACGACGGCGCGAAATATGATTCCCCGGTTGTTTCCGCTTCTTTGAAAACCGGAATGAAGGGCTACTCCATCGTCGTGGACAACAGCCCCGATACCGTCCCGGACGGAAGCGTTACGACTACTTCAAACAGCTACACTTTTTCCCGCCCGTCCGGCAGCAGCTTTTACATCCATGTCGCCGCCGTGGACAATGCCGGAAACATTTCATCCGTCGCTCATTATCCCGTAGACGAATTGGTATCCGTGACGCACCCGGTCAGTATCGGCTATTCCATCGATCCGAACAGCAGTACGCCGTTCACCGCGCTGGACATTCCGATTATCAACAATTCCACCTTTCCCGTCCGAGTTTCCGTCGCGGAGCTGAAAGCGACCTCCGGCATCGGTGACGCCGCCCCCACGTCCTTTTCGGATTGGAACAGCCTGACGGCGGCGCAGACCGGAAATGGAATCGCCCTCGGCGTGGGAATCAGCAAAACAGCCGGTTCAGGGTGGACGGCGGTTGACCTGGCAACGCCCGTTTACGCGGGCGACCTCGCGTCGGAAGTCCCGTTGGGGACGCTCGGCGCGAACGGAGCATCCGGGTATCTGGCGCTTACCGCCAAATTCGGTCTGGCGTGGACAAAGGCAACGGATGTGTCACATGAGCTGGCACTGAATTTCACGATTGCGGACTGAATCGTCCGTACAGAAGGGAGTGATACAAATGGCAGTTTTTCGTGTGGAACGGACGCGGGATTACACGGTCATGAGCAACCATCATCTGAAAAACAGGGCCTTGTCCCTGAAAGCAAAAGGGCTGCTGTCCATGATGCTCTCCCTTCCGGACGATTGGGATTACACCACGCGTGGCCTTGCCTCCATCTGCCGGGAAGGTGTGGACGCTATAGGAAAAGCGCTAAAGGAGCTGGAAAGCGCGGGCTATATGGAGCGCCGCCAGCTTCGCGGCAAAGACGGGCGCATCACGGACACCGAATACACCATCTACGAACAGCCGCGCAAACCGCCGGGTACGCCTTTCCCGGATACGGATTCACCAGATACGGAAAAGCCGT
>ENA-UOOI01001573-UOOI01001573.1-fermentation-metagenome-genome-assembly--contig:-NODE-1573-length-23097-cov-259.921708_pt1 | contig 23097 bp, 21 predicted proteins | sample MGYA00245779_ERZ724027 | MGnify/ENA primary metagenome ERZ724027 (study PRJEB28704, sample SAMN03018318) | fermentation metagenome | biome: anthropogenic terrestrial biome; feature: soil...
ATTCAAGCATGATGGAGTCCTCTCTCAAATAGATATTTTTATGAAAGGGGAGCTGTCTATGAAAAACAGGCTGCTTCGCATTCTCTGCGTGCTGCTCGCCGTTCCGGTGGTTTTCGCCGGCTCCGTTTCGGCCGCCTCCGGCGCGCGCAGCGACACCACGGGGAATTTCACGGTTCCGCAGGGCGGGACCTACACGTTCAAAATCACGTCCTCCGGCAGGCCGAGCCTCGTCGCCGGCTCGAAATCCTTCCGGTATGTTTCCACGGCGAGGTCCGGAAACGATTCTTTCATCAGGTTCAGCGCCGTGGGGAAAGCCGGGGACGGCTGCGGCTTCTATCTGAACGGCGGCAGAAAACCGGTCGCGGTCGCGGCGATTCTTGCGGATGTTCCCCGCAGCGACACCACGGGGAATTTCACGGTTCCGCAGGGCGGGACCTACACGTTCAAAATCACGTCCTCCGGCAGGCCGAGCCTCGTCGCCGGCTCGAAATCCTTCCGGTATGTTTCCACGGCGAGGTCCGGAAACGATTCTTTCATCAGGTTCAGCGCCGTGGGGAAAGCCGGGGACGGCTGCGGCTTCTATCTGAACGGCGGCAGAAAACCGGTCGCGGTCGCGACAATCCTCAGCCGGCAGGAAAGCGGGGAATGGACGGCATATATTGATAAGGATCACAATCTTCACGTCAAGAGAAAAGACGGAACGAACGATAAAATGATTGTGAAGGACGTCGAGGAAGCTCCCTGCGTGGCGGGCGACTGGGTGTACTTCCTCCCCGATTTGAATGAGATCGACAAGGTGAAACTGGACGGTTCCCAAAGGACAAAAGTATGCGGCACCGGCGCGATCCAGGTATACGATGCGAATCTGAAGGCTTATAACGGATTGAACGGCAGCACCGCTGTCACTGCGGAGTACAAGGACGGGTATATTCTGTATAAATGCTGCCAGCTGAAGCAGGCGGGGGATAAATTGGAGAATCCGCCGTCCTGTTATAAGCTGGACCTTCAAACCGGCAGGCTGACGGCAGTTCAGGAATAATCCTGTTTTAAAAAAAGTCTGGGCGCCGACTGGTCCAGACTTTTTTGGCCGGGGCGGAACGGCGCGGCGCCGCTGTTCTTCCTGAAAATACATGGCATAGAAACGGGCCGTTTATCAAAGATACGGAAGAGGACTTCAACGCAGGCTGTATAAATTCTGGCAAAAGCTCGTTTGCGAAATATGTTTGCAGGGGTATCAGGCAAAATGAAAGAGAAGACGCTTCGTTTGGCGGCCGCTGTGTGCCTGGCCGTATCGGCCGCTTTGCTCAGCATCTGCATCAACCAGGCAATCCGCCTTTCGAGACTGGAGAAGACCGCGGCGGCAGAAACGTCGAAACTGGAACAGGCGCAGTCGCAGATCGGCGAACTGAAGAAGGAGCTGGCAGAAAAGGAAAAACCGGGCGGCAATGTCCCCACGGCGGCCGCGCGGAAATTTTCCTACGACGCCAAGAAAGTTCAGGGCAGCGGCCCGAAAATCGCCTACCTCACCTTTGACGACGGGCCGACCAAAAACACGCCGCTTCTGCTCAGCACGCTCAAAAGCCTGAATGTGCGCGCGACTTTCTTTGTGGTCGGCGTGAACTGCCAGAAATTCCCCGACGCCGTCAGGCAGGAAGCCTCGGCCGGCCACGCCGTGGGGATTCATTCGTGGACGCATCAGTATTCCTATATCTACGCCAGCATGACGGACTTCATGCGGGATTTCAACCGGCTGCGGAACTACGTGACGCAGCAGCTTGGCAGGGAGCCCGATATCTGCCGGTTCCCCGGCGGAACGAACAACACGGTCTCTCTGCGGTATGGCCGGGACCATATCATGCGGCAGGTTGTCCGGCAGGTGGAATCCATGAACATCCGGCCGATTGACTGGAACGTCAGCCCGGAGGACGCGGTGGAAAGAGTGCCGTCTTCAGGCACCATCGTCCGCCGGGTCATCCGGCAGACCGGCGGCCAGCATCGGCCGGTCATTCTGCTGCATGACCTGAGCAGAAGCACCAACACCGTTAACGCGGTTCCCCAAATCGTCCGAAGCCTGAGGGCGGAAGGGTATTCCTTTGGAATCCTCACGGCGGAGACACAGGCCGTGATGTTCGAGCCGTCGTGAGGATTGCGGGAAAATGATGCCGGCGGATTTTTATCGATGGGACGATGGGAAACAGCCCGCCCGGCACGCCGTCCGGCGGGAGATAAATTTCAGAGGCTTTTCTTCGGTGGAACGGCCCTGCAGTGAGAAAGAGGCTCCCGAAGCGCGTCGAAAACGCTTCGGGAGCCGGTTTGTTCCGCCCCGGCGGACCGCGCCCGGGGCGTTTCACTGCGCCTTACGCCGGGCTGTGCCTGCGGATGCTTTCCGCCTGCCCCATGCGCCTTGTGACCCGGCCGAAAAATTCCTTGTACGAAAGGCAGCCGTGCAGCATCCGAAGCTGTTCGCCGTCCGGAAGCGCGAGAAAAAAGTCCCGCGCCTTCCGCTCCTCCCCGCTCAAATCGGACGGGAACGGAAAATCCCGATATTTGGAATAGTCCATCGCTCTTTCACCTCTCTCAGCAGGATGAAATAGTATATGGAGAATATGGAAGAAATATACAAATAACGGGCCGCCCGCCTTCACTTTTTCATTCCGTATTTGACAAATTGGAAGAAAAACGCTATACTGTAAGAAACAACTTGATTGATTCAATAAGTAGTCTGTAAATTACTGTAAGATCCGGCGCCCGTAACGATGCACAGACTGCCGGAAACGACGAGAAACCGGTCCCCTGGACCGGACGGGAGAGGAGCTTCGCTATGAATGTGGCCGTAATCGGAACGTCCAGAAAAGAGAACGAGAGACGGGTCGCCATCCATCCCGCGCAAGTTGCGGAAATACCGAAAAAAGTGCGCCGGCGCCTCTTTTTTGAAAGGGGATACGGCATGCCCTTCGGCGTGCCGGACGGCGCCCTTTCAGACCTGACCGGAAACCGGCCGGCGGACCGCGCGGAGCTGCTCCGCGGCGCGGACGCCGTGATTCTGCCGAAGCCGGTGGAGCAGGACCTGATGGAGGTGCGGGAAGGCGCGGCCGTCTGGGGCTGGGTCCACAGCGTCCAGCAGGAAGAAATCGCACAGATTGCGATCGACCGGAGGCTGACGCTCGTCGCGTGGGAAAACATGTTCTACCGGGGAAAGAGGGACCGGGTCCATGTTTTTCAGAAGAACAACGAGATGGCGGGCTACTGCGGGGTGCAGCAGGCGCTTGAGCTGCGCGGGATGGACGGATATTTCGGCAGGCCGCTGCGCGCGGCCGTGCTGGGGTTCGGCTCCGTGAGCCGGGGGGCCGTGCTGGCGCTGCGCGGCCACGGCGTGCAGGACATCACGGTGCTCACGCGCCGCCCGACCCATCTGGTCGCAAACCGGATTCCGGGCCTGCGCTACCGCCATATCCGGGGGGAGAGCCGCGGCGGCTTTTCGGTGGAGTCCCCGGGCGGCGCCGCCGTTCCGCTGGTGGATTTCCTGACCGGGATGGATATCGCGGTGAACGGCGTCCTGCAGAATCCGGAGCGCCCGCTCGTCTTCATCCGGAACGGCGACGTGGCCCGGTTCCGGAAGGAATGCCTCGTCGTCGACGTGAGCTGCGACGAGAAGATGGGCTTTCAGTTTGCACGGCCGGCGGATTTTGACCATCCGCTTCAGCGGGTGGGGAACCTGCTTTACTATTCGGTCGACCACACGCCGTCCCTGCTCTGGGACAGCGCGTCGTGGGAGATTTCCTCCGCCCTGCTGCCGTATCTGCCGGATTTTGTTCTGGAAAAGCCCAACCGGGTTCTGGAGGACGCCGTCGACATCCGGGAGGGAATCGTGCGCAACAAGGCGGTTCTGACGTTCCAGAACCGCTCGCCCATTTACCCGTACCCCGTTCGGAAAGAATTCCCCGGCGGCTGGCACGGCGCAGGGGGGAGCGGGGGCGCGCCGTACGCGGCGGGCGCCGCCCCGGCGACGGAATCTTCCGCAAATTGAACATAATCGGGGCAATCTGTGGTATAATAGAACTATAAAACCTCAGGAGGTGCGGAATGAATACAAAGGAAAAAACACTGCTGAAAAGCAAACTGAGTGTTTACAAACTGTGCTATCGGCGCGCCGAAGAACGGGAAGACCATGACTGCATGGAAAAAGCCGAAGCCGCGATGGATGAGCTTCGGGAGGAAATCCGCAGCCTCGCATAGCCGGGCATTTCACAGGGCCGGAAGGCCGTCCGCTGAAAAATCTGAAAACAAAAAAATCGAGCGCGCCCCGGGCCGTCTGTCCGCAAGACCGGCCGGGGGCGCGCTGCGTTTGCCCTGCGCCGCGCCGCAAAAATTTCACCGCAGGACGGAGCGCCACTTGACCCGCGCGATAAGAATCAGGGAGATGACCGCCGCGGCGTAATTGGAGAACAGGTTCCCCCAGAAAACGGCGTAGTACTGCAGGGCCTGCTCGGTGGCCAGGATAAACAGGTACCGCAGCAGCCAGATGCGCAGGATGCCGAGAATCATCGGCACGACGGTCTTGCCCAGGCCGATGAACGCCCCCTGCACGGCCATGCAGACGCCGAACCCCACCACGGAATAGGTGTAGATGTGCAGCGCCCGGTTGGCGATGGCCAGCACGTCGGCGCGGTGCGTGAACAGGATGGTCAGGTACGGCGAGAGCGGCACAATCAGGGCGATGACCCCGACCGCCGTGACCGCGCTGGCGATGCAGCCCACAAAGCAGGACCGCTTGGCGTTCCGCGGCTGGCCCGCGCCGATGTTGATGCTGACCATGGTGGTGATGGCCGAGCTGAAAGAGGAGGGCAGGTTGAAGCAGACCGACGTGATGTTGTTGGCGATGCCCTGCCCGTTCAGCACGACGGGGCCGTATTTCTGCGTCTCGTTGTTGATCAGGAAGAAGCCGAGGTTGACCATCAGCCATGAGAGCATGGCCGGGACGCCGATGCGGATCATCTGCCGAATCAGCGCCCGGTCGAACCGAAAGCCCTTCAGGCTCAGCCGGTCCTCGGACTTCATCACAAAAAGCTCGTAGAACATCCAGGCGCAGATCAGCACGTTCGCCCACAGCGAGGAATAGATGCAGCCGTAAATCCCGAGCCGCATCCGGTAGATGAAGATGTAGTTGAAGAGGATTTTGAGCGCCAGCATCAGAAGCATCCGGATAAAGGTCGCCTCGGGCTTTCCGGTGGCGTCTTTGATGGCGTTGTAGATGCTTTCGAGAAACGAGAACGGCACGACGAACGAATACAGGGAGATATAGAGAAAGACGTTGCGGGCGATTTCCGGGTTTACGGCGGCGGAGATCGGGAACGCCACCAGCGCGGAAAGGGGCGCCAGGCAGAACCCCGTCAGAAAGGCGAACACCACGACCTGAACGGAGATATGCCGGACCTTCTGAAGGTCGCCCTGCCCGTTGGCCTGGCCGATCACGGCCATGGCGGCGACGCTCAGGCCCTGCGCCAGAGCCGTCGACATGGCGACGACGGGCTCGCAGTAGGTGACCGCGCTGGCGACCAGCGTGCCGGCCGCGTTGTTGATGAACAGCCCGTCCGCCAGCGGCATCAGCGAGAGAATCACGCTCATCATCAGGGTGGGGGTGGAAAGCAGCAGCAGCGTCTTTTCAATGCTGCCGTGCAGAATCAGCTCCCGCCGTTCCTCCGTGCTCTGGTGCAAAAACTTGAGCTTCAATACCATCCCTGTTTCTTTATGTAATCACATGTTCGGCGCGGAACGGCCCCCGGCCGCGTTTTTGCAGGCAATGAAAATACACCAGACCCGCCGCCTGTGAGGGGCCGGGCTGATGCATTTTTCGGTCGTCCCGGATGAAAAAGGGCAGAAAAACATAGAAAACGAGATTCATTGTATCATCCGGCGGGCCTGCGGTCAACCGTCAGGTTTCATAAATTTGCCGGCGTCCGAGGCCCGCTCTTCCGCATCTTTTTCGTTCAGGGCGTGCAGGTGCTCCGTCGCTTCGGCGGCGCTGTTCCAGGAACTTTCCGCGACCCAGCGGCCCTGTGCGTCGGGGGAGCCGACGGTCCATTTCCCCGGCTCCGCTTTTCTGCAGGAATACATGTTGGATTTTCCCCCTTTCCCTTTGCGGCATTCGGTAGTATTCCTCGCGGCGCGCGGTTCATAACCGGCGCGCGGCCGCTTTTCTCTGAAATTGCGGGAACAGGGGCGGGCATCCCTTGCATTCCGGCGCCATCCATGCTATAATTCCCTTTGTATGTTTCGGTTTGGATAGAGAGGTGACAGGGAATGAAAAAGAACATTCATCCGCAGTATAAAGAAACCACCATCACGTGCGCGTGCGGCAATGTGATTCATACACGGTCCACAAAGCAGAACATCCACGTTGAAATCTGCTCGAAATGCCACCCGTTCTTCACGGGCAAGCAGAAGCTGGTGGACACGAGCGGCCGCGTCGATCTTTTCCGGAAGCGTTACGGCCTGGACAAGTAAGTTCGGATTTTTCATCCGCCTGGGCGGCGCCCGTTGTGGGCGTCGCCCCGCTTTTTCACGGGGGTGAAAGATGGAAGAATACCTTACGCTCCGGCGGGGGGCGCAGGCCGGCTTTACCGAGCGGCGCTCCCGCTTTGTCGGCGCCGCGAAACCCGTCGGAACGGAAGAGGAAGCGGCGGATTTTATCCGCGCCGTCCGCGCGGGCAACCGGGACGCGAGGCACAACGCCTTCGCCTTTCTGCTGCGCGGCGGGAGGACCGCGCGCTGCTCCGACGACGGCGAGCCGCAGGGCACGGCGGGCGTCCCGATTCTGAACGTGCTGCGAAAGGCCGCCGTGGCGAACGCGGTCGTCGTGGTCACGCGGTATTTCGGCGGCGTGCTTCTGGGCGCGGGCGGGCTTGTGCGCGCGTATTCGCACGCGGCGTCCCTGGCGCTTTCGGCGGCCGGGACCGTGCGGATGGGCGCCTGCTTTACGGCAAAGCTGCGGTGCGGCTACGGGCGGTACGGCGCCGTCCTTCCCCTGATTGCGAAGCACGGCGGAGGCGTGGACGGCGTCTCGTACTCCGGCCGGGTGGAGATTTGCTTTCACATCCCCTGCGGGACCGCAGCCGCGTTTCAGGCCGCGCTGGCCGACGCGACGTGCGGCGAATGCCGCGCGTCGCTGGAAGGAAAAACTTTTTACGCCCTTTCGTAAGATTTGCGCTTTTTTTGCAGGAAAAAACGGCCCTTCCCGCGTATATCCTCATAGAACGGAAAATAGGGGGCGCCGGATTGGCTGTGAGAGACAGGGAACAGATTCAGGAACTGGAGGAGAAAATCCTTTCGCCCTATGCGTCCTTATCCAAAAATACGCGGGGCCGCAAAATCCCGGAGGAAGAGTGCAGCCTGCGCACGCCGTACCAGCGCGACCGGGACCGCATCATCCACTGCAAGGCGTTCCGCAGGCTCAAGCACAAGACGCAGGTTTTCCTTTCGCCGGAAGGGGACCATTACCGGACCCGCCTGACCCATACGCTGGAGGTCGCCCAGATTGCGCGGACCATCGCCCGCGCGCTGATGCTGAACGAGGACCTTACGGAGGCGATCTCCCTCGGGCACGACCTGGGGCACACGCCGTTCGGCCACGCGGGGGAGCATGCGCTGAACGGCCTCGTCCCCGGCGGCTTCCGCCATTACGAGCAGAGCGTGCGCGTGGTGGAGCGCCTGGAAAAGGGCGGCCGCGGCCTGAACCTTACGGAGGAGGTGCGCGACGGCATCCTCTGCCACACGACGGGGCGGCAGGCCTTTACGGCGGAGGGCCGCATCGTGCGCGTCGCGGACCGCATCGCCTACCTGAACCACGACATCGACGACGCCGAGCGAGCGGGCGTGTTCCGCGAGCAGGACCTCCCCGAGAGCATCGCGGGTGTCCTCGGCAGAAGCAAATCGAAGCGGATCGACACGCTGGTCCGTTCGGTCGTGCGCAACAGCGCCGACGGGCAGATGCGCATGGACCCGGAGATCAGGCGGGCGTTCGATGCGCTCGCCGAGTTTATGGACAGCCACGTGTACCGCAACCCCTACGCGAAATCGGAGGAAACGAAAGTCCCGCGGCTGATAGGCGCGCTGTACGAATATCTGCTGAAGCCGGAGCACCTTCCCGAGGACATGCGCCCCATCGCCGAGCAGGAGGGCTGCGACCGCGCCGCCTGCGACTTTATCGCCGGCATGACGGACCACTACGCGGTCCAGCTTTTCGAGAAAATTTATATTCCGAAATCGTGGAAACTGTGACGCGGCGCCGACGCGAAATCCGGAAAGGGGGAACCAGCCGTGCCGCTGCCGGACGCTTTTCTGCAGGAGCTCAAGGCGCGCAGCGATATCGTCGAAATCGTCTCCGCCTATGTGAGCCTGAAGCGGAGCGGGAAAAACCTGGTGGGCCTGTGCCCGTTCCACAGTGAAAAGACGCCGTCCTTCACCGTTTACCCGGACACCGCCTCGTTTTACTGCTTCGGGTGCGGCGCGGGCGGCGACGTGATCACCTTCGTCCGGCGGATTGAAAACCTGGACTACATGGAGGCCATCCGCTTTCTGGCCCAGCGCGTGGGGATGAAGGTGCCCGAAAACCGCGCCGACGACGGCATGTCGAAGCTGCGCGCCCGCATCCTCGCCCTGAACCGGGAGGCCGCGCGCTTTTACTACGCGGTGCTGAAGTCGCAGGCCGGCGAGGCCGGCCGGGCGTACTTTGCGAAGCGCGCCCTCCGGCCCGAGACCATCCGCCACTTCGGGCTTGGGTACGCGCCGCCGGGCCGGTTTTCCCTGGTGGATTATCTGGAGCGCAGGGGCTTTGCCCAGCAGGAGATGGTGCTGGCCAACGCCGCGTTCAAAAGCCGGAGCGGCAGGGCGGTGGACCGCTTCTTCGACCGCGTGATGTTCCCGATTATCGACCTGCGGGGGAACGTGGTCGCCTTCGGGGGGAGGACCCTGGGCGACGGCAAGCCGAAGTACCTGAACACCTCCGAAACGCCGGTGTTCAGCAAAGGGGACATGCTGTTTGCCCTGAACTTCGCGAAAAACGGCAACAGGGGCCGGCTGATTCTCTGCGAGGGGTACATGGACGTAATCTCGATGCACCAGGCCGGCTTCACCGATGCCGTGGCGACGCTCGGCACGGCGCTGACGGCCTCGCAGGCGCGGCTGATGTCGCGCTACGCGAAAGAAGTGGTCGTCTCCTACGACGCGGACGAGGCGGGGCAGAAGGCCGCCTCGCGCGCCATCCCGATTCTCCGGGCGGCCGGGCTGCAGGTCCGCGTCCTGACCATAGAGGGGGGCAAGGACCCGGACGAGTACATAAAGGCCTACGGCCCCGTCCGGTTCCGGCAGATGCTGGAGGCCTGCGGCAACGACGTCGAGTACCGCCTGCGCAAGGCGAAGGTCGGCTGCAACCTGCAGACCGCGGAGGGCCGCGTCGCGTACCTGCGGGGCGCCGTGCAGGTGCTCGCCTCGCTCGACAACCCGGTTGAGCGCGAGGTCTACGCGGGCAGGGTCGCGGGGGAGACCGGCGTCGGAACCGCGACCCTGCTGGGCCAGGTGAAGACGGACGGAAAAAGGCTGGAGATGAGCCGCAGAAAAAAGGAGCTCCGCGCCGTGCGCCGGCAGGCGGCCGGCTTTACGGACCGGGTGAACCCGGAAAAGCGCCGGTATCTGCGCGCCGCCGCCGCGGAGGAGGCGCTGCTGGCCTACCTGATTAAAAACCCGGATGCGGGGTGGATTTTTGAAGCCCTTCCGCCGGAAAAATTCGTCACGGAATTCAACCGCCGTGTATATGAGAGAATTATGGGTAGAATTAAGGAAGGAAAATCGGTTGGAATCATGGATTTTGCCGGAGATTTTTCGATGGAAGAACTTTCCTCCATCGCGGGCATCCTTGCGAGGGCCGATGGCCTTTCCGCTGCCCGGAGCGATGCGGAAGAATATATCGCCGTGATTCGGCAGGAAAAAGAAAAACAGTTGCTTGGCAGCGCCGCTTCGGCGCCGGCCGAAAAAATAGAGGATTATCTGAAAGAACTCAGGCAGCAGAAGAAATAGGGGGACACAGTATGGCGGTGCCGGACAAGAAAACGGTCATCAAGGATTTGATTGAACAGGGGAAGAGCAAAGGGCAGCTCTCTACGAAGGACATTCTGGACGCTCTGGGCGAGCTGGACTTCGACCCGGAGCAGATTGAAAAATTCTACGATACGCTGGAGGCGCAGGGGGTCGAAATCGTCGAGGATTTCGGCGACGAGCCGCTGGACAAACTCAATTTTTCCGACCAGGGCGACGAGACCGAGGACCTGGACACCGCCCTCAATACGGATGGAATCGCCATAGACGACCCGGTCAAGGTCTACCTCAAGGAAATCGGCCGGGTTCCGCTGCTGACGCCGGAGGAGGAAATCGACCTCGCCATCCGCATCTCCAACGGGGACGAGACGGCCAAAAAGCGCCTTTCGGAGGCGAACCTCCGCCTCGTCGTGAGCATCGCGAAGCGCTATCTGGGGCGGGGGATGCAGTTCCTCGACCTGATTCAGGAGGGCAACCTGGGGCTTATCAAGGCGGTGGAGAAGTTCGACTACACCAAGGGATTCAAATTTTCCACCTATGCGACCTGGTGGATCCGCCAGGCCATCACGCGCGCCATCGCCGACCAGGCGCGCACCATCCGCATCCCGGTCCACATGGTGGAGACCATCAACAAGGTCAAAAAGGTTTCGAGCCAGCTTCTGCACACCAACGGCCACGAGCCGACGGCGGACGAAATCGCCGCCGAGCTGGATATGCCGGTCGAGAAGGTCCGCGAAATCATGCGCGTCGCCCAGGAGCCCGTTTCGCTGGAGACGCCGATCGGCGAGGAAGAGGACAGCCACCTCGGCGACTTCATCCCGGACGACGACGCGCCCGCCCCGGCGGACGCCGCCTCCCACACGCTGCTGAAAGAGCAGCTCGCCGACGTTCTGGACACCCTCACGCCGCGGGAAGAAAAGGTCCTGCGCCTGCGCTTCGGCCTGGAGGACGGGCGCTCCCGCACGCTGGAGGAAGTCGGCAAGGAGTTCAACGTGACCCGCGAGCGCATCCGCCAGATTGAGGCGAAGGCGCTGCGCAAGCTGCGCCACCCGAGCCGCAGCAAAAAGCTCAAGGATTTTCTGGACTGAAGGGGGCGACGCGGCTGTGGTCATGACATTGGAAGCGGATTACGCCGTCCGGATAGTCGACACGCTGGCGCGGGCAGGCAGACGGGTGGACGCGAAGAATCTGGCCGCGCAGACCGGCGTCCCGCTGCGCTTTGCCCTCAAAATCCTGCGCAAGCTGGTGAGCGGCGGGCTGATCGTCTCGTTCAAGGGCGCCCGCGGCGGCTATGCGCTCGCGCGGGGAGCGGACCGGATTACCCTCCGGCAGGTCATCGAATCCGTCGAGGGCCCCTACATGCTCAGCCGCTGCCAGCAGACGGCGTACTGCTGCTCCAACACGGCGCCCGGCTGCCGCTTTCAGGGTATCTACGATGAAATTTCGGCGCTTGTCCGCAAAAAGCTGGATTCCTACACGTTCGCCGTCCTGAAAGACGGCGATGCGGCAGACCGGACGGACGCGGCAAAACAGGATACATAGCTTTGTTCCCGGCCCTGCCGTTCAGGCGGGGACAGAGACAGTGAAAGAAGCAGCCGGAAGCGGATTTTCCGCTTCCGGCTGCTTCTTTCCCGCCCGGTCAGGCCTCTTCGGCGGGCTGGCCGAAGAACTTGTTGTGGATCACTTCCACCGCGCGGTCCGCGTCCGCCCGGTTGATCAGCACTGAAATCTTGATTTCGCTGGTTGAAATCATCTGGATGTTGATGTTCGATTCATACAGCGCCTCAAACATCCTGGCGGCCGTGCCGGGATGGGACTCTATCCCGGCGCCGACGATGGAAACCTTGGCGACGTTTTCGTCGTACAGCACCTTTGTGGCGCCGATCAGCTCCACATAGGGGTTCAGCAGGCCGATGGTCTCCTTCATATTGTCCCGGCTGACGGTGAAGCTGATGTCCTTCGTCCCGTTGCGCCCGACGGACTGCAGGATGATGTCGACGTTGATATTTTTCGCCGAGAGCTTGGAGAAAATCTTGAACGCAAGGCCCGGACGGTCCGGCACCCCGATGATGGAAACGCGGGCGACGTCCTCGTCCTTGGCGACGCCGCTGATCAGCATCCCTTCCATTTTGGAAGCCTCCTTCACAATTGTTCCGGGCCTGCGGCTCATGCTGGAGAGCACCTCCAGCTCAACCCCGTATTTTTTGGCCAGCTCCACCGAGCGGTTGTTCAGGACCTGCGCGCCGAGGGAGGCGAGCTCCAGCATCTCGTCGTAAGAGATTACGTCCAGCTTGCGGGTGTTTTTCACCTTGCGCGGGTCGGCGGTATAGACCCCTTCCACGTCGGTGTAGATCTGGCAGAGGTCGGCGTGCATGGCCACCGCAATGGCCACCGCGCTGGTGTCCGAGCCCCCCCGGCCGAGGGTCGTCATGTCGCCGTACCGGTTGACACCCTGAAAGCCGGTCACCACGACGATGTTTTTCTTGTCCAGTTCTTTCCGGATGCGGCTCGGCTCCACACGCCTGATGCGGGCCTTGCTGTATGCGGAGCTGGTCTGGAACCCGGCCTGCCACCCGAGCAGCGAGACGACCGGAAAGCCCAGCTTTTCAATCGCCATGGCCAGCAGGGCGGCGGATATCTGCTCGCCCGCGCTCAGCAGCATATCCATCTCCCGCCGGGAAGCCTCGGCGTTGATTTCCTTCGCTTTTGCAATCAGGTCGTCCGTCGTGTCCCCCTGGGCGGAAACGACCACGACGACGCTGTTCCCTTTTGCGTACGTCTTCGTCACGATGTCGGCGACGTGAAAGACCCGCTCCGCGTTGGCGACGGAGCTGCCGCCGAATTTCTGGACAATCAGGCTCATAAAGTCCTTCCCTCCTGTTTTGCCGGGAACCGGCCCCAGGCCTGCCGCCGGGCGGCTATTCCACAAAGATCCTGGCGCCGTCCGGCTCGGTGTTGAGAGTTTCAATCCTCCAGCCCGCGATGTTCTTCTTTTTCATGCGCGCGGCGGCCTGCGCGGCGAAATGCTCCGCCCGGTCCGCCTTTACCATGGAGATGATGGTGGGGCCGGCGCCGCTGACGTAGGTGCCCAGCGAGCCGAGCTCGTAGCTCATGCGGAATACGTCGTCCAGGTGCGCAATCAGCCCCGCGCGGTAGGGCTGGTGGATGCGGTCCTGCACGGCGACGCGCAGGTTCTCCAGCTTGCCGGAGAACAGGGATGCGGCCATCAGCGCCGAGCGCGAAAGGTTGTAGACCGCGTCGCTCCGCGAGTACTGCAGCGGGAGGACGGCGCGCGCCTTTTCCGTCTTCAGCTCGAACGGCGGGATGAAGAGCGCGAACCGGATTTTTTCGGAAACCGGCACGCTCACGCTGTAGACGCGCCCCGCCTCCATGGCGGAGGCCGCAAGCCCGCCCTCGATGGCGGGCGTCGTGTTGTCCGGATGACCCTCGATTTCGGCGGCGAGGTCAATCAGCTCCTGCCGGTTCAGGGGGCCGCCGAGCAGCCGGTTCGCGCCCAGAATGCCCGCCACGATGCACGCCGAGCTGCTGCCCAGCCCCCGCGCCATGGGGATGTTGTTGAGCTGGACGATTTTCAGCCCGGGCAGGGTGTGCCCGCACCGGTCATACAGGCACTTCGCCGCCCAGAAAATCAGGTTGCTTTTGTCTTTGGGGACGTCGACGTCGTCCTTGCAGGTGATGGAAAGAGAGTCCGATTCCTCCATCCAGACCTGGTTGTACAAAGTCAGCGCAATCCCCAGGGAATCGAACCCCGAGCCGAGGTTTGCGCTCGTCGCGGGGACCTGTATCCGTATCATTGTTTTAAACACCCTACTCCGTCACAGATCGCCAATGCGAATCGTGCCTGAAATCTCGACCCCGAGGCCGGAGAGAAAGTCCAGCTTCCGCTGGATGGTCTTTTCCTTCATTTTGGGAGTGGCGAAGGCGATCTCGCCCGCCGGGGCGTTTTTGCGGGACAGGCGCTCCACGCGGCCGAACTGGTTTTCGATGTTTTTGAAGGCGAGCGCGTCGTCGTCGGTTCTGCCGCGCACGAACACCGCGGTCTCGTTCTCGCGGTAGTCCTCCACGTAATCCGGGGAGCCGTCCTCCCAGAAAAGGTATTTGCGCGCCTTGAAGTGCTTGACGCAGTCGATCACATCCGCCACCACGGCGCTGGCGGTCGGCAGCTTCCCCGCGCCGCGGCCGTAGAACACCACGTCGCCCGTCGCGTCCCCGCGCACCAGGATGCCGTTGAAGACGTCGTCCACATTGGCAAGCTGGCTTTCGCGCGGCAGGAACATCGGGCAGACCAGAATCTGCACTTTGCCGTTTTTCAGCTTTTTCACCATGCCGATCAGCTTCACCACGCCGCCCCACGCGGCCGCGTATTCCACGTCGGCCGCCGTGATTTTCGAGATGCCCTCGGTGTGCACCTGCTCGGGGTAGACGTGCTTCCCGTATGCCAGCGAAGCGAGGATGCAGATTTTCCGGCACGTGTCGTACCCTTCCACGTCCGCGGTGGGGTCCCGCTCCGCATAGCCGAGTTTCTGGGCGAGCGCCAGCGTCCCCGCGAAGGAGCTGTTTTCGTGGATCATCTTCGTGAGGATGAAGTTGGTCGTCCCGTTCAGGATTCCGGCGATCTCCACCACGTTGTTCGCCGCGAGGCACTGGCTGATGGGCCGGATGATCGGGATGCCGCCCCCCACGCTCGCCTCAAACAGGAAGTTGAGGTTGTTTTTCTTCGCAATCGCCAGCAGCTTGGCCCCTTTGGCCGCCACAAGCTCTTTGTTGGAGGTGACCACGCTCTTGCCGTTTTCAAGGCAGCTTTTCACGTACTCGAAAGCGGGGTGCAGGCCGCCCAGCACCTCGACCACAATCCGAACTTCGGGGTCGCGCAGGATGAGGTCGAAAGACTTGGTGAATTTGTCCTTGTAGGGGCTGCCGGGAAAATCGTTTCGGTCCAGTATGTATTTGATGTTGATTTTTTCCTTCGCGCGGGAGGCGATAATCTCCGCGTGCTTATCCAGCACTTCAACCACGCCGGAACCGACGGTGCCATACCCCAGAACCGCAATTTGTACCATAATAGAGAGACTCTCCTTGTCGCCGATTCAATTTGACGTCCCGCTGGAAAAACGGGCTGATACTTAATCAGTGTACCATTTTTCAGGCTGCAATTCAACTGTCTGCCGCAAAGAACGGACAAAATCTGCATTATTGTGCCGTTTGAGATTCATTTTGCCCCCGATGGTCCCTGTCGCTTTCGGCGGGGGGCAGGCTGTCTTCAGACTGCGGACCGCTTTCCTCCGGCACCTGCGAGCCGGTGCCGGGGAACTCCGGCTCCGAAGAGGCGGGCGGCTCGCTTTCGGCCCCGGATTCGGGGGAAGAGGCGGAGCCGCTTTCCGTCCCTTCCGGCGGAGACGATTCCGTCGTACCGCCCTCCATGGTGCAGGTGGGCGGCAGGTTGTCCCTGTCGTACCAGCCGACGGCGGTGTTCTGCGTGACGCCCGGGTTCGCGAGGTCGCCGCTTTCGGTGCAGTACAGGGCCGAAATCACGTCCGGGTCTTTGGGAATTTCCTTTTTCTCCTTGTCTTTCAGATATTCTTTCATGATGTTCTTCCACAGTTTCTTGGCGACCGGCGTTTCATACCGGCTCAGGGTCTTCGGCATTTTGTAGCCGGTCCATACGCCCGCCACGGCGTAGGGGGTCCCGCCGACGAACCAGCTGTCCTTGTTGTCGTTGGTCGTCCCGGTCTTGCCGAACGTCTCCCATCCGCTGATGTTCGCGTTGATGCCGAGGCCGTGCGTCATCACGTTGTTCAGCAGGCGGTACATGATGGTGGCGGCGGAAGAGGAGATCGCCTGCTTGGGGATTTCCTGCCGGTTGTCCAGCCCGTCGATCACGTTGCCGTCGTGGTCGGTCACGTAATAGAACGTGTAGGGCTTGTAGTATTTCCCTTCGTTGCCGAAAATCTGGTAGCCGGCCGTCATCTCCCGCACCGTGACGCCGTATTTCAGGCCGCCGATGGCCATGGCCAGCGTGTTGTCGGTGGGTTCCAGGCTGGTGAAGCCCAGCTTGTTTTTCATGAAATTGTAGCCGACGTTCGGCGTGATGGTCTTGCACAGCTGCACGGCGGCCGCGTTCAGGGACTGCGCCAGCGCGTACGCCACGGTGACGTCCCCGTGGTACACGCGGTCCGCGTTGGCCGGGCCGGACTTGCCGTTTTTCCAGTTTTCCTGCGGCTCGTCCTTCAGAATCGACGAGTAGGTGATTCTTCCCAAATCCACCGCCGGGCCGTACTCGGCCAGCGGCTTGATGGAGGAGCCCGGCTGCCGCTTCGAGTCCGTGGCGAAGTTCCAGATGCGGTTGCTCGTCTTTTTGCCGCGCCCGCCGACGATGGCCCGCACGCGCCCCGAATAGTCCATCGCGAAGAACCCGCCCTGCAGGTTCGGGTAGGAGGAGGGGAACCCGCTGCTGCCGTTGAAGACCTTTTCCGCGTCGGACTGAAAATCGGCGTCCATCGCGCTGTAGATGTTCAGCCCGCCGTGGTAGAGCATGTCGACCGCCTTTTCGTCGGAGATGCCGTAAACGTCCATCAGGCCCTCTTTCACGTCCTCGAACATGGCGTCGATATACCAGTTCCAGACGGAGTTTTCATCGACGACGTTCTCGGCCTTTTTGCCGGCGAAGACCATGTGTTCGGATTCCGCCATCGCGGTCTTGTATTCCGCGTCCGTGATTTTCCCCTGGGTGTGCATCTCTCCCAGCACAATCTGCTGCCGCTTTTTGTTTGCAGCCGGGTGCGTGAGCGGATTGTAGGCCGTCGGGTTCTGCGTGATGCCCGCGATGGCGGCGCACTGGGCGATGTCGCAGTCCTGGATGTTTTTGCCGAAGTACAGGTTGGCGGCAGTCTGGACGCCGTTGCAGCCGCTGCCGAAGTTCACGACGTTCAGATATGCCGTCAGGATCTCGTCCTTGGAATATTTTTTCTCCAGGTTGATGGCGCGGAAAATCTCCGTGATTTTGCGCGTCAGGCTGACTTCTTTGTCGCCCGTGATGTTCTTGACGAGCTGCTGCGTGATGGAAGAGCCGCCGTACGTGCCGTCGTTGTCGTCTTTTGTGAAGTTGAACAGGTTCACCGCCGCGCCGAACGTGCGGTACCAGTCCACCCCCTTGTGCTCGCGGAAGCGCTTGTCCTCAATTGCGACAATCGCGTCCTGCATGGCCTGCGGAATCTTGTCCTGGTCCACCCAGATGCGGTTCTCCGTGCCCGAAAGGCTCGCGTACTTCACGGGGGCGGCGCTGTTGTCGCCCGGCCCGTTCACGTAGATGAAGCTGGTGTAGTTCAGCTGCAGCTTGTGCAGGTCGAAATCGATGGTCGAATTTTTCAGCCCGAATACGAACACCGTGAAAGATACCAGCACAATCACGCCCGTAATGGCCGCGATGGCCACTGCGGTCAGCAGCGCTTTCAGGACCATCCGAAAAACGGATTTTCCCGTCGAAATCACGTCGCCTTTGACGTTTGGCGCGCCCGCGTACTTGCTGATATCGGTTTTTCTCATGAATGCCGCCTTTCCGGCAGGGCCTGCCTCGAACAATACATGTATAATTTGCCAATTTTTTCAAAATATAACACTGAGGTGAGTCAGTTGAAGAAAGTCATGCAGATTCTTGCCTGTGCCGCGGTACTCGCCGCCGCCCTGCTCATCGTGCAGAGCCCGGGGTGGAAGCGGGGGAGCGCTTCTTCCGGGACAAGCATTTCACATTATTCTAACTCAAATGCCTCGTCCCGTCAAGAAAGCGCCGGGACCCTTCCGGCCGGCGCTCCCAAAAACGATTCTTATGTTATCCGGGAATACAAAGGGCATATCGGCGTGTTCCGCAAAGGCGAAGAAAAGCCGTTCCAGGAATATGAAACCGAGGTGGAGCTTCTGCCGGAGCCGGACCGTAAGGCGCTGAAGGCCGGCATCGTCGTGCATTCCATGGAAGAAGTCGAAAAGCGGATTGAGGACTACGACGCCTGAGAGGCGGCCTGCCTGAGGTCGTAGAGCGTCTGCCCGGAGGACAGGCCCCCCGCCCCGGCGGTCTGCGTTTTCCCGCTCGACCAGAGCGAGGAATCGACCGCCTTGCCGTTTTGCCTGACCCATTCCGCGACTTCGTCCGAGCCGCCCGCGCGCCCACCGGACCCGCCGAGCAGATAGTAGCGGATTTCGCCGTTTTTGACCATCTGCCGCAGCTTTTCGACCGTCAGGGTCTGGGTGCTGCCGCTGAACCCGCCCACGGCCATCACCGGGCGGCCCGTGGCGAGGATAATCGGCTCCGCTTCGGCGGCGCTTGGGACGGCGGCGAGGAACTTTTCCCCGGTATTGTTCTTCTCAAGAAAACGAATCAGCTCCGTGCTGCCGGAGGTCCGGCCGCGGCCAGCCCCGAATCCCGCGCCCGGCGCTGCCCCGGAATCCGCGCCCGGCGACGTTTCGGAATCTGCGCCCGGCGCCGCGCCGCCCCTGCCGGAGAAGCGGCCGCTCCCGTCTCGGGAAGCGGATTCTTCGGCGGAAGGGCCGGCGGACGGAATCTGGGCGCTGACGTTCCCCACCATAGCCGAGTACCCCGTCCAGACCGCGGGCGCGACCAGCAGGCCGGCGAACGCGGCGGCGGTGAGCGCCGCGGTCAGCTTCTGCGAAGGATTCCGCCCGGCGAGGCGAAGCGCCAGAAGAAGGACGGCCGGCACGCCCGCCGCGGCGCAGACGACGGGAATCAGCACCTCTTCATGGTACGAGTATTCCCAGAGGAGGACGGCCTGCACGGCCGCGGTCGCCGCCAGAGCGGCGGGGAGGAAGAAGCCCGCCGCGCCGCGCTGCCGGTACAGCCGCGCCATCTGCGTCAGGCCGATGCCGACGAGGGCCGCGAGGAACGGCGCCATCACGGAGAGATAGTACGGATGGAAAAATTCCGAGATGCTGAAGTAGACGCACATGGTGACCACGGAGCCGCCCCAGAGCAGAACGGCGGCGAGCAGCCTGCGCCGGCGCTTCTTGTCTTCTTTGTCCGCCCGGAAAAACAGAACCAGAAGAACGGCGATGGAAAACAGGCCGAGCGGCAGAAGCCAGCTGTCCTGCCCGCCGAGCGTCGTGTTGAACATCCGCAGGGGGCTGGGGCTGCCGCCGCCGTTGAACATGCTGTTCCCGGCTCCGCCCCCGCTGCCCGAGGGCATTCCGCGGCCTTCATTCGAGCCCCCGCGCGGGCTCCCGGTTCCGCCGCCGGGGAGGGAGGGGGCCGAACTGCCGGACGCCGGCTTTTCCGCGGTCGGGGCGCGGAATCCGGAGCCGCCGCCCCGCATCTGCCCGAAAATGCGCTGGATGCCGTTGTACTGCAGCGCCAGTTCCAGCTCCGAATTGGTGGAGCTGTTGTCGACGTAGGGCCGCTGGTCCGCGGGCGTCAGGTCCACCGCCGCGGACCAGGAGAGGGAGACCGCCGCGAGGACCAGCGCCGCCGCCACAAGCCGCAGGATGCGCTGCTTCCAGCGCAGGTCCGTCGCAAAGAGATAGACGGCGACCAGCGCGGGCAGAATCAGAAAAGCCTCCAGCGTCTTGGCGTTGTAGGCGATGCCGAGAAACACCATCGAAAGCATCAGCCAGCGCGTCTTTCCCGTCTCGGCCGCCGCCGTCATGGCCCAGACGGAGCAGACCATGAAGAAAATCAGGATGGAATCCGTATTGTTGGTTTTGCTGATGAGGATGAAAATCGGCGAAAGCGCGAGGACGAGGGCGGAAATCAGCCCCGCGGCCTCGCCGAAGCCCCGCCGGACCGTTCGGTAGAGAATCAGGACCGAAGCGACCGCGGCGATGCAGTCGGGCAGGATGATGCTCCAGCCGTAGAAACCGAACACCTTGGCGAAGGCGGCCTGAATCCACAGCGAGACCGGCGGCTTGTCGACCGTGACCCAGCCGCCCGGGTCCAGCGAGACGAAGAAGAAATTCTTCCAGCTCGTCAGCATGCTTTTGACGGAAGCGGCGTAAAACTCATTGCTGTAGCCGAGATTCCAGATATTGAAAACGGACAGGAACGCGGCCAGGCATAAAATCAGGAACAGGGCGATTTGGGACTTGTATTTTTTCACAGTTTCTTTCACGGCTCCCATGGCTTCAACCTCCGTGCAGCGTTTTTTTACAGCTTTAAGGGTAGAGGGAAAATATTTTCAAAGCGTGAACGGAGCGTGACCATTTCAAGGCCGTATTGTAAAAAAATAACGCTGTCCTCCTTTTCAAAGGACAGCGCTGGTTTGCTGTTTGCAGGGCCTTCGCAGAAAGCGCGTTTCAGCGCTTTCTCTTTTTGCCCTTTTTGCGGGGAGCGCTCTTTTTCGGCGCGGGCCGAGCCGGCGCGGAAGCGCCCGCCTCCTGCGAAGACGGCGCCGGGCCCGCAGCGGCTTTTGCGGGGGCGGCCAGCCTGGCCTGCCCGGCGTCCGCAAGGCTTTTCTTTTTCAGCTTGTGGTTTTCCCATGTGACGTAGAGCGGGCCGGCGATGCAGACGGTGGAGTAGCAGCCGGTCACGACGCCGACCATCATGGGCAGCGCGAACGCAACGACGCTGTTGAGCTGGTAGACGGAGCCGACGACGAACACGGTCGCAATCGCGAGGAACGTGCAGATCGCCGTGTTGATCGAGCGGGTGAACGTCTGGTTGATGCTGGTGTTCACGAGGACGCGGTAAGGCGTTTTCGGGCCCATCAGCCTGCGGTTTTCGCGGATGCGGTCGTAAATCACGATGGTGTCGTTCAGAGAATAGCCGAGGATGGTGAGCACGACGGCGATGAAGTTGTCGTCGAGCGGCATCCGGAAGATGATGAACGTGAAATAGACCATCGCCACATCGTGCAGCAGGGCGAAAATCGCGAAGAAGCCCGCCGCCATGCCGCCGATTTTGCGGAACCGGGCCGCAATGTAGAGGTTCAGCAGCAGGAAGGCGATCAAAACGGCCACGATGCATTTGAGGAAGAAGCTCTGCCCCATCGAGGGGTTGACGGAATCCATCTTCAGGCTCTCAAATTTCTCGTTCGGGTAAGCTTTGTTCAGGGCTTTCAGAACGGCCGTCTGGTCGGCGGGGGTGATGGAATTCGTCCCTGCCAGCGAGATGGTCACGTTGTTGGAAACCTGCCCGCTTTCGGCCGAGCGGACGTTTTTGTTTACGCTGACCGAAGCGTCGCGGCCAAGGCTCGACTCGACCGCCCTTTCGACTTTCTGCGTCTCAATCTCGCCGCTGTAGGAGTAGCTGAGCACCGCGCCGCCCGTGAACTGGATGTCCAGCCGCGTGCCGAAAATCACGTTGCAGATAAGGCCCACCAGAACCACCGCAAGGGAGATGCAGTAATAAATCCACCGGTTTTCATAAAACCGGATATGGTAGGTTTTCATACTGCGGCACCCCCTTTCAGCGCAGTCTTGTCCTTTTCCGAAGGGCCGCCGTACAGCCACTTGCTCCGGGCAAACGAGAACTGCGAAAGGGATTTCGTCATCAGGCGGGTCGTCAGCACGCCGAACAGGAAGTTGCCGATGATGCCGATCAGCAGCGTGTAGCCGAACGAGTAGATGGAGCCGGTCGTCGAGGCGCCGAACCAGTAGGAGAGGATGTTTTTCGGCCCGAACACCAGCATCAGGATGATGGCGACGATGATCACCGTGATGTTCCCGTCGAAAATGGCGGAAAAGCTGTTCTGGTCGCCTTTCGAGATGGCGGAGTCGAGCGGTTTGCCGGTCCACAGCTCCTCTCTGATGCGGGTCGCCGTGATGATGTTGGCGTCGACGCCCATCCCGATGGAGAGGATAATCCCCGCGAAGCCCGGCAGCGTGAGCGTGAAGCTGTTCAGGAACGGGAAGTAGCCGGAAACCGCCGCGAACGACAGCCCCACCTGCCCCAGCAGGGAAATCACGGCCACCACGCCGGGCAGCCTGAAGAACAGAATCATGAACAGGCCGACGAGGCAGAACGCGATGATTCCCGCGAGCTTCATGGCGCTCAGGGAGGATTTGCCGAGCACCGGGCTCAGCACGCCGTAACTGGTGGTCGTCAGCTTGAACGGCAGGGCGCCGGCGTTGATTTTATTGGCCAGCGAGGAAGCCTCCGCGGCCGTGAAGCCCTGCGAGCCGCCGTCGATCTGGCATTCGCCGTTGGTGATTTCTTCCTCCACGGTCGGGTACGAAATCATCACGTCGTCCATCCAGATGGAGATAATCTGGTTTTTCAGGCGCTTGGTCGCGTCGGCAAACTTTTTGGTGCCGCTGTCGCTCAGTTTCAGGCTGACGACATAGGCGGCTCTGCCCGTCGTCTGGTTGGTGGTCATCTGCGGGGTGGCGCTCACGATGTCGCTGCCCTTTAAGATGACGCTGGAGGCGGTCACGCCTTTCGGGGTCTTATAGACAGGGTTGCCGTCGGCCCCGGTGGACTGGGTGGTGTATTCCTTTCCCTCCCGGAACGTGACGACCGCCGTGGCGGAAAGCTCGCTGATGGCCTTCTGCGGGTCGAAGTCCTTCTCGTCGTTCTTCCAGGGGAAGCGGACGATAATCCGGCTGTGGTTATAGTCGGTGTAAACCTCATAATCCGTGATGTTTTCGCCGATCAGCCGCTGCTTGATGGTCGATTCCGCGGAATCCATCTGCTGCTTTGTCGCCTTCTGGGACGTGGCGGGCGTAAACGTGGCCTCCACGCCGCCGTTGATATCAATTCCCCATCTGATATCGCCGACACCTTTCAAATAGGTGACGGGATTATCCCCGTTTTTTCCTTTGATGCCGAAGATGGAAGTAAAGGTAAAAAAGAGTATGAGGAGGGCAACGATGAAAAAGACAGGCCTTGGAACTCGCTTCATTCGTGAATCCTCCAATGTGTTGGTTTTCCGCGAAATTTCGCAGACATAACGCATCTATTATATTGTGGGACTGCCAAAAAGTCAATCGCTTCGGCGTCATAACCTGTGAAAAAAGGGCATAAGAATGGGAGGGGCTTTCGCCCCTCCC
>ENA-UOOI01001574-UOOI01001574.1-fermentation-metagenome-genome-assembly--contig:-NODE-1574-length-23085-cov-33.542162_pt1 | contig 23085 bp, 28 predicted proteins | sample MGYA00245779_ERZ724027 | MGnify/ENA primary metagenome ERZ724027 (study PRJEB28704, sample SAMN03018318) | fermentation metagenome | biome: anthropogenic terrestrial biome; feature: soil...
CAAAAATCAATAGCATGCTTTAATCAATATCATATTTTGCAAGACCGCTCTACTTTTTGTACAAAGCTTTTACATCGTCAGGATAGACCATGCCCATATCCCTGGCCCTTCTTTCAACCTCGGCATTTGATATTTGGGGACGAGGCATAGCTATCATCAATAAACCGCATATTATAAAACCGATTCCCAATCCAAGTATGACTTTCTTATCCAAAAGCGCTGATACTATTTTCTTATTCCAAGCCTTAATAATACCTCCCCCTTCCCCATATCGAGCTTTGATGCAATTTCATCGATCCCCATCCCACTTTTGTGCATGGCTGCAATCTTTTCATTTATATCCAAAGCATCAGCCTCTTTCTCAAAGGCATCAGTCTCATTTTCATCGCGCATGTCTTGAACTTCCATTATGTCTTCCTCATCGGTCTCCCTATGCATTTCTTCTATTTCCGATGATATTTTTTCTATTTTCATGTCCAATTCATCCAGTCTTTTTATTATAACGTCTTGGGACAATATATCTTTAAAATCATTATTTTTTAGCGAAGCGTCAAAATGTTTTTCAAATGTATTTTTCTCATGTTTTAAGCCATTTGCTCCGTAAAATACCAGCAGTATGCCGACAATCAGCACTATGTATGCCATATGATCCTCCATCAAATTTTTAGATTTCAATCAATACTTGAGCTTCTTCAAATTTTCCCTAAGCCTTAATATGGCCCGGCTGTGTATCTGGCACACTCTCGATTCGGAAACTTTGAGCACAGAGCCTATCTCCTTGAGGGTGAGCCTTTCAGAATAATACAGTGACAACACCAGTTTATCCTTGTCATCCAGCATTTCTATAGCTTCCTTGAGTATGCCTTCTGCTTCTTTTTTCTCCAATAGCTTGTCAGGCTTTAAGCTGTTATTGTCCTCTATCGTTGAATACAAAAACAGCTCATCATCATCAGACTGAAAAATCACTTCATCAAGCGATATAATTGACATATAGTTCACATAGTTTTCCATCTTCCTCATCTGTTCAACGGTTATGTCAAGTTCTTTCGCTATTTCTTCATCCTTTGGTTCTCTGGCGAGCTTTGCCTTTAAATCATCTCTTACTTCGTTCAATTTTGAAATTTTGGCCATGGCGGTCCTTGGTATCCAGCTTAACTTCCTGATCTCGTCTATTATTGAACCTTTTATCCTAAGGCTGGCATATGTCTCGAATTTTACGCCCTTTGAGGGGTCAAACCTGTCGACAGCATCAATCAGACCGATAATTCCAAAGCTGACCAAATCCTCAGTATCAACCGGTGAAGATTTGCTGAAAAAAATCCTCCCTGCAATCATCTTTACAAGCGGAAGATACTTTATTATTTTCTCTTCCCTGGTTTCTGATTTCAGCTCATATGAGTTTAGCATTCATTTTCCCCCTTAACAGCATTCAGCCTAATTTCCCAAACAGATATGTCAATCTGTTTAAAAAATCCTTTATGCTTCCGGCTTTTTTTTCAGGTACGGGCATACCGGTAATAGAGGATGCAATGTCATCGATACACTTGCTTGCATAGCATTCAGGATATGACACCTTAAACGGAGTCTGTTCCATTACGGCTTTTTTAACCTTTGCATCATCGGCCACATATCCAAGATAATTGATATCGCTGTTTAAAAAATTCTTGACTGCTTTCTCAAGTCTCTGATATGTCAAATCAGCTTCGTAATGATCTTGGGATCTATTTATCACAATATCTATCTTCTTTTTGGGCATGTATTTAAGTGCTACTTTTATAAGGCTGTACGCATCGGTTATCGATGTTGGCTCAGGAGTGGTTACTATTATCTCTTCATCCGATACCGCCATGAATCCAAGCACATTTTTGGATATTCCGGCTCCGGTATCTATAATCAATATATCGGTATCCTTAAGCTGTCCGAACTTGTCCGAAAGCCTTCTTCTTTGAGAATCGCTGAGGTTTGACAAGCTTTCGATCCCTGATCCTCCCGGTATTATCTTTATTCCCGAGGGGCCGTCTATTGTGATGTCTTCAATGCTTCTATTGTTGAATATGACATCATAAAGGTTCTCCCTTGGTACGACTCCTATTATCACATCCACATTTGCAAGCCCTAAGTCGGCATCGAGCACCACGACATTGTTTCCCATCTGGCTTAACGAAATAGCAAGGTTTACTGAAAAGTTGGTTTTACCCACACCTCCCTTGCCGCTCGCAACCGATATCACTCTTACCCGTCTTCTATGCCTTGCGGTCTTCCTTCTCTTATATTCCTCAATACTTCTTCTCAAACTTTGAGCCTGATCAATCATATTGTGACCTCCCCTAAGATAAGGCCAATCAGCTCCTGCGCATCAGCTTCCTTGATATCATCGGGAACATTCTGTCCCTTTGTTATGTAGGATATAGGAGCCTTTGCATTATAAGCCACATTTAATACAGAACCATATGTAGATGTCTCATCCAGCTTCGTCAATATTATGCTGTTATAGTTTATAGTGCTGAATCCTTCAAGTATATGTAAAAGATCCCGATATTTTGTAGTCATGCTTACTACCAAATATGTAACATCCGGTTTTATCCTATCAAGATAAAGTTTAAGTTCTGAAAGCTGCATTACATTTTTTGTGCTTCTCCCTGTGGTGTCCACAAATATCGTATCGCAATCTTTAAGATTATCCATGGACCTTTTTATATCGCTTACGCTGTTTACAACTTCAAGCGGTATTCCGAGTATATCGGCATATATTTTAAGCTGCTCCACAGCCCCTATCCTGTATGTATCTATTGTGATAAGGCCCACTTTTTCATTCGTGTTCAGCGCATGCATGCCTGCGATCTTTGCAATTGTAGTGGTCTTGCCTACGCCTGTAGGCCCTATGAATGCGTGTACTCTTCCTTTGTGGATTTGGCAAGCTTTCAATTTTTGCTGCATCTGTTCTATGATTGCCGAATCGGGAAGCCTTGTGCTGCTTTTATATTTATCCTTGCTTCTAGCCTCATGGGTTATTGCATCTATGACATCTTCGCTTACATCGCTTTCAAGGAGCAGCCGCTTTAAGCTTGACTTTCTTTCCCTTCTTGCAGGTTTAGGCTTTCCATCAACAAGCTTTTTGAGCATTTCTTTTACTTCGCCTAATTCCTTTTCAACCTCGACTTTTTCATAGGCTTTTTTCGTTTCCAAAACTTTATCCAACAGCAAGGGTTCTTTCTTGGTCATGTCGTCGACGGCCGCGGTGATCTCGATCCTTCTGGGCAGAAAAACCCCGAACAGACCTTTCTGCTTGACATTCCTCCTGCTTATGATCACGGCTTCCTTGCCGAGTTCAGTCTTTATCATGCTTAAAGCATCGCTTACGTTATCTGCCACAAATTTTTTAATTATCATCCAGACTCACCACTCCCACTGAATTGATAGCGACGTTTCTAGGCACCTCATTCATGGATATGACCGGTATTTCAGGGTACACCATCTCCAGCATCCTCCTGAAAGCAGACCTTATTCTAGGAGAACAAAGTATCACAGGCGTATTGTTATAAAATAAATTGCTTTCTTCAATGCGCTTTATGCTGTCGAATATCTTTGCAGTGTTTTCAGGACTCAAAGAAGGAAACGACCCCTGGAACGATTTATGTATATTGTCGCTTATAAGCTGCTCAAGCTTTGGGTGCAGTGTTATCACATTGATTGTATTTTTATCGTCTATATAAGGCTTGCAAATGACTCTGCCCATTGAAGCCCTGACATATTCGGTCAGAAGCTCTATATCCTTGGTATTCCTGGCATTATCGGCCAAGCTTTCAAGTATCGTGAGAAGATCCCTGATAGGCACCCTCTCCCTCAATAGATTTTGAAGTACCTTTTGTACATCTCCAATCGTAAGCAAATCAGGTATAAGCTCTTCAACAACCGCACTATAATTTTCCTTTACAGTATCGAGGAGCATCTTTACCTCCTGCCTGCCCAAAAGCTCATAGCTGTGCTGTTTTATAACTTCCGTAAGATGTGTAATAAGCACTGTCACAGGATCTACTACCGTATATCCCTTCATCTCCGCCTTGTCTTTTTTATCGGGCGTTATCCAGACCGCCTTCAGCCCGAATGTCGGTTCAACAGTGTTTATCCCTTCAATATCGACCGAACCGCCGCTTGGATCCATGGCAAGATAATGATCGCTAAGTATCTCTCCCCTGGCGATATCTACACCCTTTATCTTGATCACATACTCATTTGTGCCAAGCTGGAGGTTGTCCCTTATTCTTATAGGCTGGACCAGTATGCCGAGCTCTACGGCGCACTGCCTTCTTACAGCCGCGATCCTCTCCAGCAAATCGCCTCCGGCTTTGGTATCGGTCAGAGGTATCAAGCCGTAGCCTATGCTTATTTCAAGCATATCCACTTTAAACAGGTTCATTATATTTTCAGGCTCTTTCTTTACGGACTGAGCCTTTGAAGCCCCCTGCCTTTGCTTTGCAAATTTATCTTTCTTATCTTCCTTGGAAAGGCTATATGCAAAATAACCTGTAGATGCACCGAAAATCAGGAAAGGCACTCTCGGGAAACCGGGCATCAATGCAAGAAGAAAGATTATTGCCGATGCAATACCTATTACCTTCGGGAATGCCGTAACCTGGCTGGCAAGCTCTTTTCCAAAGCTCAAATTGCTCGCTGAACGGGTAACGAGTATTCCTGAAGCCGTTGATATCAAAAGTGCCGGAATCTGGTTGACAAGCCCATTTCCTATTGTAAGGAGAGCATACTTTTGGAGAGCGGACATTGCATCCTCGCCCGACATCATACCTACAAGCACGCCTCCTATGATGTTTATGACAACAATTATTATGCTTGCTATGGCATCGCCCTTTACAAATTTGCTGGCACCATCCATTGAACCATAAAAATCAGCTTCACGCTGGAGGTTCTGCCTCTTTACCACGGCTTCTTTTTCAGTGATTATGCCGGCATTCATATCAGCGTCTATGCTCATCTGTTTCCCCGGCATTGCATCAAGCGTGAACCTTGCCGCCACTTCTGCAACCCTTTGGGAGCCATTGGTTATGACAATAAACTGAATGACAAATATGATTATGAACATAATAGCACCGACTATATAATTTCCCTGTATGACGAAACTTCCAAAAGCACTGATTACCTTACCGGCCTCTCCCCTTGTAAGTATTATCCTTGTCGCGGATACGTTGAGTCCCAGCCTTAAAAGCGTAGTGACCAAAAGCAGCGTTGGAAAGACTGAAAGCTGAAGTGCGTCCGTCATAAACAATGTCAGCAAGAGCACTATAAGCGAAAAAGTCAGATTAAAAAGTATCAAAATATCGAGAAAATTAGGCGAAACAGGCACTATGAACATCAATATGATTCCTACTACGCCTAGCGCTACTATGCTGTCCGTATTAAAAAATAATTTTTTTATAAGTCTGGGTCTCTTCTCCAATATCTTCAACCTCTACTTTTCTTATTCAAGCTATAAACTACTGCAAGTATCTCGGCCACAGCCTGATATAATTCAACAGGTATGGCTTCATTTATATCAACTTTCTGATACAGCATCCTTGCCACAGGTTTGTTTTCAATGATTGGGACATTTGACTCCTTGGCAATTTGCTTTATCCTATTTGCAACATTATCAGCACCCTTTGCAACGCAAATCGGTGCACTGTCCTGTCCTCTTTCATACTTAAGTGCTACTGCAAGGTGGGTCGGGTTTGTTATAACCACGGTAGCCTTAGGCACTTCCTGCATCATCCTTCTGGCTGCAACTTGCCTCTGCTTCTGGCGTATTGCCGATTTTATCTGCGGGTCCCCTTCCATTTGCTTGTACTCTTCTTTTACTTCCTGCTTGGTCATCATCAATTCTTTGTTATAGGCTCTTCTCTGGTATATCAGGTCTGCTATGCCTATCACGGCAACGACTATCGATACCTTCAAAAGCTCGTTTTTGATCAGGTCGCCCCATACTGCCGCCAAAGAGGGTATGCTCATATCGGAAACCTGAAGTATCCTGTATATCTGTGTCTTTATAAAGCTGTATGCAACATAACCCACTATCAATATATTGGCTATCGATTTTAAAAGTTCGATTGCCGTCCTGCCTGAAAACATCCTCTTAAAGCCTTGAATAGGATTTATTCTGCTAAGTTTGGCTTTAAAAGGCTCGGTGGTATGTATGAAACCGGTTTGCACCACATTGGCTGCGATTCCTAAAACCATGACCCCGACCATAAACGGAAGAGTTATCTTCAAAAATTCAAGCACTATATATAAAAACAAATTTGCGATGTTTCCCTGGCTGGCAGCAAAGCCTTCTATGCTGTTGAAGCTTTTTATAAGAAGCTTTTCTAAATTATCCAGCAGATATTTTCCAAAGGATGTCATCATTATCGTTATGCCGATCAATGTAACTGCGGATACAAACTCCCTGCTCTTTGGGACCTGCCCTTTTTTTCTGGCTTCTTCCTTTTTTCTAAATGTCGGCTCCTCGGTCCTATCTTCCGAAGCAAAAAGTATGACCAGAGGAAAAAGCCTCAAAAAATTGTTTATATCCTGAGGAATACCTTCCATCGCTTTTATATAAATATGTAAAAGCCCTGGAAGAATCAGCGAAAATACAGCAAGGCCGACCGTCAACTTTAAAGGGAGGCTCAGCATCAATATGTTCAGCTGAGGCACCGTCCTTGAAATAAGGCCAAGCGTGAAGTCTGTTATGAAAATGACTATCATTACAGGAGCTGCAAGCTTGACTGAAAGCACCAGCATATTTCCAAAAACCTGGAGCACATACGTGCTGACCGACTCGGGAATATTTAGCCCAAAAATTGGAACTATATCAAAACTTCTTATCAAGGATTCAATTAGCACATGATGCCCGTTTATAAGGAAAAACACCAACAACCCTATAAGGTTTGTCAGATTTCCAAGTATGGTCACATTGGAATTTGAAGTCGCATCATACAAGCTTGCCATTGAAAAACCTACCTGCAGATCCATAAACTGGCCCGACATCTTTATTGCCTGGAATACAAGCGTAGTCATAAAGCCGAGTGCCAGCCCGAACATACACTCTCCGGCAGCATCAAATACAAGCTCCCATATTGATGACGGAAGAGCAGCCGGATTATAGACCACAAAGCCCGATATCATGAGCGAAAGCACCAGTCCAAGCGATATCTTGACTATGTTGGTCAATCCTTTTACCATGAATAAAGGCGATACTCCCAGAAAACTTATTATCCTTACAAATACGAGGCAAAAAATAATCACGTCATTGTACTGCATATTCCCCACCAATTACCTTATCAGATTGGGTATCATGTTGAACATTCTTTCTGCAAATCCGACAAATATATGGAGCATCCAAGGGCCAAATATGATTATAGAGGCAAAGACCGCAATTATCTTTGGTACAAAAGTCAATGTCTGCTCCTGTATCTGCGTGCTTGCCTGGAAAATGCTTATTATAAGGCCCACTGCCATTGAGATCAAAAGTACGGGTGCTGCAGCCAATATCACGCTTGTTATGCCGTCTTTTATAACATCGATTACTAAATTTTCCGTCATATTCCCACCCCTTATACAAAGCTTTCAATCAGTGATTTAACCAAAAGATGCCATCCATCCACCATTACAAACAGCAAAAGCTTGAATGGAAGTGAAATGACTACCGGAGGCAGCATAAACATGCCCATGGACATCAATATGCTTGCAACGACCATATCTATTACTATGAACGGTATGTATATCAAGAATCCCATTTCAAATGCCGTTTTAAGCTCGCTTATCACAAAAGCAGGTATAAGCACGCTGAACGGAGTATCTTCCGGAGTTTGTATTTCTCCGGTCTTTGAAGCCTTTACAAAGAGCGCAAGGTCTTTTTGATAGGTCTGCTTCAGCATGAATTGCTTTATAGGTTTCGAGCCTATTTCTATAGCTTCCTCCTGCGTGATTTTTTCATTCAGGTACGGCTGGATAGCTTGAGTGTTTACCTGATTATATACAGGCCTCATGATAAAGAAAGTCAAAAACAATGCAAGCCCTATAAGCACCTGGTTTGGGGGAGTCTGCTGTGTGGAAAGAGCATTCCTTACAAACGACAGCACCACTATTATCCTGGTAAATGAAGTCATGAGCACGAGTATGGAAGGTACGAGTGCCAGGACCGTTATCACGATCAAAAGCTTGATGCTGTCCACATACTCCTTCGGACTCTGTGCACCGTCTATGCTTAGGTTTACCTTAGGTACGGGCGGCACGGAGACAGGAGCCGCATATGCTTTATATGTTAAACTGACGAATACTGCAAATAATATTATGAATAATGCTGCTTTCCTCTTCATAGCTTATCCTTTCTTTTTATAAACGAGTCTAAATTTTTGATCGCATTCAGCATAAAGCCGGATTTATCCTGCTTTATATTCTCCAGAACCTCTGCGGGCAGTTCCATCAAAACTTCGAATTTTTCTTCAGAAACTCCTATCACATAAGGTTTACCATTGATCGATACCACATATAAACATGTCTTATTTGAAAGAGGAACCCTCTCGATAAGACGGATAATCCTTCCATTACCCATCTTTATGAGATGGCTCCCCCCTATTTTTAAGCTTATATATGCAAGAAGCAGTACAAAAGGTAAAAAGACTATTATTTTTATGATATTTGCTGCAAATTGCTCGTCCATGATTCATGCATCCCTTACTGTACTAAAATTTCATCAAAATACACATTTGTCAGCTTCCCTGTATCCAATATAGCGTTTATCTTATCTTTCATCTCAGCCTTTACAGCCTCAGTTTTTTTGGCAGTATCCACATCGGCAAGTTTTTTAGTCCTTAAAACGCTGTTTATCACATCATTTATAGGAGATGCTTTTTCAGCGATCTCAGCATCAAGTTTTTTTTCATTGTATCCCACAGATATTTTTACTTTTATATACCGCCTGTAATCAGGCTCATTGAGGTTTACCGTGTATTCGCCGAGCGAATATATCTTTTCTACAGGTGCACTTTTTTGAGATTGGATGTTTGTTAAAAATCCGGATTTAAACACTATGAACCCCAGAAAACCTGCTATCACCACAAGTAAAATAATTATTAAAGCCTTTAATCCACGCCCCATAATACCTCCCCATTCATTTCCGTTCAACCGCCGGAGTTTCTTTTGCTGTTATTATAAGTATATTAACCCTTCTGTTCTGCGCTCTGCCTTCCGGAGCATCATTCGATGCTATAGGGTCGTATTCTCCATATCCTGCGATTGAAAATCTTCTTGGGTCCATGCCCCTGTTTTCAATAAAATACTTTAACACACTGAGCGATCTCGCAGTGGAAAGCTCCCAATTTGATGAATACTGATCTGTATGTATAGGTACATTGTCGGTATGCCCTTCTATAACGATTTGGTTAGGCATGTTCCGAATAAGCTCCGAAATTTTCATGAGTGCAGCCATTCCCTGCTGCTTTATCTCTGCCCTGCCGGTATCAAACAATATCTTTTCATTGAACTCTATGTATACTCCCCTGCTTCCCTCTTTTATCGTTACATATTGTTTAAGAGAATTCGTCTCTATAAATTTCGAAACGGTCTGATATACATCATTCTCACTCTGGCCACCGCTCGAGCTAGAGCCTAATATAGGCGCATTCCCGGAATCATAGTTATATTGCAAAATCGAGGGATTTCCTCCGCCAAATGCACTGCGTATTGAAGCGGCCATTGAATTGAACTTTTTTAAATCAACCAGTGCAAACGAATACAACAGTACAAAGAATGTCAGCACCAAAGTCATCATATCAGAATACGTAGTCAGCCAACCCTGGCTTATCTCTTTCTTTTCCGGCTTTTTTCTACTCATTTTCAAGCACCGCACTTCTATCGGACTCAGAGCTTACCAGTTTGAGCCTTTCTTCAGGCGGAAGGTATGTCTTAAGCTTATCCTCTATAACTCTTGGATTTACTCCGGCCTGTATTGAAATTATGCCTTCAAGCATCATTTCCATGATTTCCGACTCTTCATCTGTTTTGCATTCAAGCTTGTCTGCCAGCGGACCAAACAGGAAATTTGCAAGCACGGAACCATAAAATGATGTGATGATGGCTTTTGCCATACCAGGGCCTAAAGTGCTTGGATCGTTTATACTTGCAAGCATCTGCGTAAGTCCTATTAAAGTACCCAGCATGCCGTAGGCAGGGCCATACCCTGCCCACGATTTCAGAAGGTTTATGCCGCTTGAATGCCTTCGCTCCATAGAGGAAATCTCCATCTCAAGCACTTCCCTTATGGTTTCAGGTTCCATTCCGTCAACGACCATCTGTATGCCGTGTTTAAAAAAGCTGTCATTTATGGTTTCTACCTCATCTTCAAGGGATAACAAGCCTTCTTTTCTTGCCTTCTTTGAAAGGTCAACAAACTTCTCTATTATATCGGCTTGTGACATTTCCTTGTCAAAGAAAGCATTCTTAAGTATCGAAGGCAATTTCTTGATGACCTTCATTGGATAGCATATCAATATCGTAAAGAATGACCCTCCGAGCGTTATGAAAACAGACGGCAGATCCCAAAACAGTATAAGCTGCTTTGGCTTTATGGTAGAACCATCCAATAACATACCTATAATTATGCATGCAGCACCCAAAGTAAGCCCGAGGGTTGTTGCCATATCGCGTTTCTTCATTTTCTCACTACCTCCGGTAATCCCGCCGCGCACTGTCTCTTAAAATAAACGATTTTCTTTATTATAATATCCGGAGACTCTTTGACAATATATTTCTTATCGTTTGTTGTTGAAATCACAGTGTCGGGCGTGATTTCTATCTTTTCTATCAGGTCGCTGTTCAATAAAAACTCTTTATTGTTCAAGCCTGTGAGTTTTATCATATATCATACCCCACTATCTCTTAAGGTTTAAAAGCTCCTGAAGCATATCGTCAGATGTAGTTATGGACCTTGAGTTCGCCTGGTAAGCCCTGCTCGTTATTATCATATCTGTAAATTCATTTGCCAAATCCACATTGGACAACTCAATCGAGGACTGAAGCACGTCTCCTCTGCCTTCGACACTTGCTCCTCCTACGTTTGGAGTGCCTGAGTTTGCCGAAATGGTATATTTATTTCCGCCTGCCTCCAGGAGCCCTGCCGGATTTGCAAACTTTGCAAGAGCTATTTCGCCGAGCAGAACTACTGAACCGCTCTCATATATTCCCTTTATAGCTCCATTTGCTTCAATTGAAAAATTGCTGATCTTGTCCGTGCCGGTCGGATCTTCAGGATTGATTTCAGGGATGCTGAGGCTTGCCAATTCAGAGTAGTCCCTCGTAACGTCGACCGGAGTTGCACCCAGATACTCGAACAGGTTATCACCATCGCTTATTTTAAGCTCTCCTGTGCCTGCATTTGCCGTTATGTTCAGGCTCCCGTTAGTCAAATCCGCAGTAACTCCGAGCTCTTTATTGCCGTTGATTCTATCGAGAACATCATTTACCGTAGTAACTCCATAATAGTCATATGTCACTATAGGAGGGTCACTCGTATCTTCGCTTCTTGCATCGGTACCTTCCCCAGTATGGAACTTTAGTACTACACCGTTTATTGTTACGTTGGTATCAGCAGTGATTGTGGAGTTCAACTTCACATCATCAAAAGTTGCTGCAGTATCAATGCCATTTTCAACACCTTCCACAGCCGTTGTAGGAGTGCTTGAACTTTTTATAGGAGCATAGCCCATAAGCTTATATCCATCCGAGGTCACGATGCTGAAATCAGGGTCAGGGCTGAATGCACCGTCCCTTGTATAAAACAGCTTTGTACCGTCGCTTATTATGAAATATCCGTCTCCGTCGATTGCGGCATCATAAGGCCTGCCCGTTGGTTGAGGGATGCCCTGGTTTGTCATAGTATCTATGCCAGCCACCTGTACGCCGAGCCCTACCTGCCTTGGGTTTATTCCTCCTCTTCCCTGTGCTGTCGGAGCGGAAGCATCTCCCACGGTCTGGCTCAATATATCCTGAAAACGCGCCCTTCCCGACTTAAAAGCCGTAGTGCTGACATTGGCAATATTGTTTGCTATAACATCCAATTTTGTCTGGTTGCTCTTCATACCGCTTACACCTGAATAAAGTGATCTTAACATTATATAACCTCCTTAATAATCCTTTAGGAAACATTTTTTATTTTTTACGCCCCCCCGCTTCTCTCATTCTGCGGGTAAATGGCTTCCTCATGGAGGTCCAGCCATTACGATATTATCACCGCACTGTCTATATTGGTGAATATATTATCCTTTGCATTTTGACCGTCAACTGCGGTTATTATGGTCTTGTTCCTGATGCTCGCTATAAAAGCCACATCCTTATACAAAAGCAACGATTCCCTCGCTCCCTTTGAATCGGCCTTATCTATCGCATCAGTGAGCTTTTTTAAATCCTTGCCGTCAAGCTCTATATTCCTGGTTTTGATCCTTTCCATTGCATGCTTGGAAATCTTGACCTGGTTTTCCTTTTCAAGTTCAGTCTCAAATACTTTATTAAAATTTTCCTTCTCAACTGGGCTTGTACTTTTTTTCTCCTGCAGAGCCTCCACAGGTACTATTTTGCCGTTGATTATCCGAAACGACATGCTATTCACTCTCCCCGGGAGATAGTTCAACAACATCATCGATTGCATATTTGTCGTCATCCACAACTACATAAACATTGCCGTTGGTTAAATTGACCGAAGAAACCTGTCCGGTCTTATATGTACCGTCATTCAATGCTATTTTAGCGGTTTTCCCTATCATCAGACTTCCCTGCTCGAACTTCTGGCTTAAAAACATATTCTCTACGGATTTGCTCAAGTTTTCCATCTGTTCAAGTGAAGTAAACTGCAGCATCTGCTGTAAATACTGGGTACTGTCGCCTGCATTCAATGGATCCTGATTTTGAAGCTCGGCCGCCAGGATCTTTAAGAAACCTCCCATTTCGATTGTTGACTTGCCGCTGTCGTTTGATATCACATCTCCTGCAATCGGACTGCTGTAAATTCCTATATCGCTCATATTGCACACCTCCTATACAAGCAAATTCAATCCCACGCTGCTATTTGCAGCCTGTTTAGGGATTTGGTCCACACCTATTTTACCGCCCTTTAAAAATGTGAGCTTTCTGCCAGGCACATAAGCATTCCCCGAGTAGTTTTTATTATTCAAAAAATTTTCCTGGTTCCCGCCCACGGAAACATTAAAGCTGGATACTTCAACATTTTGATTCTTGAGGTTCTCCCTTATCTTGGGAATGTTCGACTCTATCAAATCTTTTACATAGCTGTTGTCCACTGTTATCCTGGCTGCCATATTGCCTTTATCCATTACAAGTTTTATAGCAACTTCCCCAAGCTCATCAGGCTTCAAATTAAGCCGAAGTTCCGAAAAATCATCTTTGCTGATAACTTTTATCCTGTCATATATCTGCTCAAGTATCGAATCCCTGCTGTATTGGACTGCACTGTCCAGATTCGCTTCAACATTCTTGAACCTGTCGCTTTGCATCTTTATATTATTTATGGAATTTGCAAACAAGTTCTGCCCCTGCAAATCTCCGTCCTTTTCAAAGCCTGTATCCTCAAGCACAACTTTTTTTAAACCGCCTGAAGTGTTAAGCTGCTTTATTGCCTTTTCAGATGCCCCATCATCTTTAAGCTCTGCCTCTTTATCTGCCAATCCTTTGATTTTATCCATGGAAGTCAGCATTTCGATTATCCTAGTTTCTAATGAGCCGTGCTGTCCATTTTCTTTATAACCCTGAGCGCTTGCCAAACTAGTGTTTTTTACATCATCTTTTGCAGCATAAGCATTGCTGTTTTCATCATCAACATTGGATGATTTTTGTCCCTTATAAGATGAAATCTCATCTGTCTTGCCTAATAGCATACTGTTTATCTTTTGTGCAGCCTCTTTAAAATCAGCTGCAGCTACTCCAGATGAGTTCTCCTTAGCAGAACTGGCAGCATCTTCCTTAGCAGTCTGGACTTTATTGAAAGTATCTTCGCTGCCTGAAGCCTTGATATCAGGATTTGCCACTGCATCCGCTGCATCTGATCCTTTGCCTATATCCACTGATGCACCCGCCTCTTTTATGACGTCAACATTGGCAGTATATACAGCATCGGTTTTGGCAGCGGATATATTTTTGCCGCTATTTTCCATATTCTCTTTCAGCATGGCTTCGATACCATATGCCATATTTGCTTTAGCATCAGATATGTTTTCACCGCCGGCTTTTGTATTTTCACCGGATGCCTTCCCTGTCAGCAAAGCATTCAGCATGTTTATGGTATCAATATCCAAAGGGCTGCCTTTATTGTCAAGGTTTAGATATATGTTTTGTAAAAAGTCGTTTACATCCAAGCCATTTTCAATAATCTGCTGAAGCTCTTTTCCAAAAGCAGATGGCTTGCTTTGAGCTGCAGTTCCTATGGTGCCGGCACTTTTACTCATATCCATAAACTCTATTATGTTTCGGATATTGGAAAGCCGGCCTGCATTTGCGAAAAGATCCTGCATATCCCCTCCTGATTCTATATTGCCCGGGGAATCCACTGTTTGAGCCAGAAGTGCATTCAGCAATGCCTCAAATCCTGAAATATTAAAATCCGGGCATACCTTGGTTTTGGACTTTTTGTCCGCACTCTGTAATGTTAAATTGTCTATAGCGTTTATCAACATCTCACCTCCTTTCATTTTGCATCAACTTTCTTACATAACCTCCAAGCGCAAATTCATCATTCTGTTTCTGTTCCAACCTTTCAAAAGATATGTTGAATTCTCTGAAAGCATTTTCTTTAAGCTTATCGAGTACCTTTCTGTCTTTTCGGCTCTCTTCAAATTGCGCTTTTTTTGATTCCATTTCATCTTCCCTTGTTTTTACTATATCAAATTGCACTTGTATCTTAGCTTCAAGCGATGAAATATAATTATACATAATAAGGTATTCTGATACGCTCGAATAATTTGCCCTGGGCTTTAAGATATAGCCTTCAAGTTCATCTTTCAATTCTCCAAGCTTTTGCATTTCCTTCAAGTAAGCATTCTTGGACTTTACAAAGGAAATTTTTTTTTCATCTTCAACTCTTTCTCTGTTATCCAAAACCTTTTGGAGCCTGAATGTAAATCCTTTCATGATTCAACCCTTCTATGATAATACGGACTTCATTTCCTTCATTATATTGTCATACGGTATGTGTTCATCCCTGCCCTGTTTTAAAAATGCATTGAGCTTATCTATATATTTAATGGCCTTGTCTATCTTTGAATTGCTCCCTTTTACATATGCCCCTATGCTTATCAAATCCTCTGAATTTTTGTATGTGGATAATACGCTCCTCAACTCGCCTGCAAGATCCCTGTGCTCTTCAGGCACTATCTCGGCCATGAGCCTGCTTATGCTGTTTAATATGTCTATCGCGGGATAATGGTTTTGGGATGCCAGATCCCTTGAAAGTATTATATGGCCGTCAAGTATTCCTCTTACGGCATCCGATATAGGCTCATTGAAATCGTCTCCGTCAACGAGCACGGTATAAAAGGCTGTTATTGAACCCCTCTCCGACATTCCCGACCTTTCCATCAGGCCTGGAAGAAGTGCAAACACAGACGGCGTATAACCCTTTGTTGCCGGAGGCTCCCCGGTTGCAAGACCTACTTCCCTCTGAGCCATGGCAAATCTGGTTACGGAATCCATCATGAGCATTACTTTTTTGCCTTTGTCCCTGAAATATTCCGCAACAGCTGTAGCCGTATATGCACCCTTCAGCCTCACAAGTGCGGGCTGATCAGATGTAGCGCACACAACGACCGATTTCTTCATGCCGCCCTCGCCAAGGTCTTTCTCTATAAAATCCTTTACCTCACGGCCCCTCTCTCCAACAAGTCCTATGACATTGACATCTGCGCCGCTGTGCCTTGCGATCATTCCAAGAAGCGTACTCTTGCCGACTCCGCTCCCTGCAAATATTCCGACCCTTTGGCCTTCGCCGCAGGTCAAAAAACCATCGATTGCCTTCACCCCTGTGGGCATTATCTTGTTTATCCTCGGCCTTTTTAAGGGATTTGGAGGCATATTGCTCACCGGGACCTCTATGAAATCTTCTATGGGATCACCTGATATAGGGTTTCCGAGCCCGTCCAATACCCTTCCTAGAAGCTCGTCTCCTACTCTCACCCTTAGAGTCTTTCCAGTAGGTTTTACCCTGCATCCCGGGCTTATGCCCTTTATCTGTCCAAGAGGCATAAGCAATATCTTTTCATCTTTAAAACCTACAACTTCCGATAACACGGGAGAATCCATTCCATTGGGATAAATCAGGCAAACCTCGCCATAAAAAGGCTTCAGTCCGTCGACTTCAATGGTAAGGCCTATCAGATCGCTTACCCTGCCTTCAACACTTATTACATTGGTTTCATTTACAATCCTCTTTAAATGTGCAAAATCGATTTCATACATATCTATCATTCCATCAAAACTTGTTTTATTTTTTCAAGTTGAGAATCGATTGAGGCATCTACAGTGCTTAAACCTGTATTTATGGTACATCCGCCCCTCTTTATAGCATTATCTTTTATGATGTCTATCGATGTATTTTCTCCAGCAGACTTTACCAGTTCATCCATTTTAGAGTCCAGTATCGCATAATCCATTGGGTTGACCCTTATTATAACCTGCCCTTTTACCACTGCTCTATTTATAGAATCGTTTACCATCTTCAATATTACGGAATCATTTGTATCAGCCTGATACCCTATAATCTTCTCAGCTATGGAAATTGCAAGCTCTACTATTTCGCTCTTTTGCTTTTCTATATACTGCCTGGATGCCCTGTGAGCTTCTATTAAAACATTTTCCGCATCTTTCCTTGTAGCCTCGGTTTTTTTGAAGCCCTCTTCAATTCCTTTTTTAAGCCCGTCATTATATCCCTTTTTAGATGCCATATCATATGCTTCGCGCTTTATGCTTTCGGCTTTTTTTGAAGCCGAATCGATCATCATCTTGCTTTTTGCTTCGGCTTCACTTATGATATCCTTTGCTTCCCGAGCATAATCTTTATTGGTCTGTTCTTTTTTAGCAGGACACGCGGGTTTAATATGGATCACTGGAGCTTTTATAGTGTATACCGAGTTAGCATCCACATTGCTGCTCTTGATCACCTTATACGATAATTGCATCTTCTCCACCTCTTGCAATGATTATCTCTCCGGCATCGTCAAGCCGCCTTATGATGTTGACTATATTCTGCTGCGCCTTCTCAACATCTACAATCCTTACAGGGCCTAAGTATTCTATATCCTCTTTCAATGCAGCACTTGCCCTCTTTGACATGTTCCTATATATAGCATCCGCAACTTCCTCTGATGAACCTTTGAGAGCATATGCAAAATCTTTGCTGTCGACTTCTCTTATAATCCTCTGAATTGAAATATTGTCCAGATTGACTATATCTTCAAATACAAACAAGTTGGAGCGTATTTCTTCCGCAAGTTCAGGCTCATCTTTTTCAAGCTGTTCGATTATATTCTTCTCAGTACCCCTGTCGGATTGATTGAGTATCTGCACAAGTGAACTTATTCCACCTATTTCTGCAAGATCCGGCCTTACGACTGCAGACAGTTTTTTCTCAAGCACACCTTCAACTTCATGTATGACTGTCGGAGATGTATTTTTCATATTGGCTACCCTCTTGGCAACATCGCTCTGCATTCCCTCGGGAAGTCCCGAAAGTATTTGTGCGGCTTTGTCAGGCTGCAAATAGCACAATATGAGTGCAATCGTTTGGGGATGTTCATTCATTATGATGCTTAAAAGCTGCTGGGAATCAGCTTTTCTTGCCGCGCTAAAAGGTCTGAACTGCTGGGTTATCTCGCCCACCTGATCCATTATTTCCAAAGCTTTTGGAACTCCCAGAGCCTTGCTTAAAAGAGTTTTTGCATACTCAAAACCGCCTTCAAGTATATATTCTTTGGCTTTATTGATATTTATAAATTCTTCAATCACTTTATCTTTTACTTCAGGATCAATCTTTACAGTGTTTGCAATCTCAAATGTTATCTTTTTTATATCCTTTTCCGGCAGCCTTTTTAGAATGTTTGATGAAACTTCAGAACCTAGCGTTATAAATAATATTGCAGCTTTTTGTGCCCCGGTGAGTTTCTCAACTTTCGCCAAGCCAATCACCTCTCATCTTCAGTTAGCCAAGATTTTATTATATCAACAACCTGATCGGGTTTCTTATCTGCATATTTTTTAAGTTCTTCCACAATATCGGGCTTGTTATCTTCCTGCTCGAAAATAACAGGAGCATTAGCAGGTGCATTATTTATTATTTCATTAGCCGGCGCTTGCTCTTCAGCTGTATTTAATTCCTCTTCGACTTCGTTTTTAGATCTTATCTTTCGAATCAGGAGTATGGCGAGCACAATTGCCACCAAACCTGCAAGAGGATATCCTATGTATTCAGCCAGTTTCTTCTTCCTCTCCTCTGCTTTCTGCTGTTCCTCCATTGATTTCAAATCTTCTTCTACCTTTCTCTTTAATGTAGTATCAAAAGGTATGCCTTCAACACTTATCATATCTTTACGGTTTTCATCATTTACGTAACCTGTTGCAGCCATAACGATATTTTCAACCGATTGTTTTTGCTCATCTGAAAGAGTGCCGTCGACTACGACCGAAGTTGATAATTTGTTCACTTTTCCTGGAGCGCTTATGGCCTTATCTTCTGTCTGGCCTACAGCGTATTCTGTTGTCGTCTCTTCATGGTTGCTGCTTGAATTGCCTCCGCCGGCACCTATGACAGCGCCTGTCTGGTTATCGATAGGGCTTCCGGAACTCTGCGTTCCCGCATTGGTTGAATTCTCTTTTATCGTGTTCTGGCTTTTTACTATTGCATCTTTATCATAATGTATCGACGTGGTCTGCTTGGAATCAAAATCCAAATCCGCATTTACGGTAACCTTTACCTTGTCAGGACCAAAAACAGGTTCCAGCATACCCTTTATGTCGGATGCGAGTTCGGTTTCAAACTGTCCTCTGACATCTTCACGGTTCTCCAATGATGGAGTCGATGACGAGTCCTCATTCAGATTTTGGCTAAGATATGTAAAATTACTGTCAACAACTACAACATTCTCTTTCGGCAAATTTTTAACGCTTGCAGAAACAAGTGCTATGATTGCCTTCACCTGATCCTTGGACAGCTTCTTGCCTGTTTTCAATTTCAATGTGACTGAAGCACTTGCAGGCTGCTCATCCCTTACAAAAACACTTTCTTCAGGCATTACAAGGTGGACTATGGCCTGTTCAACTTCATCATATGCTTTTATGGTCCTTGCAAGTTCAGTCTCCAGCGCTCTTTGATATTGTATCTTCATCTCGGTATCTGTCATTCCGAACTTATTCTGGTCAAAAAGTTCAAAACCCTTACCATCGGATGGCAGAAAGCCTGAACCTGCAATGCTCATCCTAATATCATCAACTTTATCGGCTGGTACCAACAAAGTATTTCCCTTGATTTTATAACTGACTTTATCCGTCTTTAGTTTTTCAACAACCTTTGCCATATCTTCATCGGACATGTCCATAAGCAAGGGTTCATATTGGGTTTTGTTCATTGATATGCCAAGATATAAGAGCCCAACCGTCATCCCTGCTGCAAATACAATAATACCGATTCTTCTGCCTTTGCTTAGTGCTTTCCATTTTTGGCTTATGTTGTTTAATAGATTTTTCAATCCACCCATGTTTTAAAAATGCCCCTTTATATCTGCATTCTATTGATTTCTTGATAGGATTCCACAAGCTTATTCCTGACTTCCATGATGAGCTGCATCTGCAATTTAGCTTCGGCTGCCGCAACCAGAGCATTATGTATATCCGTGGATTCACCAGTAATCAGCTTAGTTGTTTCATAATCCGCCTTAATCTGGGATTCATTTGCAGAATCCAAGGCATCTTTAAGATATTGCTCAAATGATGACCCGGTATCATTCTTAACCTGGTTTTGAATTTCAAAATCAACTGCATTGTCTATCCTACTTATTGACACTTATATTACCTCCCAATTTCAAGAGCTTTAGAAGCCATGCTTTTTTCAGCTTGAATTGCAGATACATTTGCTTCATAAGCCCGCGTCGATGAAATCATATCCACTATCTCGTTCAATACGTTCACATTAGGCGTCTGTACATACCCATCGGCTCCTGCATCAGGGTTTGACGGATCATACACTCTCCCAAAAGGAGTCGTCGCGTCTTCAACTATTGCTACAGGCCTTATGCCGTTTCCATTGAATGAAACACCGCCGCTGTATCTGTTCATTTCCCTGTCAAGATCTTCCTGAAATATAGCTACTTTCCTCCTGTAAGGACCGCCTTGGGGTGTTCTGGTAGTGTTTACATTTGAAATATTGCTTGCAATTGTGTCCATCCTCAGCCTCTCTGCAGAAAGTCCGTTAGCGCTTATCTGCATAGCTTTAAACAACTGCATAATTACTCTCTCCCTTCGGTAACAACGCACTTCATTATGCCCATCTTATAATTTATCTGCGAAACAAGTGCGCTGTAGAGCAAATCATTTGCCGCCTGGTTCGACATCTCAAAATCAATATCAACATTGTTTCCATCTGTCCTCATGCTTGTACTATCATCCCTTATAACCTTAGGTTCGACATTTTGCACATCATGAGTATTTGCATTAAGTTTGTCCCTTAGCACATCTTCAAAAACAACCTCATACCTTTTGTATCCTTTAGTATTTATATTGGCAAGATTCTGGGCTATAACCTTCTGCCTCAAAGATGCCGCATCAAGCGACTTTTTAATAAGACTGTAGGTCAAATCACCATTCATAAATATCACCTCGACAAACTCAAGATTTAATTATTATTCTACAATAAATTGGGATATTCCTCCTGTATTTTATAAATAATAAATAAATATATATTTTTATGTCGTTTTAACTATTATATCATTTATTTCTATTATATCCCATGATATATATAAAATAATAGGGCCTTTAGTCACATTTTGACTTAATATAGACTTAATATAATATAAAATGCAAAAACACAGTGCTGAAAATTTCAGTACTGTGTTTTTGAAAAATCGTGTATATATATACTTTTTCTTTGAATATAAATCTTATACCATAGTCATTGCTTTTTGCCAGGTATCCTTAAACCCTGAAAGCATATCTATTATCTCATCTATAATAGCTTTGTCCTTTTTAATATTGGCCTGAGTCAACCTGTATTTCATATAATCATACAGGGAATACAAATCCTTGGAAATATCATATTCCATATTCAAGGTTGCCATAAGCTCGCTTATTATGTTCTGAGCCTTTATAAGGTACTTGTTGGCATCTTCGATATTTTTCTCATCAATAGCAACTTTAGCAAACCTAAGAAACTTTATCGCACCCTCGTAAAGCATTATGAGAAGTTTTCCCTTTGAAGCTGTCAGCACTTCGTTTTGCTGATAAACCTGATAAGCGTTTGCTGCTTTGTTATACATGCATCCATCCACCTTACTTTCTTAAATCAATAAAGATCCCTGCCATCTGGTCCATATTACTTAGCAGACCATCCACTTCATCTTCTATAAAAGTCTTTATAGCATTTCCATCCTTATCATAAGCAGTCACTGCACCATCATCATCGATGGCAAATATCACATCTATGCCTTTGGATTTTAAATACGAATTCAATTTGGCAAGTTTGCTCTTTATGCTTTTTTGAAAAGACTGTCCTTTTTTTTCTTTTTTATCCTTTGCAACTCTTATCTTATCGGAAGTATGGACAACACCATCTACAGTCTGCTGCTGCACATTGCTTATTATAACGGGATCGATTTTATTCAATATTATAGGGTCAGCCATGATGATTACCTTCTCTCATCAACAAATATCCCTGCAATCTCCCACAGCTTGGCAACCATATCAAGTATCTTCTCAGGCGGTATTTCCCTTAACACATCGCCTGTCTCATCATCAATTATCTTGACCATAATGTCTTTTGTAACTTTATGGACTTGAAATTTTAGATGAGTATTATTTTTAAACAGCACTTTATTTGAAAAATCCACTGCTGATTTTAAATCTTTAATATCTGTAGAACCATCTTTTCCATCTACATTGATATTATTTTTAGATGTTTTGCTATTTGTTTTTATAGTATTGTCAACCTTTACTGCAGTAGTTTTTAAACCTACATTAGCAATATCCAAGACAATCACCTCAATATTTAATTTCACTATAATTATCGGTAAAAAAATGTTAATCTTTACAGTATGTATATGGAAACATAAAAATAAATCCAGGATAAGGTTAAATATCCTGGATTTCAGTCTTGCAAGAGCCATTTTTCAAAGGATTAATATCATTTTTATTATTATCAGCTAGATTATTAAGAAGTCCATAAATTTTTCGCACTTCTATATCTAGTGAGTACTTATTTTCAATATACCGCCGATATTCATTTGAGTTATAGTCCTCCGAAGTTATCATGTCTACTGCTTCATCTACAGAATTAAAAATATACTTTTTATTATAATGATCTTTAATTCCTTCACAATTATGGAGTATAGGTTTAACTCCGCTGCACATAGCTTCAGCAGCTGCAAAACATAAACCTTCGTCTATACTTGATATAACTATATAATTGATCTTTTTAAACCACTTTATTTTTTGATCTTGATCCTGCCAACCATCAAATTGAACACTATTATTCAAATGATATTCTTTTATGAAATATTTTATATACTCTAAGGTTCTTGAATCTTGGAATTGACCTGCCAAATAGAGTTTATATCTTTTATCAATATCATATAACTTTTTAAATATATCAAGTGTCAAAGGTATATTCTTTTTAAAGTTAATATATCCAAGATATCCTAGATTGAATCCCTTTCTTTTGATGTTTAATGGATATGCATTGGCGTTGACCCCACAAAACACAACATCAATTTTTAAATTCCCTTTATTTATGCCTACAGTATTCTCTTCAAATATTCGCTTAATGTGTGGCGCCACAATTATAAGTTCATC
>ENA-UOOI01001575-UOOI01001575.1-fermentation-metagenome-genome-assembly--contig:-NODE-1575-length-23084-cov-6.594772_pt1 | contig 23084 bp, 16 predicted proteins | sample MGYA00245779_ERZ724027 | MGnify/ENA primary metagenome ERZ724027 (study PRJEB28704, sample SAMN03018318) | fermentation metagenome | biome: anthropogenic terrestrial biome; feature: soil; material...
ATGGAGCTGACTAATACTAATAGGTCGAGGGCTTGACCTAAAAAGTTTGTTCATAGAAACGGATAATATAATGTTTAGTATAATAACAATGAATAAATAATGAACCTGTAGTTTATCAATTTTGATGCTGCAGGTTTTTTTATTTGTCCTACATAGATGCAATCTAATGAATGAAATTTCGAGTAAAGAAAATTTATTTTTAATCTCATCAGGGAAGTAAGTATATTACTATTATTTGTTAATAATAAAGATTAGATTTGAAATATGTTGGAAAATGTACTATAATGTCAATAAAGTAATATGACGATATATAATAAGAAACTGAAAAATAAATATAGGTTTTCTATGAAATAAAAATAATTGTTAAAATATTTTGACTTGGTAAGGCTGCTTTAAAATATAGCAAATTAGAAATGCCTAAAGAAAGAACTGTAAAAAAGAACGATAAAAATGACAATAAAAAGAAAAATAGAAGGAACAAGAAAAATGAAAAAAACAAGAAAAATAGAAAATCTATATTATAGAATATAAATATAATTTAACCCTATCAGGGAAGTCTCCTGTTTCTTTAAGCGAGGGTACCCCCTACCTTGTAAGCGAGGGTACCCCCACTTTGCAAAAGGGGTAACCATCATTTCGTAAACGAGGGTAACCCACTTCGTAAACGAGAGTAGGACTTGCCTGTTTTAGCAGAGGTTTAGGCTCCTGCTAAAATGCCACCTAGTGTCAATGAGATTATGAGTAAGTAGTGTAAGCGGATAAACTCGCCTATAGGCAAGTAGGAATATCCACTTGACTATAACTATTAGATAAATGAAATATAACGGAGGATGAAAATATGGAAACAGGAATTTTATTGGAAAGTGGAACCAATGAGCTTGAAGTGCTAGAATTTAAGGTAGGAGAAAATTATTTCGGAATAAATGTAGCTAAAATAAGAGAAATATTACCTTATCAAAAACCTACTCCTATTCCCAATGCCCACCCATTTATTGAAGGAATTTTTATGCCAAGAGATATGATTATTTCTATTGTCGATTTAGCTAAATGTATGAAATTACCAGAATCAGAGCATAAAGCCTCTGATATGTTTATTGTAACAAATTTTAATAAGTTGAATGTAGCATTTCATGTACATAGCGTTGTTGGTATACATAGAGTATCCTGGCAAGATATTATTAAACCAGATGAAACAATTAGTACAGGTAAGAATGGTATAGCGACTGGTATAATTAAAATGGATGAAAAGTTAATTATCATTCTTGACTTTGAAAAAATAATATCAGATATAAACCCAGAAACAGGATTAAAAATATCTGATGTGAATCATTTAGGTGTTAGAAAGAGAAATGATTCTCCAATTATCATTGCAGAAGATTCTCAGCTGCTTAATGCACTTATTGTTGATTGTCTGTCGAAAGCAGGCTATTCCAATATTATTAACACCACAAATGGACAGGAAGCATGGAACAAATTATTAAAATTTAAAGAAGATAAAAGTGTTGACAGAAATGTAAAATGTGTCATTACAGATATTGAGATGCCACAAATGGATGGTCATCATCTTACTAAGTTAATTAAAACCGACGACGATTTAAAACATATACCGGTAATTATATTTTCATCTTTAATTAATGATGATATGAAACGTAAAGGGGAATTACTAGGTGCAGATGCCCAATTGACGAAGCCAGAAATAGGAACATTAGTAGATGCAATAGATAGACTTATTCTTCGATAATTGAATAATTATTAATTTATTTATATTTTATTATGATAATAAAAAGAAATTAATATTATAATATCGTATACCTTGTAAGGTTATGTACAATATGGTAATATTTTGATGATTAAGTAATTAAATAATTAATAGGTGGTGAATTTGTGGCTAAGTGTAAAATATGTGGTTCAGAATTTCAAGGAGAATCAGCATATTGTGATAATTGTTTAAAGGAAAATAAGAATTATTCTAGTGAGTCATATCTTGATAATTTGTTAAAAAGTATGGTAAACCAACCAAGTACAAATCAAAATGTTAACATCAATAAGAAGATAGCTGCAAAAAGTGACAATACAAATGAGAAACTAGAAATAGAAAATAAAGATGAACAGGAAGATAATAATTTGGAAAATAGGAAATATACTTCAGACGAACAAGAACAAATAAAGGACGATATAGAAGATATTCTTGCCCCCGGAAAAGAATATCAAGATATATTAGCCCTGGAAGAAGACAGTAATATAGACGAATCTGTCGATGAAGATAACAATTTTAATAATGAATCATTGGACGATATATTAAGTTTACATGATGATTTTAATGAAGAATCAAACGAAAATAATTATGAAAATTCAAGTGAAGACATAAAAGAAGACATCGTAAGCTTACACGATAATTCAGAAGAAGCGCCTGATAAAGGCATAAAAGAAGATATTGTAAGCTTACATGATAATTCAGAAGAAGCACTTGGTAAAGGCGCAAAAGAAGATATTGCAGGCTTACATGATAATTCAGAAGATGATTCTAGCCAAGGCATGAATAGTGATATTTTAAGCCTTCATGATGATTCTAATGTAGATGCTATCGGGGATGATGGTAGATTAGATATTCAGGACGATTTACCTGAAGAAGATGATAATACTTCTGCATCAGATTTTGAATCAATGAACGAAGCTGATGATGATTTGGTTGCTTTATTAGGCATGATTACAGGTCTCGAGGAATCTTCCAATGGAAGCAATAAGGAGGATGTTTTTGCATTGGAGGAAAAAGAAGATGATTGGGCTCATGACCAATTAAAGACTACATCTAATGATAAAACTAAGTCATCAAAAAGCAAAGATGCTCTTAATGATATAGCCGCTTCACCATCAAAAAGCAAAGATGCTCTTAATGATATAGCCGCTTCATCAGCCAAAAGCAAAGATACTCTTAATGATATAGCCGCTTCATCAGCCAAAAGCAAAGATACTCTTAATGATATAGCCGCTCCATCAGCCAAAAGCAAAGATACTCTTAATAATATAGATACTTCATTAGCTAAAGATCAAGATAATAATGATATGTTAAATGATATTTTATCAATTGATAATTTATTTGGTGATGAACCAATTCAATCTACTGCAGATAAAAACCCAGGAGATTTAGGCGAAGTTTTTTCTGATTCTTTGAGTGCTATTAATGTATTAAATGACCAAGATAAAAACGAAGATTTTAATAATGATGATATTTCATTATTAAGTCAAACTGAAAATCGTGAAGATGTAAAGAAGAAAAAATGGGCAAAGATATTTGGTTCTGGCAAAAATGGAGTAAAAGAAATGGAAGAAGTTAAGGAAAAACCAAAGAAAAAGGAAAAAGTTAAAAAAAGTAAGAAAAAGAAAAAGGAAAAATTAAAAGATAAAGCAGTTGCAGCAAGTAAAAATAATTCGAATCAAGAGGAAGAGCAAGATAATAAGAAAGCTGTAAAAGGGAAACAAGAGAAAAAGGTAAAAGACAAGAAGGCTGCAAAGGCTAAGAAAGAAAATGCAAAGAAAAAGAATGCAGTAAAGAATCCGAACTCTATCGTAAAGGAAGTAATGGAGGAAGAGGATACAGGAAAAATAAGCAAAGCAGGAACATCATTAACATTTATCTTTTGTGGTCTTATAGCAATATTCATTATAGTAGGAACCAATCTATATACATATTCTCTTAATATGAGTAAAGCAAAATCTGATTTTGAAAGACAAAGGTATACAGATGCTTATAATGATATATATGGGTATAAAGTAAAAACCAGCGATATGGAACTATATGATAAGATTATGACTGTAATGTATGTGAACAAGCAGTTGAATTCTTTTTATAATTACAGTAGTTTAAGCAAACAACCAGAAGCTTTAGATTCTTTACTAAAAGGTCTGGCAAGATACGAAGAAGTTATCGATAAAGCCGTTTCTCTAGGAATAAAAGAAGATATGGATAGCTTGAAATCACAAATAATTGTTGAGTTAGAAGACAAATACAATATAAAAGAAAAAGAAGCATTAGCAATTATATATACTGAGGGCAAAGACGAATATACCCAACATGTTCTAAATGCAGTGGCTAAAAATACAAATTAATTGTTGCAGTAAACTCTATAGTAGAGTAACATAAAGAATAACGAATATTTCGTTATTCTTTATTTAGTATTGAATAAAATACGAATAAAAATACTGGTGAAAAATTTATAACACGTAAATCCAAATCATTTATAATAATATAAACCATAATTCAATGAATATAGAATAAGCTATAATTCAATGAATACAGAATAAGCTATAATTTAATGAATACAGAATAAGCTATAATTCAATGAATACAGAATAAGCTATAATTAATGAATACAGAACAAACCATAATTCAATGAATATAGAATAAACCATAAGGAAGGATATAATAGGATGATTGCAATTATTGACTATGATGCAGGTAACTTAAAAAGTGTCGAGAAAGCTTTGACTTACTTAGGAGAGGCAACGACTATTACAAGAAACAGAGAGGAAATTCTAGAGGCTGACAAAGTTATATTACCGGGTGTAGGTGCATTTGGGGATGCTATGGAAAAACTTCATAGCTTTGGACTTGCAGATGTGATAAAAGAAGTTGTAAATCAGAAGAAACCATTACTAGGTATTTGTCTGGGACTTCAATTACTTTATGAAAGAAGTCAAGAATCTGATGGGGTAGAAGGATTAGGAATATTAAAAGGAAAGATACTTCGAATTCCCGATTGTGAAGGTCTTAAGATTCCTCATATGGGATGGAATTCTCTTGAAATAAAACCAGGTGCAAAATTATTTAAAGGTATTGAAAATCAATCCTACGTTTACTTTGTACATTCCTATTATTTAAAAGCAGATAATAAGGATGAGATTGCTGCAACGACTAATTATAGTACTGTAATCCATGCTTCAGTGGAAAAAGACAATATCTACGCTTGTCAATTCCATCCTGAAAAGAGTGGGGAAGTTGGATTAAAAATATTGAAAAACTTTGCAGAGTTGTAGGAGGATAAAGGATGTTTACAAAAAGAATTATACCTTGTTTAGATGTTCATAATGGACGTGTTGTGAAGGGAATTAATTTTGTTAATTTAAGGGATGCCGGAGATCCGGTAGAGGTGGGAGCTGCTTATGACAAAGCCGGTGCAGATGAATTAGTATTCTTAGATATTACCGCATCTTCAGATGCAAGAACAATTAAAATAGATATGGTGCGCAGAGTTGCTGAAACAGTATTTATTCCATTTACCGTTGGTGGAGGCATTCGTACAGTAGAAGATTTTAAATTGATCTTAAGAGAAGGTGCTGATAAGGTAGCTGTTAACACCGCAGCTATATTAAATCCTAATTTAATTTCAGAAGCGGCAGATAAGTTTGGAAGCCAATGCGTAGTTTTAGCAATAGATGCAAAACGACGTCCAGATGGCTCTGGATGGAATATCTATAAGAATGGTGGAAGAGTAGATATGGGTATTGATGCCGTTGAATGGGCAATGAAAGCCAATCAACTTGGTGCAGGGGAAATATTATTAACCAGTATGGACAAAGATGGCACAAAAGATGGATATGACATAGAACTTACCCGTACTATTTCGGAAAATGTGTCTATTCCTGTTATAGCTTCAGGTGGTGCAGGTACTATGGAACATTTTTATGATGCTTTAACAGATGGAAAAGCAGATGCCGCACTGGCAGCATCTTTATTTCATTATAAAGAAATGAAAATTATGGAATTAAAGAAGTTTTTACATGACAAAGGCATAAGTGTAAGAATGTAACTTCACTTTGCTGATGGATGGCAGAACTTTTTGAAAATTAATATAAAAGTAATAGGAGAGATAAAAATGAGTGCAATTACAAATGACTGGTTAACTGCAATAGGTAATGAATTTCATAAGGAATACTACGCAAAACTTTACAATTTTATAAAATCAGAATACAATAAATATCTTATTTTTCCAAAAGCAGATGATATCTTTAATGCTTTTCATCTTACACCATTAAAGGAAGTCAAAGTCGTGATACTAGGACAGGATCCCTATCACAATGATAATCAAGCCCATGGCTTATGTTTTTCTGTAAAACCGGAAGTAGATATACCTCCTTCCTTGGTTAATATCTATAAAGAATTACATGATGACTTAGGTTGCTATATACCCAACAATGGATATCTTGAAAAATGGGCAAGGCAAGGGGTATTAATGCTAAATACCGTACTTACTGTAAGAGCGCATCAAGCTAATTCCCATCAAGGAAAAGGCTGGGAACAGTTTACTGATTCCGTAATAGAAGCTGTAAATGAACAAGATCGTCCAATTGTATTTTTACTTTGGGGAAGACCTGCTCAGGCAAAGAAAAAAATGTTGAATAATCCCAAACATCTAATACTGGAAGCACCGCATCCAAGCCCTTTATCTGCTTTTAGAGGATTCTTTGGCAGTAAACCATTTAGCCAAACAAATGAATTTTTAAAATCTCATGGAATAGAACCAATTGACTGGCAGATTGAGAATATTCCTAAGGCTGAATGACAAAGTAAATTTCGTTTTGCTAGATTAAATTTTATATAAGCCACTCATCTCATCATGATTACCAAGAATTAAGAAAGTATTAAGAAAGTATAAATGGTATATCTAAAAATTAACTTGACATATATCATTTATACAAGTATAATGTTGATAATTTAATAATCGCCAAAGATTTATATATAAATCTAATATAAGATGATAAAAGCTATGATAAGAATAAGTAATATTTAGTAATCCAAACAGAAAGTAACCGGTTGATGAGAGGTACATGGCAGACTGAATATGAATACATCTTTGAGCTTCACACCGAACAAACAGTATTAAGTAGGCTGTGACGGATTCCCGCACACGTTATAGTGCTAGAGTATAACCCGTTATATATGGAGTACTTGAAGAGGTAGACAATGTGAGTTGTCTATAAACTTAAGGTGGTAACACGAGACTATCTCTCGTCCTTTTGATAATGAAGGACGGGAGTTTTTTTTATGTAATGAAAATATATTATATTATATTTTACATAAAAACACGACCTTGGATGGGTATGACATTTAAACGGAAGAAATGGCATTTATTAAAAATAAAAAATTAAAAGGCGCTAAAGCGCCGGATTTGAGGTTATTATGAAGAAAGCAGTAGAAGAACAATTTAAAATCATTACTAAAGGCGTAGAAAGAATGGTTAGTGAGGAAGACCTAAAGAAAAAGCTTGAAAAATCTTTGAGGGAAGATAAGCCACTAATTGTTAAGCTTGGACTTGATCCAAGTGCACCAGATATTCATTTAGGTCATGCTGTTGTATTAAGAAAAATGAAGCAAATGCAAGATTTAGGACATCAGATAGTAATTGTTATCGGAGATTTTACCGGAAAGATTGGAGACCCAACAGGTAAATCTCAAGGAAGAAAAGCCTTGTCACAAAAAGAAGTAGAAGAAAATGCAGAAACATACAAACAGCAGATTTTTAGAATATTAGATCCAAATAAAACAATGGTTCGTTTTAATAGTGAATGGCTGGGTGAATTAAAGTTTGACTCCATATTAAAATTAGCTGCTACTACAACAGTTGCACGAATGCTGGAAAGAGATGACTTCCATAATAGATACACCAATAATTTTCCTATTGGACTTCATGAATTCTTTTATCCTTTAATGCAAGCTTATGATTCTATAGAGTTAAATGCTGATATAGAACTAGGTGGCACGGATCAAACATTTAATATCCTTATGGGAAGGACCTTACAAAAGACTATGAATCAGGAAGAACAGGTAGCACTATTTATGCCAATTCTTGAAGGACTAGATGGAGTAGAAAAAATGAGTAAAAGCTTAGGTAACTATGTAGGTATTTATGAGCCGGCTCATATAATGTTTAAAAAGGTAATGGAAATTCCTGATAATTTAATTATAAAATACTATGAATTAGCCACAGATGTACATCCTGATGCTATTGAAGTTATAAAGAAGGAATTATCAGCAGGTAAAAATCCCAAGGATGTAAAATTCCAATTAGCTAAGGAAATCACAGCTTTATATCATACAACGAATGATGTTGAAGAAGCAATAAAATACTATGAACAAGCATTTACAAACAAATCCATACCAGAAATAATCCCTGAATTAGTTTTAGAATCCAATAAAGATTTATTAATAGATATCATTCCCCTCTTAGTGAAAGAAAAATACGTTCAAAGTGGAAGTGAATTCAGAAGACTATTAAAGCAAGGTGGAGTTCAAATCAATGAAGAAAAGGTTGATGAGCTAGATTTAGATATGGTATTGGCTTGTGGCGATGTAATAAAGATTGGTAAAAAGAAATTTGTAAAGATAGTAAAATAATTAACAAATTATGTTGTTATAAAGTTTAATATATTAGCTATTGTATTAGTAATTGTTATAGGCTATGATAATTACAAAAATATCCTCGTACAATACAAAGATAGATAAAGGAAAAACTGAATAATAGTTAAAAACTCAATAACAGTTAAAAACTAATTAATAGTTAAAAACTGGATGGTGTATTACTTGTCCGAACAAGACGTCGAAAAGTGAGCAGGTCATCCTTCATGGAATGCTGGAGAGAATAAAAACAGAGAGGCTGTGGATATTAAGAAATTGCAAATATCTTCTAGGAGGCAGAGGATATGATGGAATAACATTGATAAAGGAACTAGGAGGAGAAGAAATCTGCCCAGTCATAGATATTTGTAGCAAATATAAAAATGTTGATTATGGTGGTATATAGTGGAAAATGCAATATATATTATATATATAAGTATGAACAAATAAACATGATTATTGTACAAAACTTAAAAAACAGTTGAAAATATACAAATATATTGTACAATAATATTACAAGGTAATTATAATATCATAAGTTAGTCATCAATGTAGAAAAGGATAATTAATAATGATTGCAATTATTACCTGGAAATTAAAAACTATTTGTTATGATATTAACGATTAGGAGGGGATGTAGCGCTATGAAGTGGAAATTTGTTTACTCTATCGGCTTAATCATTTGTCTAATTTTATTGGTTAGGCTAAATTCTAAACCAGCATCTGGAATGGGGAAGGAATATGAACTTAGATATCGTGTTAGTAATGACAATACACAAGTTGAAGGAAGAGAAGATGACTCAATTAATCATGTAATAAGGAAAGAGCCTGTTTATGTACCAATGGTTGAATTAGTTGATGAATTGACAGGCTATATAATTACTTATCCAATTAATGAAAACAATCAAACCTATGGTACATTAGAAAAGGATTACCCGCATCCAGACTTGATTCGGGTTACGACAAATGACGGAAAAGACGGATATGTTTATGCAACAGAATTCTTTCAAACTGTAAGCGGTAATGAGAAAAAAGTCATAAAGGTTTACCAGTTTAATGGTGAAAAAGTCATTGGAGATTTTACTATATCTGAATAAAGGAAGAAAAGAAATGAAGAATCGTCAGGATTTGATAGGTTATTTAATAATTGCCATAGCTATTATCATTGCTGGTATTCTAATTGCAAATGCAATTCGTGCTGGTTTTAGTAGGATTGGAGAGACTATAGTCTATCATGCAGAATTGTTAAGATAGCATATTATTAATAATTCATAAACACGAAAACGTAAATAGATTTGGCGGTAGCCTGTGGCTGCTTTATTCATTCTTCAAAACCTATAGTAACAAGTGGGAGCGCAGGTACATATTAAGAAAGCGTTTTTCGTTTGCGGAGACATTTTGCCGGAATTGTCCGCTTAAAGAGGGCAACTTGTTGACCTATCAAAGCGGACGATTCCGGTAAAATGCTCGTAGCAACTGAAAAATGCTCTTAATATGTACCTGCGCTCTCACTTGTTATTCAAAACCCTATCTAAGAATGAATAAAGCAGCCACAGGCTACCGCCAAATTCCACAACCTTCCGTTAATCAATTCAATTCTCCCATAAATAAAACTCCCGGAAGCCAATACCTCCCGGGAGTTCATATCAAAAGTCCATATCAAAAGTACATTATTCCATACCATCTGCTTTTTCTAAATTCTTATTAGCATTAGCCAGCATAAGCTTAATACGGTTAAGCTGGTTAACTTCACTTGCACCAGGATCATAATCCACTGCCACAATATTGGATTCCGGATGCCTTAAACGAAGTTCCTTAATAACACCCTTGCCAACAATATGATTTGGCAGACAACCAAAAGGCTGGGCACAAACAATATTATTAACACCAGAATGAATTAACTCAATCATTTCACCGGTTAAGAACCAGCCTTCGCCTGTTTGATTACCGATAGAAACAATAGGGGAAGCATATTCTGCTAATTTCTGAATCTTTACAGGAGGCTCAAAACGGTTACTTTTCTCAAAAGCAATTCTTGCTTCTTTTCTACAGTATTCTAATGCACGAATCAGAATATTATTAATAGTAGCAGAAGATTTTTTAAAACCTAAATATTCCGATTTAAAGTTTGAATTATAGGAGGAATACATGAAGAAATCAAGTAAATCCGGAACAACTGCCTCTGCACCTTCAGCCTCTAATAGCTCAACTAAGTAATTATTAGCAGTAGGTGAGAATTTTACAAGAATTTCTCCTACGATTCCAACTCTTGGCTTCTTAATATCTTTAAGTGGAAGTGTATCAAAATCTTCTATAATACCTCTTATGTTACGTTTAAACTCACTCCATTTACCATTTGTAACAGACTTTTTACAGATTTCTTTCCATTTCTCATGAAGTGCATTGGCAGAACCATACTCTAATTCATATGGACGAGTTCGATATAATACACGCATAAATACGTCGCCATATACCAAAGCTTGAATGGAACTAACCAGCATTTTCGTAGTTATCTTAAATCCAGGATTCTTCTCAAGGCCTTGTGCACTTATAGAAATAACCGGTATTTGTTTCAAACCTGCTTTTTCCAAGGCTCTTCGAATGAAATTAATATAGTTGGTTGCACGACAGCCACCGCCGGTTTGGGTAATTAAGACACCAACCTTATTTATATCATATTTTCCAGATAGAAGAGCATCCATAATCTGACCTACTACTAATAAAGATGGATAGCAGGCGTCGTTATTTACATATTTTAAACCTACATCTACGGCATTACGATTATCATTTCCTAATACTTCAACGTTATAGCCGTGAGCTCGTAAAGCCGGTTGAAGAATGTCAAAATGAATTGGTGACATCTGAGGTGCTAAAAGTGTATAATCTTTACGCATTTCTTCTGTAAATATGACTCTATCGTAATTATTGGGTACAATCTTTGCTTTTGCTATATGTTTATGGTCTCTGTCTCTAAGTGCAGATAGAAGAGAACGAATACGAATTCTTGCAGCACCCAGGTTATTTACTTCATCAATTTTTAAAACAGTATATATTTTACCTGATTTGGATAGGATGTCATTTACCATATCTGTGGTAATTGCATCCAGTCCGCAGCCAAAGGAGTTAAGCTGTATCAATTCCAAGTTTGGCATAGTCTTTACATAGGAAGCAGCAGCGTATAGTCTGGAGTGATACATCCACTGGTCAACTACTACCAAAGGTCTTTCTACCTTGCCTAAGTGGGAGATACTGTCTTCGGTTAATACTGCTACACCATAGGAAGTAATTAATTCAGGTATTCCATGGTTAATTTCGGGGTCCACATGATAAGGACGTCCCGCTAAGACAATACCACGTTTACCTGTTTCTTTTAAGTATTGAAGGGTTTCTTCACCTTTTTTACGTATATCTGCTCTCTCAGCTTCCATTTCAAGCCAGGCTTTATGTACAGCAGCTTTTACTTCACTATCAGAGGTATCTGTTATTTCCTTCATTACTTGGACTAAACGCTTTCCTATGATTTCTTCGCTTTCAAAGGAAAGGAAAGGATTTTCAAAGCGTATATGGTTACCTCTTAATTCTTCTACGTTATTCTTAATATTTTCACTATAAGAAGATACAATAGGGCAATTATAGTGATTGTTAGCACCTTCCACTTCGCATCTTTCATATGGAATACTAGGATAGAAAATGAAATCTATGCCTTGCTTAATTAACCACATAATATGTCCATGGGCTAATTTAGCAGGATAGCATTCGGATTCACTTGGAATGGATTCGATGCCAAGCTCGTAAATCTTACGGGTGGATTCCGGTGATAATACTACTTTATACCCAAGCTCTGTAAAGAAAGTAAACCAGAAAGGATAGTTTTCGTATTGATTTAAAACTCTTGGTATACCTACTTTGCCACGGTAAGCTTTATCATCTTCCAAAGGTTCGTAAGAGAAGAGTCTCTTTAACTTATATTCATATAAATTTGGAATATTATCTTTATTCTTTTCTTTACCGATGCCACGTTCACAGCGGTTTCCAGAGATAAATTGTCTGCCGCCGGTAAAACGATTAATGGTAAGTTGGCAATTATTGGTACATCCCTTACATCTTGCAATGGAAGCCTCCACTTTTAAAGCATTGATTTTATCAATGGAAAGTGTTGTGGTTGCTTCACCATTATAATGTTCTCTGGCAATAAGAGCAGCTCCAAATGCCCCCATAATACCTGCTATATCAGGTCTTACAACAGTGCACCCGGATAATTTTTCAAAGCTTCGGAGTACTGCATCGTTGTAGAAGGTTCCGCCTTGTACAACAATGTTTTCACCTAAGTCTTTTGGGTTGGTTATTTTGATTACTTTAAATATTGCATTTTTTATAACTGAATATGCAAGACCAGAGGAAATATCAGCAACACTGGCTCCTTCCTTTTGGGCCTGCTTTACATTTGAATTCATAAATACGGTACATCTGGAGCCAAGATCAATAGGATGTTCCGCAAATAATGCTACTTTTGCAAAGTCTGCTACATCATAATTCAAGGATTTTGCAAAGGTTTCGATAAAGGAACCACATCCTGAGGAACAGGCTTCATTTAATTGGACACTGTCTACGGAATTATTTTTTATCTTAATACATTTCATATCCTGTCCGCCAATGTCAAGAATACAGTCTACTTTTGGGTCAAAGAAGGAAGCAGCATAGTAGTGTGCTACGGTTTCTACTTCACCTTCATCTAACATAAGAGCAGCTTTAATTAATGCTTCACCATAGCCGGTAGAGCAGGAACGTACTATACGGGTACTGTCAGGTAATAGTGTATATATTTCCTTAATGGATTTGATGGCTGTTTTTAATGGACTGCCATTATTACTGCTGTAGAAAGAATATAATAAGGAGCCATCTTCCCCGACTAAAGCAACTTTTGTTGTAGTAGAACCAGCATCAATACCAAGGAAACAATCACCTTCATAGGTCTGTAAGTCACCTTTCTTAACGGAATGAAGGGAATGTCTTGTTTTAAACTCTTCATATTCTTTTTCGTCTTTAAACAAAGGATTTAAACGGGATACTTCAGATTCCATATTGATACCTGCAGTCAGTTTACCTATTAAATCATCAAAAGTTGTAATATTTTCATATTTACTATTCATTGCAGCACCCATAGCTGCAAACAGATGGGAATGTTCCGGAGCAATGGTTTGCTCCTCTGTTAAATGTAATGTTCTTACAAATGCCTGTTTTAATTCAGTAAGGAAATGTAATGGACCACCTAAAAAGGCTACATTACCTCTAATTGGTTTACCACAGGCTAAACCGCTGATTGTCTGGCTGACAACAGCCTGGAAGATAGAAGCTGCCAAGTCTGGTTTTGTAGCTCCTTCATTAATCAATGGCTGTACATCAGATTTTGCAAATACACCGCATCTTGCGGCGATTGGATAAATGGACTTATAATCTTTGGCATATTCATTGAGACCTTCTGCATCTGTTTTTAATAAAGTTGCCATTTGATCAATAAAGGATCCGGTACCGCCTGCGCAGATACCATTCATTCTTTGATCGATACCATTGGTGAAATATATAATTTTGGCATCTTCTCCACCAAGTTCGATGGCAACATCGGTTTGAGGTGCATAATCTTGTAAAGCAGTAGATACTGCAACGACTTCCTGAATAAATGGTATTCCAAGGTATTTACTGATGGAAAGACCACCAGAACCTGTAATCATAGGTGCTAATTCCATATTACCAAGAGCCGTTTGTCCGTTTTTTAATAACAAAGCTAATGTTTCCTGAATATTAGCATAATGACGTTCATACTGTGAAAAGAGAATATCATTATTTTCATTTAATATAACGATTTTTACTGTAGTTGACCCAATATCTATGCCTAGTGTGTTTGTTTTTTTCTTTATCATAACATTGCCTATGTGGGCTACCTCCTATAACATTATTACGTTACTATGCACTGAAAATCTGCAGGTAACATAATTTAATATATATATAAAGATTACAACATGGTAATCGAGATTGAAGAGTACTATTTATTACGGTCCAAAAGTATTCTGTCTTGTTGTCTTAATAGACTTAGTGTGTAAAGTATTATACGCTAATTAGATTGGAAGTTCAACTGAATAATTCTAAAGCAATTCTAAAGCACAATTAATTTCTTGTAAAATTTGTTAAATATAAAATGAATTTATATTTTAACAAGAGGTGTCACCAATGTATATTATTAGGAATATAATGTAGTGAATTTATATAATTAAGGGTAATTTATACTTTACTCTGAGAAAGTTGGTTTAAATGAATCAGGATGGATATAATTGTTATATGTACATGATTGAACAGGGAGATACTTTATATAATATTAGTAGAAGGTATAATACTCCACTGGCTCTTATTTTAAAAGCAAACCCATATGTAGACATTTACCGCCTGCAGGTGGGAGATGAAATTTGTATTCCTAATGTGAACCCAAGCCCAATTGAAGTGATGCCTTACCAGGTGGAAGAAGGAGATAGTTTAGGAAGTGTTTTAAACAAGTTAGACATTGAATTACAAGATTTATTAAATCTTAACAGGCCAGAAGATATTATGTTATTACCTGGTTCAACTTTATGCGTACCTAATTTTGGTGAAGAAGTTCCCTATGAATAGTTAATGAAACGTGTAGATTGCATTTTGCATGAAACAGCGGAAATGAAGTTATATACAATTAAATTATAATATGAGGCATTTATATTTTAGCCGTTCTGAGCATTATGAAGGGTCTTATTTTAATGAATTGATTTATTCTTATTAAAATAGATTCTTTATGAAATACATTTCAGATGTATTTTGCTCAGAATGGCATTTTTACGTTTGTAATATATAGATGTTTTTACATATCAGTATATATTATACAATTTTGGAAATATTGAAATAGACGAAATTTCTTTATTTCTATTTGTAATATTAGGAGTATTTCAATTAGAGTTTTGTTTGACAAAGGGAAATAATAAACATATAATTAAGAAGATTAAATTAAAGTGGGATAGTTTGTTGTTATTTTTAATAACAACAATAATTGCACTTTTCTTTAGAAAAAAGGTTTATTCTAAAATAGATGAAAGAAGTGATATAGTTTGAATTTTATAAACAAACTGAATAGAAAGTTTGGAAAATATGCAATCCCTAATCTAATGCGGTATATTATTATTTTATACGCATTTGGTTATCTTATACAGATTATGAATCCTTTAATATATTACCAGTTTTTGATGCTGGATGTTGCGAAAGTATTACAGGGACAAATTTGGAGACTTGTAACCTTTATTATATTACCTCCAAGTAATAATTTATTGTTTTTAGCTATAGCTTTATACATGTATTATGCTATTGGTACGGCTCTTGAGAATGCCTGGGGGGCATTCCGCTTTAATTTGTATTACTTTTCAGGAATTTTATTTAATATATTGGCCATATTTATAATTTACTTTATAACTGGGATAAGTTATCCAATGGGTATTTCCTATATAAATGACTCTTTATTTTTGGCATTTGCTGCTTTATATCCTAATATCCAATTTTTACTGTTTTATATTATACCTATAAAAGCAAAATATCTGGGTATTCTTTATGGAGCATTTACTTTATATTCAGTATTTACCAAATTTATAGTTGGTGACTATTATATTAGTATTGCAATAATAGTATCCATGTTAAATTTCTTACTGTTTTTCTTTTCAACAAGAAATTATAGAAAGATATCACCTAACGAATATAGACGAAAAACAGAATTCAAACGTAATATGAGAAGTGCTGCAAAAACGGGAAATGTTGTAGAATTTCGTGGTAAGAAAACTATAACCAGGCACAAATGTGCAATTTGTGGACGGACTGAATTAGATGATGAAAACTTGGAATTCCGTTTTTGCTCAAAGTGTGAGGGGAACTATGAATATTGTATGGACCATCTTTTTACCCATGAACATGTAAAGAAACCATCTAATGAGCAGCAATAGCAGGGTATTTTAATAAGAGGTTTTGATTAGAAGATGAGAACGTAATATTCTTAATATTCGTTCAAGTTTTATAAATTTATGTAACTTAAATTAGTTTCATAAGACAAAATTTATAGTTTCATCAGGAGGAAATAGAAATGAATAAGAAGACGAAAATTGTCTGCACATTGGGACCAGCATCAGCAAGTGAGGAAATGATTAGAGAATTAGCCTTAAATGGAATGGATATCGCCAGACTTAATTTTTCCCATGATACACATGAAAATCATTTAGCCAGAATTAATATAATCAAAAAAGTAAGGGAAGAATTAAACATTCCTATTGCCATTCTTTTGGATACTAAGGGGCCTGAAATTCGTACATTAACTTTAAAAGATGATCAAAAGGTATTATTAGTTAAGGGACAAGATTTTACATTGACAACAGAAGAAATTATTGGGGACGAGCATCGTGTAGGAGTAACTTATTCTGACCTTCCAAGTGATGTAAAAGAAGGAAGTCAAATCTTAATCGACGATGGACTAATTGAATTAAAAGTTAAAAAGATTACAGATACAGATGTAATCTGTGAAGTTATTGCAGGTGGCGAACTAGGTAACAGAAAAGGAATAAACTTACCCAATACCAAATCTAAATTGCCACCAATCATTGATAAAGATAGAGAAGATATTATATTTGGTATCAATCAAGGTGTAGATTTTATTGCAGCTTCTTTTGTTAGAAATGCAGACGCCATACGTGAAATTAAAAAGATAAAAGATGACTGTAATTCTGACGTTGCAATCATTGCTAAAATTGAGAATGCAGAAGGCTTTGAGAATATAGATGAAATTATAGAAGAATCAGATGGTATAATGGTTGCCAGAGGTGACCTTGGTGTAGAAGTCCCTTCTGAAGTGGTACCTTATATCCAAAAGACAATTATTCAAAAATGTAATGATGCCTTTAAACCGGTTATCACTGCAACACAGATGCTGGATTCTATGATTCGTAATCCAAGGCCAACCAGAGCAGAGGCTACCGATGTTGCTAATGCTATCTATGATGGTACCGATGCTATTATGTTATCCGGTGAAACAGCTGCAGGAAAATATCCCATAGAAGCATTAAGAATGATGGTAAAAATTGCAAAAGAAACAGAAGCTCATCTGGATTACACGAATATCTTAAAAAGTAATAAAGATCAAAGATCCAAAGGAATATCAAGTGCTATCTGTTATTCCGCTGTTGCAACTGCAATGAATATTGGAGCAAGACTTATTATAGCTTCTAGTTTTTCAGGATATACAGCAAGAATTGTATCAAAGTTTAAACCAGAATCCTATATTATAGGTTTATCTCCTCTTGATAGAACACTTAGGAAAATGCAGATTTATTGGGGCGTTACTCCACTTAAGACCGAAGAAGTGAATTCCACAGACCATTTATTAGAGGAAGCGGTAAAAGCAGTGACTGATAATGAATTCGCTGAAAAAGGTGATACATTAATATTAACAGCAGGCATACCGGCAGGTAAAGCAGGAATTACAAATATCATTAAGGTAGTTACTGTATAACCTTGGCTGAAAGGTTATAGGCTGAGGCAGAAATTTTCTGAAAGGGAGGAACTTCCCAAAAGGAGAAATCTCCTAAAGGGAGAAATCTCCTAAAAGGAGAAATCTTCTAAAGGGTGAAATCTTCCTTCAAGAGATTGGGATTTGCAAATTCTTTCATGTAAAGGGCATGGTGGGAACATGTTAAATCTATTGAGAAAAGATTGTAAAGAGTTAACAGAAAATAAAAAGAGAATATTTGTAATTTTTATAGTGCTTATTATGTTTATAATAGGCACTAATTATAATACAAAGAAAATTGAGGAAGCCGGGGAAAATAGCCCTGTTTCTAAGATTCAATTCGCTCTGGCAGATTCTGATAAGTCCCCCTATTCCAAATTATTAATTGAATATTTTAAAGAAAGTGACAGCTTTTCTTCCTACATAAATATCACGGAAGGTAGTGAGGATGAACTTCTGAATCAATTTCATCAGGACCAATTTGATGTTTATTTGGAAATACCTGAAAACTTTGCAAATAATTTAATGGTTTTAAACCATCAGCCGGTAAAAGTTCTAATTAATTCTAAAGATCCTGTAAAGGCAGTCTTAATTAAGAATCTTTTAGAAAGTTATGAAACATACATAAGTGCAGTGGAAATCAACTGTGTTGGCTTATATGAGGTAATGTCTTTAACTGGTATGGAACAGAAATTAATTGATAAAAAGAATTATGAAATCTCATTAGATTTAATATTTACTGCTTTAGGTAAAGACACCTTTTTTCAATACCAGGAAGTAGTAGATTATCCAAGCACCTCTATTACTGAATATTATATATATGCTTTTTTGATTATGGCAATTAGTTATACTGGACTTTATGTTGGATATCAGATAATGAAGGAAAAGAATCAAAGTACCTTCTCCCGTTTACATACCATAGGTATTGGTACTTATGAAATTGTTTTGGAAAAAGTTCTATTTTCGGTTCTTCTTATTTTCTTACTTGCCGGAACAGTGATTATGATTCCTTCCTTAGTAACAGGGAATACATTGCAAATAAAACTTATGCCAGTTATTTTTTTAATAGTTCTTTTTTTTGTATCTTTTGCAATATTCTTAAGCAGTATCTTTCATAAGGTACAAAATTATATGATTGCTGGTAATCTGGTCTTTTTTTTGTTCAGCATTATTGGAGGCGGAATTATTCCAATTATGTATCTGCCAAAAGGCTTGGCAGAACTGGCTAAATTGACACCAAATTATTGGATGGAGAAAGTTTGCCTTTTTATACAAAAGGGAATTGTAAATGATGCTTATGGCAGGTTATTAACTGGACTATTTATTTGTTCCGTCATATTAATTGTAATTAGTATCGCCTTGTATAGCAGAGAGGAGGTACGGCTGGATGATTAAATTATTATTCTTTCGATTAAAGTTAATTCTGGTGGATAAGTTAAATATCTTTGTAATTTTATTATCCTTTGCCTTGTTTTTACTATTAATAAACTCCTTATCTTTTGGTGCTAAAGAAAGAAGTAATGTCCCCATTGGTATCCTGGATTTAGACCAGTCAGAGACCTCAAAAGATTTAGTCCGGCAAGTAAAGAAGGTTCCTGCTTTTTATGTGTATGAAGAGGAAGAGAAAGAACTAAATAAGCTGCTGTTAAACGAAGAAATCAGTGGAATATTTATCATTAATGAGGGTTTTGAAAACTCCATTAAAAGTGGAGTCACCACAGGAGTTGTGGTAATGAAGTATCTGGAAGGTAATCCAAGCGCAAAGGTGTTATCTGATATATTTGCGGGACAAATGCTTTATCCTATATCCCTTGCAAAAGGGTTAAAAGAATATGAAGCTTTAAAAAAATCTTCAATGTGGAATGGCAATAAGGAAATAGGGAATAACCATATCCAATATAATTGGTTTACGGGACAAGAATATGTAGATTATATTAATGAATTATCCAAAGCCTCCGATTTCGACTTTGCTTTTGATATTAATATGGTTAACACCCTAAGTAAGAATGGCTCCACCAGCCAATTAGATAATTCTGCTATCTATTATCAGGTTATTGCTGGTATTCTGGGAATGCTTATCAGCTTTGTGGCTATGTTTATATCAGCAGGAACAGTGGCAGAGAAGGAACAAGGCTTGGACAAAAAGGTAGAGATTACTCTAATAAAACCTATCTATCTTGAATTAAGTTATGTTTTGGCATTAGTGGCTATCTTAAGTGTATTTGCTTTTGGAATTACATTTATTTTAGGAAATTTCATAGGTAACTTGACTTTACAAAAAAGTTTTGTCATGTTTATATTCTTATTCTTATATTCTATTGTAATGGGAATGTGGTTTATAGCCCTTGGAAAGATAAGTAAAAAGGTTAGCAGCTATCAATTACTTGGCACTTTATCCATTCTGCTCTTTGGTTTACTTAGTTTCCTTTCCATGTTAGAGGGACTACTTCATAATAGAATATTAAATATTACTAAAATCATACCTAATCGATGGTTAATAGCAGGATTATCTGATATAGTTTATAATGATGATAGTATTTCAATTATAGCTTTTTGGAGCCTGCTGATAATTGGAGTGGTTTTGGTTATAATAAATGGGTTTATGAGAAAAATACAGAATTTAGGTTGGAGGCGTTAGGTTGAAAGAACTATGTTTTTTCAACCGGCAATTTGTACGGATGCACAAATTGCTATCTTTATTAAAAGGCGTTAAAACGCAAGAATCGAGGAATTATGAATAATATAAAAAAGATTAGCGGAGAAATCAGTCAAGGTGAAAATTTAGAAAGAAATCTTCCTTGGGTTTTCAATCGGTTGATTTCCTTATATGATAAAAATGCAAAATTAAAATTAGCAATGAATTATTATACCTTTTATGAAAGCTATAGGGAAGAGAACCTTTATTTGGTAAATACTAAGGGCAGCAATCAATCTAATAAGGGAGAATGCAGGGGCGAATCAAATAATGAAGATAATATAAAACTTTCCCAAGAGGAGGAGTTACTGAATAAGGTTAACAATATTATAAGTAACTCTATATTAGGAGACTTTTCAGGTGAGGGGTTAGAAGATTGTATCCGACAACTGGATCAAGTACGCAACACCATTATTCAGAGAATGGATATTCTTACCGGATATACAGACTTTCTACAGATTTATGAGTATGTACTAAATCGTATAGAATATCGATTTAGCAAGGATTTAAAAGACATTGACAATGAGGCATTTACGGAAGAAGTTTTTTCTTTTATTTTTGAAACTAAGGATAATATGATTATCAATGACAGAATTAAAGATGTCCTTGGTCAATTACCAGTTCGCATGGCTAAGTCAAAGTATTTAGAATTACTGGGTAATAGTATCTCCTTATATAAAGATGGAGATTGTTCTTCCTTAGATACTTATATATACATGCTGAAAACCAGCGCAGCTATGTATCATCCGGAAGGAATGGATCAGGTGTTCCCAGAACTTCTAGGCTTAAGAAATGATTTGAAGAATGCAGATTATAAAGACGCTACTGAAAAAGAATATATTGATTTATCCAATAGACTTGAAAATGGTGCAGGTGCCATAAGAAGAATGGTAAATTTCTATTATGGATTGCAGGAAGTTGTTAATTATTTATATGTAATTATTCTGGCAAGACCTTATGCAGATATGGATGAAAGTGTCCTTAATACATTTGACAGTTTAGCAATGATAGGTGAAATTCATGGCTACTTTGGAGCAATGGAAAAAGAACCATTACCAGAGGAGCTGGAAGAAAAGTTTCAGCTTACAGAAGGAATGCAAGAGCAATACTTTGAAGAAATTAGTTTGCTGGAACCAATATTTATAGAGATTGGGTCAAATTATACGGAGCTGGTTAACAGCCTTATGCTTCGCCCTATATTTTATACTATAAATACTTCTTATAAATTGTTAGGAAGCAGCTTATTTGTGGATCTAAGTAAAAGTGAAAATGGTAAAAAGGTGGATGAAACTTACCTGAACCAGGTAAAAGATGATTTAATCTCCAGGTTATCCCAAATTTTTAAAGAGCAGCCCCAGATTGTTAACCGGGCTATAATGGCTAATACTTTAAATAAAATGCCGGTATTCTTTCAAACTTCTGGTGAAATAAAAGAATATATTAGGCAATCACTTGATCAATGCCATGATTTAGCTGAAAAAATTGCATCAGTTCAATTAATTAAGTCATTTTGCGAGAATTAATTCTGTATTTTTCATTGTAATATGTGGTATAATGGAATAAAGTGGATAGTAGTAATTATTTGTATCCGACAGATAAATCAATAGAATTAGATATTAATTATATAAACAAGGAATGTTACGTTAATAAAGCAGGTCACACAGATGGGGGCTTACCATGATAAAATGGGCAAAAAACTTATTCTTAAGTGAGAATATAACTCCAAAGAAAAAAAGAAAAATCATAAAAGATATAGAAAAAGGCAATTTGACTTTTGAAGTATATTGTGTTACTTTTGCTTCTAATCCGGAGAATCTTTTTGACATTATGAATGCCAATGAATTCTTGTTTCCTTATTATGAAAAGAAAGAATTGCAGGTTCTTGGAATAGCTTTATCAAAACATGAAGCATTTTTGCTGGTAAAAGACATGCTGGACGAAATATATAGAGAGACTGGCGGTTTTAAAGTCAGGGAATATTTTAACCTTAATTGAAATTCTAGCTCCTGCTGAAATTTTATAGGATAATGACATAGAAATTGCTATTGAGAGCCTTAATAGAAATTCTAGCTCCCACTGAAATGCCACGTGGCAGCAAGGAAGTTATGGGTAAGTAACGTAAGCGGATAAGTTTTCCTGTAAGACAGCGGGAATATCCGCATTGACACAAAAATTTTACTTGATTAAATAATAGTAGTATAAAAAAAGGGAGGTAAAAACCGAATAAATATGGTTCATTTTATATTGTTCATATTAAAGATAATCGGAATAATTCTTGCCTCTATTTTAGGAATACTGTTATTATTAATCCTTGTAGTGCTTTTTGTTCCGATACGATATCAAATATATGGGGAAAAGAGAGAAGACATGAAATTAGAGGGGAGAGTCACCTGGCTTCTTCATCTCATATATTTACGAGTTACTTATGAATCTAATAA
>ENA-UOOI01001576-UOOI01001576.1-fermentation-metagenome-genome-assembly--contig:-NODE-1576-length-23078-cov-6.229249_pt1 | contig 23078 bp, 23 predicted proteins | sample MGYA00245779_ERZ724027 | MGnify/ENA primary metagenome ERZ724027 (study PRJEB28704, sample SAMN03018318) | fermentation metagenome | biome: anthropogenic terrestrial biome; feature: soil; material...
AGTGAATTCATGCGGCTAATAAGGTATGCGTAAACAAACGCAGCTTTTGATGTCGGTTTGTAAGAGAAAATACTGTTTGGCATTTTAAAGAAATGCATGGAGCCCTTCTCCTTTCTATGTGCCCAAATATATGGATATCTTTTGGATACGTGCCCTTTTAGGCGCACGATTGATGAAATGAGCAGCATAAAAAAACAGACTGGGCCGAATAGCAGCCCCGCCTTTGTTAAGGGTTTATATACAGTGCCGGGTTAACCTGCTTGCCGTTAACCCGAATTTCAAAGTGGCAGTGATTCCCCGTGCTTTGTCCGGTGCTGCCGACTAACGCGATCACCTGCCCGGCGCTGACAGACTGACCTGTTGAGATAAGCAGCTTAGAGCAGTGGCCGTAAAGAGTGGAATATGTAGCGCTATGCTGAATGACGACAACATTCCCATAACCACCGTAGCCGGAGCCTTCTTGGCCATAGCCTGATTGAATAACAGTGCCTGCCGCTGCGGCGTAAATTTTCGTCCCCGCCGGGGCCGCAAAATCAATTCCTTTATGAAATTCAGTGCCGTCCATTCCCCAGCCGCGGGAGATCCGGTAGGTCCCTTTTTTCAATGGCAAAGAGAATGTCCCCCCTTCCCCGGAGGAATCGAAAGAATAATATCGCAGAACATGGCTGACATATTGCGGATCGCCGTAGCCGGACCAGCCCATCTCCGCAGCTTTCATTTTGGAAAACTGTTCCGCATTCTCGGTCGAATATCCTCCGCGTGCTTTTGCCCAACTGATGTATCCGCCGCCAAAGTTATATCCCTGCAGCGCAAGTCTGATTCCCGCCTGGTCGGTTGGAGATTTACAGCCGGCAGCCCTGAGACAGCTGGCAAGATACTCGACACCGACTTCAACCGAGTAAGCTGGATCCATGATGCTGTTTGGGGAATGTGGATACTTCATGTTTAAGGGGCTTTCGCTGCACTGCATCGGGTCATTTCCTGATCCGCCGCTTTCCTGCTGCATGACAGCCAGGACAAGCGCTGTGTAATCTGAAATACCGTATTTTTGACAGAATTGGCTGGCCAGGGACTGATAGGCAATTACTGAGTTAGACAATGTTCCGTTTTCCCCGCCAGCTGTTTCTGCTCCCGCGGCGGCACTGCCTGCCGCCGCTCCCGTCATCAGCGTGATCGCGGCGATCATCACAACCAAGATCAAAAAAATCGGAGCCGCAATTGCTCCGATCAATATGAAAAATTTTTTCCGCATACGACCACCTACCGCTCATTTTCTTGTTCCTGCTCTTGCTCGATATTCCGCTGCAATGCCTGAAAAGCGGTTCGATTGCGTGCATGAGAGTAATCTTTCCGCAGGGCTTTTTTCAGGTTATACATTCCCGAACTTTTGACGGCATGCCTTTTCTTGTCGCCCTTCTTTGCTTTTGCCGCAGGGTGCAGCGCTTTGTCATAGTCGCGGAGTTCGCGCAGCACGGCGTTTCCCATCCGGATATATAAGTCGTTGATTTTTGTCTCCGCGTAATTCCGATACAGTTCCTGCTTTCCGGCTCCGTAAACGGATTTCAGAAACTCCTGCTGCTTTAACAGCTTGTCCTGAAGCTCCAGAAAATCCTTCTTGTGGTATAAGTCAATATAAAGTTTAGTGAACTGATTGATTGCTGGACGGACGGGCTGCAGGGCGTTCATGTTGTAGTTCCACAACCGCTTGTCAGACGGAAGCCGGCGGTAAAGATTTAAAAATGCACCGCGCAGCTTTGCATCGCGATAAGAACTGTGGCTGCGCTTTTCAGCGACGATATTATTCCGGATGATGCCGTTAATTTTCTGTAACTCCGGCGCGCGGTCAATGATGTCGTTTACAATTTTAGACTTCATTTTTTGAAAGGTCTTTGGATTCATATTTCCCTTGAACTGTTCCGTTTTGACGCCCTTGCCCGGCACGGCAAATTCCAGGCGCTTCCGCGTCGGATGTGGTTCCACGATTGCAATATGCACATGGATATTGTCGGTATTGTAATGAATGGCGGCGCTCCAGACCGCCGCGCCGTCCATCTTTTCATCTTTCATCTCTTCCCGCATTGCAAGGCGGGTGACATGCCGTATCCGGTTTTCGTCCAGCTGTCCGGACGCGCGGTCGTACAGACCGTACTTTTCCAAAAAATCATCGGTGAAGCTGATGACTTGCTGCCACATGGGGCTGTCGTTTTTCTGTGCAGCCGTAAACTGACGTTTCAGTTCCTGCTTTTCCAGCGCAGTGAGCTGATCTTTTGTCAATGTAAATAATGCGGACGCTTTTTCCGATTCCGGGTTAAATCCGGAAAAACGTTTTTGTGGGTCGTCCATGTAATCGGCATACACGGAATACCGGTCGTAAGCATCGCTCCGGACTGCGGCAGGCCGGTCAATATAACTGATATATTCTGAAAATATGTGTTCCGAAAGAACATACTTTGATGTCAGAATAACGCCTGGCGTTGTCTTTCCCTGCGTCACATGCTCACGTCCTCATCACAAAATAACGTCGTCATCCGTCAAAATGGGTTCCGGCTCCGTATCCTTTTCTCCTTTTTTTACCGGCGCAGACCTCTTCTTTTGACGGTCAATTTTTTTCTGCCGGAAGTTTGCAATGCGGTCTTTTTCAATCTGCCGCGCTTTGATAAGCTGGGGAGTCTCTTCCGTAATCAGCGTACTCAGAGGTTGATAGCCGAGCATAGTATTCAGCAGCATGATAATAATGTCGCTGTTCCGGTCGGCGTTGTTTGCGCCGAGCCGAATCCGTGTCAGCGCGTCTGACAATTCTCCGGCAATCTGCTTCGCGATTTCTTTTATTACAATGTCCGTTGTATCAATGTCATTGCGATGTTTGTATTCATCAATAATAGCTTCTACTGCCGAAGTAAAACTTTTAAGATGATGTTCCGATTGGTACTTTTCAACATACTCGATTGTATCCTGGCTGTAATAAAGATTTTTACGTCTTTTCATTTTTATCTCTCCAATCATTCGATAGCCTTTTTCATAAGCGTGAACACTTTTTCCAGACAGTTGCTGTTGCGCTGGACGACGTTCAGAGTCTGATCCAGTACATCCTGATAGCGCTGCTCAAAGCTTTTGAATTCTTCGAGCGCGGCGTAATTATTGATAAGATTGACAAGATAAACGTTGCGGGAAACGCCCTGTTTCTTTGCCCGTTCGTCGATCTTCTTGACTGCGGCAGGGTCAATTCCTCGAATCAGAATTTCCATTTTTGGTTCACTCCATTTCACTTTTTTTGTTAAGAGGGATGTCGGGATTTCACCCCAAAAGGGGAACGCTCCTGAGCGTGCCTCTTAGGGGTGAAGAGCATAAGGGGATTTTGCTATCACATGGGGTGATAGGTTAGGCAAAGCCTAACAAATCGGTGATATCACAGAATTAGGAAAATGTGCATATTTTAGTGCATGTTTTTCGGCTTTCGGTGCATATTTAGTTCATATTTTTAAAAGCCTATTTTAATCGACCGTTACCTTTTCCGAGCTGCTTCGGGAACTTTTTGAGGACGATGCAGGAGCAATTAAAGAGGAGGAAGCCGAACTGTCCACGTCCGTTTCCTTGAATTTGCCGTCTCGGACATCGCTCCATTTCTGCTTCAGCTTTTTCAGTTTCTGCCGGCCGTTTTTGATGTCTATTTGATACTGAGCAATGTTATTTTTTAAATTGCTGATTTGAGAAGTCTTATTTTGAATGGCTGCGTTTGACTGGCTGACTTCGTCCGAAGTCTGGTACTTCTGATTGGATTTCAGGGATGAAATATCGAAGTTCAGTTGACTGATCTCTAAATTTTCATCGTCAATTTTTTTCTGTGTCAGTGCAATTTGTTTTTTGTCTGCTGAGATTTCATTGTCAACAGACCGCAGAGAATAGTACAGCTTTGTCTGAGACTTTAAGGATTGGTTTTTGGATACTTTCCGAACATCACAGAAGAAATTTGCGCCCTGCTGGCCAGCATCCGTTTCGGAGCTTTCACTGCCGGATGTGGAAGCAATGCCGGAGTCTGTATCCGGCGTCAGATCGGATACCTGGTTCTCTGTGCTGTCAAGCCAGAGGGAAACCACATGCCAGTTCTGCGGCGTGTTACGAAACTGGATCACGAGGAAACCGTTGCTGCTGTACGGAATGGAAACGTCCATTTTTACCGTCTTATCTGTATCGGTATGTGCGACCGGCGTAAACTGAATATCCTGCGTATCGTCGGAGTCTTGATAAGTGAATGTTGCTTCCATAAAACGGCTGTCCGGATTGTACTGCCAGCTTTTTAAGGTGAGTTCTGTTCCCGCAGTTGTCGTTCGGGTCGTCCCCATATCGCTGTTTTGAATCTTCACGTCGCTCGGCAGCCATACTTTGCTGGTCAGGAATACGGCCATGCAGGAAAAGAAAAGGATCAGAAAAATGCGATAGGTCCGGTTAACGTTTTCTGCAATCCGCTTTTTGATTTTGCCGGTTCTGATCATATCAGGCACCGCCTTTGAACAGTTCTTTTTCTTCTTGCGTGATCTGGATATAGGTGTGAAGAATATCGTTGCCGGTCGACAAGAAACATTCACCGGTTCCGAATTTTGGAATCTGCTTCAGCTGAGTTTGGGTCAGCTGGTCACCAAAGATGGAGCGGAGAATTTCCTTGCAGTTCGGTTCCTGCTGCATGATAAATTTGTACTGCGTCAGCTCAAACAGCGTCTTTAATTTTTCAACTGCTTCACTGTCGTTATTCTGCGGCGCGAAGTCGCGGATGGACTGGCTTGCCATGGTCAGAGCCGTGAAATATTTTCGGCCTTCCCGAACAATTCCGATCATGTAATCGAGGGCAAGCGGATTCTTGGTGTTAATGAATTTATGAGCTTCATCGACCATCAGAAGAAGCTTTGGAATTTTATAAATCGGTTTTCCGGACTCATACATCTGCTTTGACGGAACACCGATTCGAATCATGTCGTCGAACATCCTGGACATAACATTGAACAGCAATGCGTTAAAGATTTCCGATTTCAGCGTGCTGACGTTCTGCACGTTGTAGACAATAATCTGCTTGCCTGAAAGGTCGGGAATCGAAGTTTTTCCGTTGAACATTTTGCCATAGCTGTTCACAAGATTGCTAAGCGTCAGTTCAATGTTTTCGAGCCTGCGCCATCTGGATGGGGACAGGCTGCGTCTTACTTTTCTTTCCTCAAAATTTTCATAGAGATCGCTGCGAATCAGGGTAAGAAGATCATTAAAAGTCGGATAAACTTCCGGAGGCAGGCCGGTGATCTGCTGATGTTCCGAGGTGTTGCTCTGCCATAAGTCTTTGACCTCGTACAGCTTTCTGACATATTCCTCAAACTCGTTTCGTTCCGGCTCGTCGGCGGAAGGACTGAGATATTTGTACAGAGAATTCATTTTAGAAAGATGGTTTGCAAAGCTGATCGACTCATCCTCGGCAGTCTTAAAGACTTCCAGGTAGTTGATGATTCCGGAGCTGCCGTCAAGAGTAATGATGATTCCGCCGAGCGCGCGGGCAAGGTCGCTGAATTCGCCGGTGACGTCTATGACGCGGATGTCGTTGCCGATGATCGCATTGTTTTCCATCATCAGCTTCATCAGGGTTGATTTGCCGCTCCCTTTTTTTCCGACGATCAGCGCGTCGTAGGACAGACGGGTCAATGTTTTCATAAATTGGTCGAAGATGATATTGCCGTTTGTAGAAGAAACGCCGATAGGAAAGCCGTAAGGGTCATACAGCTGCTCAAAGTTGAAGGAGTATCCGCCTGCGAGTGAAAGTGCGGGAAGCGGGTTGCCTACCCGGTTATTGCGTTCCCTGATCTGTTCATGATACGGCTGGAACAGTGCCTTGTACATAAATTCCGTTTCGTTGAGGAAGACAGCGCAGCGAAAATCATCGCTTTCCAAATCGTCGATAATTTCGCCGACGCGGGTGTCAATTTCCGCTTTTGTCCTTCCCGCTACATAGAGGCGGCACTGAATCAGCTTAATCACTTCACCCTGGGTTTTTACGGCGGTCAGCATATCATGCAGCAGGTTGTAGTTCTGTTCCGCTTCAATTTTGGTGCCCTGATCCTGGGCGTGTTCATAGCGGACTTCCAACTCCGAAAGCGATCTGATAATGTCGTCCTGGGCGTCGCTGCTCTGCTCCGTTGCCACGTCGAGGACGGAATAGACCCCGTCGATATTCATGAGCCTGGTCAGCCAGAAGTTTCCAGCCTGAGCCGGGTACGCATATACCATGATGCAGGAAACGTATCCGTCACCGGTCTTTATGTATCGCTCGTTGTCCAGTTTCAGGTTTCCCTGAGGCTGGATTTTCGAGACGATGACCGGATTGTACAATTCCTGAACCGCCTGTTTTTCCTTGTTCCAAAAGCCCATTTACAAATCTCCTTTCACACTTTGATTCTTTTGTTCATGTTATTGAGCTGAAAAATGATATTTTCTTTTTTCTCCCTGCTGATCGCTTTCACAACAAAATTCGGATTGCCGGAGAGAAGCCGGAGCTGTTCCTGATAGTGGCCTTTGTCCTTGGCAAACACCATCAGGAAAGCCTGCCGGTCCGTCGTATTTTGCTCCAGAGCCCGAAGGGTTTCCAACTTTTTTTGCAGCATATCGGAAAACTGCCGCAAGTCCGGGCGCTGCAGCATATAAGACAAAAAGTCCTGCTGCCGGCTCGTGTTGGTCGGATAATTCATGCTGATGATTTTAAAGTCGTCGGAATACTTCTGCAAAAATTTTGCATTGCTGTAAACAAGATTTTCAATTTCGTCGTTCGACGCATCATAGTAGCACCGTCCCTGAATCTGAAACAGATTGACGATGGTATTTTGGGCCGTAATAAAATAATTCTCTCCGTCCAGGTAATCACGAATGGGAAAGACGGCGAGAATTTTATTTTGGTCTGTGGGGTGCGGCACTGATCTTTTTCGCCGCATTTTATGTGCAATGCCGGAACTCTTTTTTTTGTTTTTATTTTCCTTTTTCTGTTCTGCTTTCAGCTGTTTCAATTCTTCCCGATGTTGCTTTTCCTTTTCCTCGTATACCCGTTCCTGTTCCTTTAGCTTCAATTTTTCTTCTTTGCTGAGCATGGTTTCACCTCAAATCATTTACATGATTGACGGAATAATGCGGGAAGCGGTCTTTGCTGATCATCAGCAAAATTGCTTCCCAATTTCTCTTTTTTGGATTCCCGGGAGCCGGCTGTATCAGGAAGTAGCTGCTGATGGCAGCCGTGATCCAGTAGGGGATCTGCATCCAGGAATGAACAAAGATTTTAAACAGCAGGAAGACCCCGATCAAAATGGAGAGTGTAACGCAATCTTTCCACCAAATGCGGGGACGGTCGCATATTTTGTATTCTTCTTTTAACTGCTTTGGAATGATATAAGTCATTTTTTCTCATCTCCCGATTGCTGTCCTTGATTGGATTTCCGAATATCCTGTTTTGCACTGCGGACGGCATCGTAATGTGTCAGAGAAGGCTCACTCTGCATCTTCTGGTAGGCGAGGGCTTCCTGCTGAACTTTTTTGTCTCCGTGCGCCAGCCTGCCGCCATAGGCCAGGCTGTACATGCGCCTGGCGGAGCGAACTGCGCCGGAGTTTTGAAAACTTTGTGATACTTTGTTTCCTACATAGCCGCCGATTGTCGAAGCCTGCGGTTCAGTTTTAATTTTCTGGTTTCCTTGCACTGCTCCTTTTGTAAAATCCGGCCGTCCCGAACCAAATGCAGAATCAGACACCGGCTCTTCCTGTGAGTTTGCGGAAAAAATTGGGCTGTGCTGCGGCTCTCGGTCTTCGAAAGAATTTCTCGAAGTCTGCGGATGCTCAGCGGCAGCTGCCGATCCTTGCGGGCCGTTGCCTGACCTATTTGAAACCGTTGGCTGTGCGGGGCCAACGCCGGATTTGTCCTGACACACCGATGATTTTTGCCCTTGAGACGGATCGCTTTGCCCGTTTCGCACCGCCGTATATCTGCGGCGGTTATCAGCTGCACCGGAGGCCATTCCGGCGGCGATGCCGCCTGCTCCGCCCACAACGCTTCCGGCTTTTCCGACCGCGCCTTTCGCGGTGCCGAGCGCACCTTTTGTCCGAAGAGAATCAAGGGCGCCTTTCCCTCCGACAAAAGCAATGCTGCCCGCCATGATGCTTCCGGCTGCCTTCATACCATACATGGTCCGAACGGCATTATGGACGCCTGCGTCGATGCCGAAGATCTGCTCAAAAAGATTGGGACCGTCGATAACCGACCAGGCGAGGGCAATCATCAGAAGCAGACGAAGAAAAGGGTTATCTGCTTTCGCGATGTAAGCGTTTCCAATGATATAAATCTGAAGCATAAAGAAAACGGCAAACAGCGTAAAAAGCGTTGAGATCAACATCTGAAGGCACCGTTTCACTCTTTGCGCCGTTACAAGGTCAAGCAGCGCCACAATTTGCGTTAAAGTCTGGTTGATCGCAAGTTCATACAAAAGGCGCGCTATTTTAATTCCGCTCAGAATCAAGGCAAATGCGGTGATGACAAGCGTGCTGATGATGGTAAACCAATCGATGTCCCATCGATAGTAATACTGGGTCATATCCGGTATGCTGATGAGGCCGATTTTTCCATCCCATAACCCTGAAAGCGACTGCTTGCCTTCTTTGTCCGTTGTCAGTTTATTTTTCCAAACATCGGGATGCTTTGTCTTTTCCGGGTCGATCACTTCCGTCGGGTCAATCTTTTCAATCTGAGTGATATCACTTCCGGAAGCCGCGTATTGGTTTTTATTTTTAGGCTTCTGAAAATTGGAATCGTCATACATGGTGTTATCGGTGATATTATCAACAAGAATCCTATCTGAAAGCAGAGATGAAGTAGTTGCAGCCGAAGAACCGTTTTCATTTGTATCGAGAAATTGGATTGCCTGCGTAGTCAGATCGTAGGCTCCGGACAAAAAAGTCGGAAGGCCAAGCGCGATCACAATTCCAATTACCAGATTACCGGCAATCGTCGTAAAATTTCGGGGCTTAATCATAAATAAAATTCCGATTAACAGAATAACGAGAGAAAGCAGGGCAATCGTCAGCGGCATAATTTTATTTTGCTGAAGATTTGTCACCTCTGCCGACCGGAAGAACCCTCCAATGGTGGAATTTATATTGTAGACAACCCCTTCAATCCCTTTCACAAGCCAGTGGAGGCCGGTTACAACACCCCATCCGATTTTTCGGCCGACGTCTCCTCCAACGCTGTGAGACTCAAACCGGTATTGATTTAAGACCTTTTTGACGTCTGTGCTGTCGGCCAAAGCAGTGATAGGTGTATAGAGAAGAAAAAGAGTGCCAACTGCAAATACCAGCATCCATTTCTTTTTCAAATTCAATCTTGACCGACTCCTTTCAGGCCGCATTGCTCAGAATCGTATAAATATCGTCAAATGTATTCTGTGATATCTTTTTTTGCTCCAGAAGCTTCTGAAGAAAAGCATCGAACTGTGTCGTGTTCATGGAAAAATTGATTGTACTTTCCTCAACGTTCTCCGTGTGAAACAGCCTCAGAATGACGTTGATTTGCTCCTGCGACAACTTTTGGTTTAAGGGCGGGTCAAAAGGCAGCGTCGTTTCCTGAAAGAGCTCTTCCGCTTTCACAATAGGAGAATAAAGAATATCTTTCATTTGAACCTCTTGATGTTTGCAGCCGTCTTTCAGGCCCAGAGACTGAAAAGACACTTCCGGGAAATCGTCGGCAAGATATTGATAACTGTATTTCATGACGGTTTTGCCATGGTTGAAAATAGGGTTCGGCGTTATCTTTTGTCCTTTTAAGTCCGTCCGTTTCGTCACGCGAACCACGACGCTTTCTCCAGGCTTCAGCTCCATCAGATCATTCGGGTTCAGAAGAGGCTGGGTATCGGGGTGTTCGGAGATATTTTTGTCAAGAGACAGGTTGTCCCGGCCATTGCGCGAATACGACGTAATGGTCTTATTCCCGATTAAGGAAGAAAACTCTCTGGCCGTATTGGACTCAATCGTCAGCAGATAAATTTGATTGCCGCAGCCGGCCACAATCGACCGGCCGTCCTGCTCTCCGTACAGATGATAAATCTGCGAATACGCCTGCACGATCATGTCAAACCGGATATTTCGGCCGAGGCAGACGTTCAGAATATGTGCCATCTCCGGAATCGGCGTGATATTGCCGAACTCATCCAGCAGGAAAATAACTTCGCGCGGGCATTTTCCGCCGATCATGGAACACTTTTTGGAAAGGACGTAGTAGAGCTGACTGATGAAAATCGTTGCGAGAAACTGGTTGGATTTATCATAGTCGGGGAGAACAAGGAACACGGCGGTCGGCTGTTTTGGGCTGAATCCGATATCTTCCAGACGGAGCGTGTTTTTTGAGGTCATCTTCGCCACTTTTTCCATGGTGAATTTAATTAGCTGAGCGTTGGTATTGGCATAAATATTCCCCTTCGTTTTTCCCCCGGCAAATGCCACGGCGGAATACTGGATGCGTGCAATGTCATTCAGGCCGCGGCTGAGAAAGAATCTGTCGAGAATGCTTTTCCCGTTGTTATCCGTTTCCCCCAGATCAATCAGCAGCCTGGCTACGGAATACATGTTGACTTTTTTATACCACTGTTCTTTATCTGCGCTGTCTTCGCATTTTTCTGCTTCGGTGCAGCAGTCGATCGTTACGGCGAGAATAAGGGCGTTTGTAAGCGCGATGCTCCAGTTTTCCCACGTCTTGTCTTTCGCGTTGGGGTCATGGAACAGAATATAGGAAAGCGTATTTGCAAGGAGCTGAGCTTCAGCCTTATCGCCCTTCAGGTATGCTTCCAGAACAAGCTGGAGGGGGTTATAGGACAGGCCCATGAAATTCATTAAGTCAAAAATCTGCACATTATAGCCGCGCTGCGTCAGCGCCGCCGCAGCCGATGCTGTCAGTTCACCTTTCGGGTCGGCGATAATCATACTTGCCTGTTTTTCCGCGCGGCTGTAAATATCGATTGCCGGAATTACAAGCATCTGCGTTTTGCCGCTTCGCGTTGTCCCGATAATCAGGTTATTGACAGGGCTGTCATCAATAAAAATCCAGTTTTCGTACCGGGATACCGGAAAACCGCCGCCGCCGCTGAAATGTTCCGATTTTTCCGGAACACGGCGGAATTCGGACTTCAGTTCCGGTACCGTTGCAAAACTGCGGCTTCCTTTTGTCTTATTGTTGGAAAGCGGGGTAAAATTAACTTTCATTTGATAGGCCAGCCGGCCGGAAAAAGCGGCGGAAAAAACGCCGCTGATCAAATACCACCATTTGAGTTTCTGCCATTGAAAGAAGAATGGATTCGGCGAGGTCAGAACAATCTTTGATACACCTCCGCTTTTCATGCTGGCCCGAAGACTTTCCCAAAAAAACATGGCCAGTGATCCCGCATAGTTAAAAAAGATCATACAGGCTGCAAACATAAAAACAGCCAGGACAGTAACGGAAACTGTCCTGGAAAAAATACGCTGCAGCCTTATTTTAAAGTTCATATTTTTGCACCACCTTAAGAGAAGAAGCCGGGGAAAATGTGTCCCGGCTTTTTCCGGCTTTCTTTAAAATCCCATCAGGCTGCTGATCCATACTTTCAGCACGGAACATCCGGCACACATAACAGATCCGACAATCACACATGCAAGACGTATTTTACTGTTTTCGATAGATTCCCGGCTGCCATGCATGAAGTGGATGCCGGACAGGACCAGAAAGATACCGGCTAAACCGCCTCCAATGGCCTGGCCCGCCGTCATAAGGTTATTCAGTGTCGTTTGCAGTCCGGACGGCATGGAAATTGTCAGGGTAAAAGGCAATATCATTGCTGTGTGAAAAGCGGAAATCACTGCTAAGTTCATGTCAAACCATTCTCCTTTTTCGAGTCCAGGGCTGAAAGCAATGTACCGGCGTTCTCTGTAATGTATTCCATATGCTTTTCTTCCAGCCAATCGTCATAACTTTTCCCGTTTTGTTTCAGAAGTGCCTCTACGAGGGCTTTCTGTTCGTTCCCTTTTTTATTTGCCATTTACCGTTCCACCTCCTGTTCCTGCGTTTTTCCTTTTGGGCGTTTTTTGCAAAGACATTCGTTAATATCCTTGCCGTTGTTTGGATTTAGCAGCTTCACCTTGATAATCGGGAAGTCCTGCTTCAGAGTTTCGTAAATATGCTGATTGGCTTTTTGCCCGGCTTCATCGCGGTCGTTTGCCAGAACGACTTCCCGGATCTGCGGATTTTCCCGGAGGCGTGCATATAAAGCCTTATCCTTCCCGGTCCCGCAGGTGGCAAGATATGCGAATTTTTCAAGCGGCTTTTGCTGGTGTTTCATTAACGTCATGATGGAGAGAGCATCGATCGGAGCTTCACAGACATACAGCTTCTGAGCTTTCGTATTTCCGGCTAACCAGCCGATATCCTGACGGCTTCCGGCAACGTCCCGTTTGAAGGTGGACCCCGTCAGGGAAGTGTGCCGTGTGGCAAAAGCTGATTTCCCGTTTTTGTCTTTCCCGACGAATACGACATTGTGTTTATTGTCCTCATAAATCAGGCCGTCCTTGATGCACGTTCCGACGATGGCGGAATCCAGGCCGCGCGTCTTGACCAGATAAGCAAAAGCATGGCTGTATTTACCATGCACTTTTTCCGGCAGAACAAATTCCTTTTTCTCTTGTTTCAGCGGCTTTGGTTTCTCTGAGACCATTGGGAGGGATGCCGGACAGCTGCCGACATACTGTTCTTTCAACCGCCGGATGGCTTCTTCCCGGCCGCACCCGCCAAGGTGCATGACAAAATCAATTGGCGATCCGCCAGTGCCTGCTGAAAACTGATAGTAGCTGTTTGTTTCCGGATAAATCCGGACGCTGTCGTGTTCCTTGAGTGTGTAATAGTTCCCAATCTGCTTCGGTGTGAATCCCATATCCTTAGCGAGGGCCAAAATAGAAACGCCGTACTTGATGTGGTCAAGTACGGCGTTATCTTGATCTTCCATGTGATGTCGTTCCGGCTCTTTCTGCAATTTAGGAACGGAAGTTTCATGTTCAGAATGCTGTTCGGGTGAATCTGGTTCTAATATTGCTTTTCCATTATTGATTCGTTCTAAAAACTCTTTTGCCGATATTTCTCCGTATTCCAATGTATCAATGAATGTTTTCCCATCTTCTTGATAGATACGGGAAATTTTAACAATTTCCCGATGGTTATTAATTTCGTCAAACATATTTTTGATTTCGCGGGCAGACATGGGGGGACCATATTCAGGGGTGCCGCCATATGCCTTCGATTCGTTGACCGCATCGTAAGCTGTTCTTATCTCATCATCATGCCAAGAGTCATCAAGTTCTTTATCATAATATTTCTGACCAACAGCTAAATCCTCAAGACGTACCTCTTTCTTTGCAGGTGCCGGACGAGAAGCGGAAAAGTTTTGCTCTGGTTTCTTATTTGGGACAGTGTAATCGAAAATCGGCTCCAGCCCTTGATGGAGGCTGTAATAGGCGAGATTAACGTCTTTCAGAACATTCTCAATTTTGAAATCTCTGATTCCTTTACAGGCATTGTAATTCTGGACAAAATGCCGTTTACGGGTGTCGGTCAATTCCAGACCGACATATCGTTGCAGCATGATGGAAATACAATCTGCTTCCAATTCCATGACCGGTTCCGGGAGGTGGAAAGCTTCCTTGCTGCTGTGCATCAGAGCGTGCCCCAGCTCGTGCGTCAGAGTAGAGAGCTTTTCGGTATCGTTCAGCTTATCGTTGATCCGGATTTCTCCGGTGGCCGGGGTGAAGTCGCCGCGCAGCGAGATCGAACGCAAATCGGTTTCTCGGACGTGAAAGCCTTTTCGTTCGGCGTAGCTTTCCACCGCTCGGTAAAGCGCGGCGTGCTGCTCGGAGGAATAGCCCATATGGAAGAATTCGGGGTATTTCTCGGGAGGGCAGTCCGTCTGAGCAATATCAAAAACCGTGCCGATTCCGAACCGTGTAAAGGTAACCGGTTTTAGCTCACCGAGAGCAATCCGCCTCTTTTCTTCCTCTGTTGCGTCGGCCACGCGGCGATACTGTCTCTTTCCGTCCTTTTTCCCAATCTCAATCAGTTCCGTCCGAATAGGGAAAAGAACCTTCATCCCGTGCTGGCCTTTCAGAACATGATAACCTTTTTTCTTCCAGTCCTGAAAGCTGGCCACATAGGTCGCTCCGGGATTCTGCCGGTGGATCAGTGCGGTATTGTTCATGGAATAATTGTAGAACTGAGATTTAAAGGCCATCAATTCTGCAATTTGCTCCGGATGCTCCTGAAAGTTATCCAGAACGTTCTGCAAAGTGTTTTTGATTTCCTTGAGTTTCGCTGCCTGATACTGATATGCGTTTGACGGCATTTATTTTTCCTCCTTCCCCAGCGCAGCCAAAATTCTTTCTTTTAGCGGCGGGTCGGCGTCCGCGATCGGTGTCAGAGCGGATTTCGTTTCGACGGTTCCAACCTCGAAGGCTGTGGGATCGGCGGATAAAAAGAAAACGGCGCCCGCGTCGTCCTTAAAAATGACGGTGCCACCGGCAGAGGAAACAACGGTCGCAATGTCCTTTTCATCCGTTTCCTTTCCGTCCGCAAAGACGGATAAATTTTCTTCTTTGAGCATAAAAATCAATTCCTTTCATTATTAGTAGAGACTAGCATAACTGAGCCGAGCTTTCAGATATTTTCTTTGGCCTCCGGAATCAGATCGTCCTCCTGGAGGGTATCGGCATTTCCGGAAGATGTCTTTTCCGCCGAGGGGTAAGAAAGTCCCTTTTTCTTATCACCGCAGAATTCGAATTTGTCCGCGACAAGATAAGGGTCATAGGACCGCCCTTTTTCCCTGTCGAAAGGCGGTATATGCAAACTGCCTTCCACGTAAATTTTTTCTCCTTTGCGTAGTGCCTTGAAAAGAAAATTGCCCATTCCGCTCCATGCGGTGACTTTGATAAAATCGACTTTGTCTTTTCTTTGCTGACAGGCAAGGCGAAATTCACATACCTTATATTCCGTATCGCCTTTCGTCCTTTTCTGAATTTTCGGGTCGGCGGTCAGCCGGCCGATTGCCTTAGCTTCAAGCATGAATTTCATCCCCTTTTATCCGGCTGATTTCGTCCGGTGCTGCTCCGAAAAGCTTTACATGGCTCAGCAGTCCTTTGGAAACTGTACCTATTTGACTGTGCTGTCCGGCACAATACTGCCAAACAGGACGCAGCGCTGCATGACCGTTTTCCCATAGACACTCGGAAACGGCTAAGATTCGGTGCTTTCGGGCTGGAGGCAGAACGCCCAGAAACACAGTTACCGGGAAGGCCCGGCAGGTTTGACAGAGCGCGTCTTCATAACTGCATCCGAATTGATTTGCAAAGCAGAGGGTAAGATTTTGAATCCCGCTTTCCGGATTTTTTCCCATGGCCTGAGCAATGACAGCCGGGACCTGCGCATCCGCAGAAACAGCAAACGGCGTCTGGAAATTAAAGGCCAGAATATCTGCTCCTCCGCCGTGTGCCTCCCAAAGAAAAGGCGGCAGCTCCTCTCCTTTTATCAGAAGGGACCGCTGAATCTCGCGGCGTCCGGTTTCCAGAATAATTCCGGAGATACTTTCCGGAAGGGAAGATATAAGGAACTCCAAAAACGCCGTTTTACCGGACTTTGGCAAGCCGGTTAAAAGTATCGACGTACCGTGAGCCAAAGACAGTTTTAGAAAGTTAAGTTCCCGCTCCGCCGCAAATCCGTCAAGCAGGTAATCTTGATCAGTAAAAACGCGGTGCGTCCTTTTTTTGATGATACAGCGAATCCCATCGGCAATTGCCGGCGGCCGAAAGACGGTGATATCCGCATGTGATGTTTTGAGGTTCCCATGTATCAACGGAGAATCTGTCTTTAAGCCGGACTCTGACAACAATCGGTTCATCACTTCCTCGGCCTGCCGTTCGTTTAAGAAGCCGGGAAGCTTATGAATTTGTCCATTTACAAGCTGACTTTGGACGTTATCCCAGCCGTCGATGATAATTTTGGATACCCATACGTCTTCCAGCGGATCGGTGAGAATGGAATACTGAAAAATGTCATTATAAAGCCGATCAATTAAGTCTTCGCTGGAGTATCCGTCCACCGTGATACCGGATTGCAGGAGATAACGCTGTATTGCCATCATGGCCGCCATCTTTCGATCCGACGCGGCCCCCGTATCACCTCTGCTGATCTGCCAAAATATATTTCTTTGCTTTTGTCTGATTTCCTTTAAAAGTTCCGCATATTCCGTACGAGCCACCTTCTTAATAAAAAAGCAGACAGCCGGTAAATTCCGGCTGTCTGCTTTGCAAATGGTTCCTTTTAACTGTGGTCAATCAGCCACTGTGTCAGCTGGCTGACGTTCATTGTGCTGCCTGCCAAGGCAAAACCGACCTGGGTTAGTTCCTGATCCGTACATGCTACCGAAATCCCGTTGACCTCAAGGAACGTAAGCATGGCCAAGATCCCAATTCTCTTGTTACCGTCAATAAACGGATGGTTTTGAATGAGATAAAAGCCAAGATGGGCGGCTTTCTCACGGGTGGATTGGAACAGATCCTCTTGCCCGAAAGTTTGAAACGGTGCATTTACGGCGGAATCCAATAACGCCTGGTCACGGATTCCATCCAGGCCGCCCGTTTTGCAAATCAGAATCTGGTGCATCTTTTTGATTTGTTCACATGTCAGTCGTTTCATTTTGCCAGTTCCTCAAAGGCTTTCTTGTGCTGTGCCAGTATTTTTTTAGAAACGTCCATCACATCCTCGTCCGGCGCGGCGGCTGCCTTTTCCAACTGCCCGAATTCCAGCACAAGATAACGCGGAGCATTGTTCTTCAAAATTACTGCCGCGCCTTTCTCATCAACCAAACGGGCCACTTTAGAAAAGTTCTGGTTCGCTTCCGTAATGGAAACAAGGCTGTTCGTATCTATTTTCATAACTGACACCTCCTGCTTATAGTATATACGAAAATAGGATGAATACAACCTAAAATTGATTCCGGGATTTATTGATTAGCAGATGTTCCGGAGTTATTCAGCATAAAGGTTTGTCCGCCAACGGTTAGTTTGGCTATGGCCTTACTGCAAACTGCCCAGTTTTCGTGATGTCCAATAACACTTCGCCTATAAATATACGCGCGCACCGTTATAGAAGTAATTACATGAGAAGATGTGAATCGATAGGAATCCGAAGTTGAAAGCTTCCTCTCAGAATAATCCGAAGTTGTTCCGATAACGGAAAGATTTTCCCAAATGTCCCCATCAGTGGTTGCCGACGCCTTAAAAGCGGCGCTGACATCGTCGCTGTACTGATAGAGCGTAAGCTGAAGTCTATCGCCCCGTTGGACGGTGAGCGGATCGGTAAAGGTATAGGTAACGTCGCTATAGTATCCATCACCCATATAATAATATTTGGGAGCATCAGCAGAACAATCATTTAAATATCTGGTCTCACCAACCTCATGTGATAGTTCTCGGTCCCCTTTCTGGATATAATCTATAACTTCTTCTGTCCATGTCACCTCAGTCGTCACTCTGCATTGCGCCGCATATCCGCCGTCCCGGCTGGTGACGGTTATGGTTGCAGAACCTGAAGAATTCGCTCTGACCCGTCCGTTTTGATCCACTGAAATTACAGATGGATTCGAAGACCTCCATGTCACCTTTTGATTGGTTGCGTCCGACGGTGTAATGGTAGCCGTGAGGGTTGACGAACTGCCGGGCATAAGCGTAAGAGAGGATGTATTTAAGGAGATTCCGGTCACAGGCACAGTTACTGTTACCTTGCAGGACGCAGTATACCCGCCGTCCTTGGTCTTAACCGTGATTTCAGCGGAACCGCCTCCCACGGCTGTTACCTTACCGGAGTTATCCACAGCCGCAACGGAGGGATTGGTAGAACTCCACGTGACCGCTTTGTCGGTTGCGTCGCCCGGCGTAATGGTTTCCATCAGCGCCGCAGTATGTCCCTTAATAAGCGACAATTCTACCTTATCCAAAGAAATGCCGGTCACCGGCACAACGACCTTGACGGTGCACTGCGCCACATAGCCTCCGTCGTGCGTGATGGCCGTGACGGTGGCCGTTCCAACGCTGACTCCGGTCACTTTCCCGTCTTTGTCCACTTCCGCGACGGACTTGTCCGAAGATCCCCAGGCGACGGCCCGGTCGGTGGCATCCGCCGGCGTGAAGATCGGGGCAAGCGCCTCCGTTGTTCCTTTCGCAACGGTAACGGTATCCGACTCAAACTTGATGCCGGTTACCGGCACAACGACGGTGACGGCGCATTGCGCGCTGTGTTTTCCGGTCTGCGCGGTGAGGATCGCCGTTCCGCCCTCGACGGCGGTTACTTTCCCGGTGCTACTTACGGTCGCAACCGATTCATTTGACGAGGACCAGACAACGGTTTTGTCCTCCGTCGTGTCTTTCGGTTTTATGGTGGCCGTCAGCGTGTGTTCCTCGCCTTTTTTAAGGGTTAGATCCGTATCGCTCAGATCAAGCTCGGAAATCGATACGACGGTCGTGATCTTGCAGCTCGCGGAGATCGTTCCGTCTCCGGCCGATGATGCGGTGATGGTGGTGGTTCCCGGCGCAACTCCGGTCACTTTGCCGGTGCTGTCCACGGTCGCAACGGACTTGTGCGAAGATGTCCAGTGAATTACGTCCGTGCTGTTGGCAGGTTCCAGCGCCGCGGTCAGCGTTAATGTTTTGCCACGCTCGACCGGCGCGTCGGAGAGGTTCAGGGTGATTGCAGTCGCCGGTACGGATACCGTAACGGAACAAACCGCCGTTTTGCCGTTGGAGCTTTTCGCCGTAACGGCTGCTTTGCCGCCCTCGACGGCGGTCACTTTTCCGGTGCTGTCCACCGTTGCAATGGCAGTATTGGACGACGACCAGACAATATTTTTGTCCTGGGTCGTGTTGGATGGGGAAACGGTGGCTGTTAAAGCTGCGGTTTCTCCCTTTTTCAGCGCCAGATCGGATTTGTCAAGTGTGACTTTACTGATACAGACAGTGCTGCTGCCATGGTCATGATGGTGGCGGCGGCTTCCGGATGATCCGGAAGAAGAACCGGAGGATGAAGTGCTTCCGGAAGAACTCCCGGAACCCGTCGTTCCGGAACTGTTTCCGGAGTTGTTGCCGGAAGAGCCTGAGCTGTTTCCGGAAGGACTCGAATTTATCCCGGAACTGCCGGAGCTTTTCCCGGAAGACCCGGACCCGGAACCCGACGGTTTCGGCGCTTCCGACGAAGTGCCGGAAGCGGAACCGTCTATGGAATTGCAACCGGACCCGGAGCCGGAGAAATCCGTCGCCCCGCCGGAAATCGTTTCGGTCAGGGAAGGTTCCAGCGGCCCTTCGTCGACCGCCGCGGCTTTCGCTCCGGTGCTGCCGGAACCTCCGGCGGCCGAATTTCCGCTTGTGCTGCCGGGTAGAAAGGACCCGGCAATGGGGGAAAGCAAGATGTTTCCGGCCTCTTTGCCGGTGATCCGGGCTGTCTTGGAATGTCCTTTGACTGACTGAGACTGGGACTGACCGGAGTCAGTGCCTTTCAGCCAGGAGAAGGTGGATGCTGCATGGACGGATAAGGTCAGAAACCCTATTCCGAAAAGCAGCAGAAGGCACACGATCAGGATATGCTTTTTGTACTTTTTCATTTTTACCTCCTATATTAATAGAATCAGAATTTTGGCGTGTATCCGGCTTTTACGGTCAGATGGGTGTGCATCGGCGGAACGCCGTTCCAGTGAAACATCCACGGCACTTCCAGGTCGATCTCCGCCGTGCAGGTCAGCTGCCCGGTGCTTTTGCCGTCCGGTGCGAACGGCGCGTTGGTGATCTGCGCGGAAAGGCCGGACAACCGGTAGTTGATCTCTTTCCCGGCGTATTTTACACGGGCGTTTCCATCCGCTTTGGTGCCGAGGCCGGTATCCAGCCTCGCGTAGAGGTCGGCGGGGGAAAGGCTTTCGCTCCAGCTTTCGCCGGTTGACCGGTACCCGCCGGAATACCCTTCCCGGACTCCGTCGTACACGTCGGCATACTGTTCTTCGCAGGTTTCCGTCACCGCGGCCTGGACCGCGTTGCGGACCTGCTGCGCTGTGGACTGGAGCCGGGAGTCTTCCAGTACGGCGAAAATCAGGGAAAGAAGGACGGCGGCGACTCCAATACCCAAAATGACGCCGGAGCCATGCTGGTCCCTCAGAATCCGAAGGATACTGTTCCGTTCGTTCTTTTTCATTTCCAGTACACTTCGCTTTTCCCGGAGGCGCTGGAGGCCAGACGGACCGGAACGGAACCGACTCCGGCAAAGAAGCCGATATTTTTTGTTGTGGTGCAGGTGACGGTTATTTTCTGCCCAAGCTGGATTTCACCGGTTTGGGACCATGAAATTTTCGGCGATAACCCGGTACCGGCCGAAAGTTCCTGCTCCCTTTCGGCGGTCTCCGGTCCGACCCGTCCGGCAAGTTCCGCCGTGCGGCAAAGCTCCGTCGCATAAGTATTCAGATTCTGCTTCGCCGTAAACGCTGGAAAAACATGGAGGGCAACGGCAATGGCCAGCACACCGACCAGGAGAAGATAAGCTCCGCCGACGGTCGCTTCTCCTTTTTGGGACCTTAATATCTCGATTATTTTCATTTTTTCACCTCAGATCAGCCCGAGACCCTGAGTTTTGGAAACAGCATACAGAAGCAGCGCCCCCAGGATAGTCAGCATCAGACAGAGAAACATCAAAAAGGAATACGTCTGAATTTTACCGGGACGCTTTTCGGCAATCAGACTGAGATTCTGGATTTCCGTCTGCTTGAAATCATGCTCCAGCATTTCAAAATACTGGACGCCGTTGTCGCCCTGCAGAACCATCAGGAGGCCGCGGACGATTTCGCTCAGCATCAGGCTCCCGACCCGTTTATCCATCCGGATCAGCGCTTTTTCAGGCGACCCGGAACGCATGTCGGCCAACGTCATTTGAAGCTCCGACCGAAATTCCGGCGCAGCGCTCGGCAAAAAGGCAGTCAAAATTCCAATGACATCGCGGTTGGACTGCAATTCCTGGGCAAGCGTAGCCGCAAGGCGCGGAAGATCCGCCTCGATCTTTTCCCGGGCGGCCTTCGCGCCTTTGCCCAGCGCGGTCATATCCTGAAACAACAGGTAAATATCCAGGCCGACAACCAGCAGGCCGAGGATCTGCGAAACCGCAAACAGGACAGCCGCCAGCGCCAGCCATAGGACAAAGTTAACGGCAATTCGGGCGACGTGCGTTTCCGGGGTCAAGCCGCTCCCGGTCAGCCGAAGCTGTGCGGAAAGATCGCTTTTCTTTTCTTCGTTCAGTCGGATGTATTTTGCAAGCCGCATAGACAGCGACATCACAAGCATGTGGATCGGGTTGCCCTTTTTCGCCTTTGGGTGCGCGATCCGCAGGGTGGCAAGCGTTGTCCCAATGGTGGGCAGACGCGCCGCGCCGCAGAAAAGCAGGTAAAACGCGGAAAACAGGGACAAAAACAATAAAATCAGCAAAAACAAAAAATCACCTCCGGAATTCGATCGGGCGCGTCAGCTGAATCACGCGGAGCAAAGCGTAGAAAAATACGGCGGCGTCAACGGCCAGAATAATCTGCCCCGGCGTTGTGTACCTCAGCAGATGTCCCCACTCGGCGTTCATGGCAGAAAGGAGAAACGGCATGGAAAAAAGAGCGAGAGCCATGAGAAGCCAATTTCGGAACGGTCCGTACAATTTCAGGTTTAGGTTTCCGTCAACGGTGCGCATTTCGCTGAACTTCCGGACAATCGGCGTCAGCGTGCTTTTCAGCGTTCGGTCGCGCTGGCAGAGAATCACCGCATCCACCCATTCACGGAACACGTCGCTGTCAATCCGGCTTTTCATGTGTTCCAGCGCCAGCACGACGTCTGCGTTGACGGAAGTCACGTTACCGATGAACTCCTGAAACACTTCGCGGACGGGGGAGCGGCAGGAATCCATAGATTCGGAAATCGCCGAAACAATATCCTCCGTGCGCATGTATTCCGCCGTCACGACCGACAGCGACGTTTCCAGCTCCGCGTTCAGCCGCTTTTTATATCCGAACGAGGCAAGCAAAATGTACAGAAACGGCAGCAGCGCAAATCCGACGGCCAGCACCGGCACCAGAAATACGTTGCCCATCAGGGAGGCGGCGAAAATTCCAACGATCAGGAAAATCAGGGACAATGCGCAGAAGGAGGGAAAGGTCCCGCCCCGGCTGGTCGCGGCCAGAATGTTCTGTGCATCGAGGACAATCTTTCGGATGCCGCGCGGCTTTTTAGGATTTCTGCTCCGTTTGATTTTGTCCCTCATTTTTACCTTGCGTCCGGGGAGCAGGGAAGGAAGGGCAGACAGAAACTGGAGCGGAGAGAGATCCAAATACAAAAAAATTCCGACTGAAAAACATAGGAACGCAAGAAAAGAAAGGAACATCATGTTGCTTTGCCTCCAATCAGCGTTTTTAGAAGATCCTCCGGAATACCGTTATCCCGGAGTTCCTGCTGCAAATGCTTTGAAATGGGTTCTCCGCGTTCAAAGCATCCTGAAATAACCGTTTCCCCATTTTGAATCCGGTTTTGAATCGTCCGGAACCGGTACAGCGGATGCATGACGCGCTTTCCGTCCTCCCGTACTTCACACTCGCAGATTTCCGTGATGCGGCGGACGCCGTCTTCCATTTTCCGGATGAAAAAGGTAATGGGAAAAGCTTTTGCGATGGACGGTTTCAGCAGCTCTCCGCTCAGGTGCCCGGAGAGGCTGCACAAGTCGAGCAGGCGGTCGTAGATTTCCTCACAGCTTTTGGCATGGACCGTGGAAATGACCGCGTGGCCGGTGCGGGCGGCCTCCTGCGTCTCAAACGCTTCGGCACCTTTCATTTCGGCCATACAGATGTAATCCGGATCGAAAGTCAGCCCTTGTTCGAGCAGCATTTGCTCCGTGATGCGCTGTTTCGGGTCGTCGCTGTCCCGTGTAACCGTGTGGATTACGTTGTTCAGAACAGGGC
>ENA-UOOI01001577-UOOI01001577.1-fermentation-metagenome-genome-assembly--contig:-NODE-1577-length-23069-cov-45.345659_pt1 | contig 23069 bp, 24 predicted proteins | sample MGYA00245779_ERZ724027 | MGnify/ENA primary metagenome ERZ724027 (study PRJEB28704, sample SAMN03018318) | fermentation metagenome | biome: anthropogenic terrestrial biome; feature: soil...
ACGATGAGTCGAACCTCATGAGCCTGTGCAGGTCATGTCACGAGAAGATCCACAAAGAGCGCGGCGACCGGTAGGGGCGGTCAAAATTCCTGTGAGGCGGCGCTGCGGAAAACGGCGCGGGGTCTTCTGTGCGAAAAAAGCGAAATCAAACGGGTAATAACCCGGCTCCTTATCTATTACGCGCGTACATGCGAGAAAGGCGGTGACGAAATGCCCACAAAATCGAATAACACTGGCGGTCGCGGCGGCAGACGTCCCGGCGCTGGCCGGAAGAAAACCGCCGTCAAGGAGAAATACGAAAACGGGAATCCGGGCGGACGCAAGCTCGAAGTGCTCGACATCCCCGACACCGAGGGCGAGGACATGCCGGAACCGCACGAATTCCTCTCGGCCCGGCAGCATGACGGCTCCACTCTGGAGGCCGCCGACATCTACCGCGAGACCTGGGAATGGCTCGACAAGCTCGGCGTCGCCAAGGCCGTATCGCCGCAGCTCTTGGAGCGCTATGCGATGTGTTCGGCGAGATGGATTCAATGTGAAGAAATGACGACCAGGCTCGGGTATCTCAGCAAGCATCCGACGACTGGGAAGCCTATCCCGTCGCCGTTCATCAATATCGGGATCAACTACATGAATCAGGCGAACCGCTTGTGGGACGAGATCTTCCAGATCGTGAAGGAAAACTGCTCCGCGGAGTACGGCGGCGCGAATCCGCAGGACGACGTGATGGAACGCCTGCTCCGCGCCCGGAAAGGAATGTAAATGAACACACAAAGACTTGAACAGGTGCCAATCGACAAGCTGGTGCCTTACGCCCGGAATGCCCGGACACACTCAAAAGAACAGATCGCGCAGCTCCGTTCCTCCCTCCGGGAGTTCGGATTTGTCAGCCCGGCGGTGATTGATAATGACTACAACATTCTTGTGGGCCATGGCAGAATCGCCGCGGCGCGCGAGGAAGGATACAAAACCGTTCCCTGCGTCTTCGCCGAGGAGCTGACCGACGCGCAGAAACGCGCCTACATCCTCGCTGACAATCAGTTGGCGCTCAACGCCGGATGGGACGAGGAAATGCTGTCCGTCGAACTGGCCGATCTGCAGGAGAACGCATTCGATCTGTCGCTGCTCGGATTCGATGAGGCAGACCTTGAGAAACTGCTCAGCAATGAAACCGAAGCCGAGGAGGACGATTTCGACGTCGACGCGGAACTGGAGAAGCCGTGCTTCTCGAAAACAGGCGATTTCTGGCACATCGGAAAGCACAAGGTTATCTGCGGAGACAGCACCGACCCGGAAACATTCGCAAAACTACTCGGAGGTGCGAAGGTGAACCTCGTCTGCACAGACGCGCCGTACTTCGTCAACCTGGAAAACGCATCCGGAAAGATTGCAAACGACGACCTCAAGGGAACGCAGGCCTACGACTTCCTGATGAAGTGCTTCACGAACTTCAAAAACGCGATGGCGGACGATGCTTCGATTTACGAGTTCTACGCGACCATGCAGGCGCGCGTGTTCTACGACGCCTTCGAGGACGCCGGATTCAAAGTCGGAGCCGGACTCATCTGGAAAAAGCCGAGAGCGCCGCTGATGCGCACCGACTGGAAGTTCAACATGGAGCCGATCATCTTCGGCTGGAAGAAAGACGGCAAACACAAGTGGTACGGCGACCAGAAGCAGAAAGCCGTATTCGAGTTCGACGGCGTGAAGAACTCCAAAGAGGACGGATTCGGACATCCGAGTTCAAAGCCCGTTCCGCTCATCGCCTACCTCATCGAGCAGAGCACCGCGACAAACGGACTCGTGCTGGACGGCTTCCTCGGCTCGGCTTCAACGCTCATCGCCTGCGACCAGATTGGAAGAATCTGCTATGGCGTGGAGCTTGAACCGAAGTATGTAGATGTAGCTGTCGTTCGGTATCTGCATTCACACAATGAGGACGCTTCGGATGTGAAGCTTATCCGCGACGGGAAGGAATATACATACGAGCAGGCGCTGGAGATGATGGAGGACTCCGATGGAAAAGAATAATCTCACGCTCGGCAGTCTCTTTGACGGCTCGGGAGGATTCCCGCTCGGCGGCATAATCGCCGGAATCGAACCAAGATGGGCAAGCGAAATCGAGCCGTTTTGTATCAGAGTGACCACAAAGCGTCTGCCGAACATAAAGCACTACGGCGACGTGTCGCAGATGGACGGCGCGAAGATAGAGCCGGTCGACATCATCACTTTCGGCAGTCCTTGTCAGGACATGTCAATCGCGGGCAAGCGAGAAGGTCTGGACGGCTCCAGGTCTTCTCTTTTTTATGAAGCAATACGAATCGTCAAAGAAATGAGGGAGGCTACCAATGGCGAATATCCGAAATACATCGTGTGGGAGAACGTCACCGGCGCGTTCTCCTCGAACACGGGCGAGGACTTCCAGTCCGTACTCGAAGCGGTCTGCTCGGTCAAGGGATACCAGATTGATACTCCTCGACCTGAGAAATGGCCGAACGCCGGAGAGATCGTGGCAGACGATTTCAGTCTCGCATGGCGGGTACTTGACGCTCAGTACTGGGGAGTTCCCCAACGCCGAAAACGCATCTACCTTGTCGCAGATTTTGCAGGACAAGGTGCAGGAAAGATACTATTTGAGTCCGAAGGCGTGTCTGGGTATTCTGGTGAGGGCTTCAAGGCGTGGCAAAGAGCTGCCGGAAGTCCTGAGAATCGCACTGGAGCGGCAGGCATATGCCTGAACGATCAGGGCGGCAGCCGGATGGACATTTCACAGGATGTAGCCGGCACACTCCGCGCCGAAGCGCATCATCCTCCCGTGACATTGCAGTCGGCGGGATTCTGCACAGAGCATTCCGCAAAAGCCAGGGGCATTGGATTTGAAATTGAAAAATCACCTACGTTGAAGGCATCAAAACCTCCCGCGACCGTCTACGAGAACCACAGCCAGGACAGCAGATACAACGGTCCGCTTGAGACCGCCGATACGGTGACCGCGCGATACGGCACAGGTGGCAACAATCAGCCGCTCGTGGTAGAGGAACAGAAAACCTACGATGTGCGTTTCACTTCGGAAGGCACAAGAAACGCACGCCAGAACTGCTACGAAACCGACACCGCTCGGACGATAGACACCGGCGGCAACGCTCCAGACTCAAACCAGGGCGGCGTGGCAGTCGTGAACATGAAGGCGTTCGGCATCAGCTCTGACTCAAGCCACGCGATGCTCTCCGACAATCCGCACGCCGGAATCTACGAAGCGGACACCTCGCGGACGCTCGATACCCGCGGCGGTGATCCCGCCTACAATCAGGGCGGAATCGCTGTGGTGGCAATTGAAGGAAACGGGACAAGACCGTCGCACCGAGGCAGCGGATATTCCGAGGACGGCGTGAGCTTTACGCTGAACGCGACCGAGAACCACGGCATCGCCTACCACTCGAGCAAGAACAGCTATCATACGAAGTTCACGGACGAGGACGCGACGGACACGCTCGTCGCTACGGATTACAAAGATCCGCCGACGGTGTCAGCCGAGCCGGAATACATCGTCCGCAGACTCACGCCCACCGAATGCGCGCGTCTGCAGGGGTTCCCGGACTGGTGGTGCTCCGACCTCGGAACGGAGAATCCTTCCGATGAGGAAATGGCGTTCTGGCGGGACGTGTTCGAAACGCACCGCAAGGTGGTCACCCACGCGAGGAAACCGAAAACAGACAACCAGATACGCAAGTGGCTGAAGAGCCCCCACTCCGATTCCAGGGAATACGCCATGTGGGGCAACGGCGTCGCACTCCCGTGCGTGGTGTTCGTACTCGCCGGGATTGTGTACTGTGACCAGTTTCAGCACGGTTTCCCCGGCTGATTTTCTACCTGAGAAATATCGCTTATTCGCTTGCTATTACAGCCGTTCAGAGTGATGTATAGACATGCCGAAAGGCACAGGACCTACGGCAGAAAACCACATTAAACGGAGGTAAAACACATGCGAATCAACTACAACGTAACAGGAGCAAGACGCAAGGAATTGGTCAGGATTATCGCCGACACGACCGGCGCGAAGGCCGAGTACATGAAGATGCCGACCTGCAGCTACCGGATCGATTACTTCACCGTCACCAGGGACGGCGCGCTCGAGTTCGACGACATGGCGGACAGCGAGGAGGTCGAGAAGGTTCTCGAAGCCATTGCAGACGCGGGATTTGAGCCAGAAGCGCCGGAAACCGAATCCGGGGAAGAATCCGCGGAGCCGGAAGCAAGCGGACAGGACGCGCCACAAGGCGAACAGACGGGCTTAACCGTTGAGATTCCGCTCGACAAGGTGGCGGTCGGAACGCTGACCAACATCCTCGAAGCAAAAGGCAGCCTGATTAAAAAGGCACTCGGCATTGAGGACCTGCGGTTTGAAATCAGGGAAGACCGCATCGCCTTCCCATGCTTCCCGGAACTGCCCACGCCGGACGAGACCAGAGCCTACACGATGTTCATCGCCCAGCTCTGCAAGCTCTCCAAGGAACTGAAAAGAGCGAGCTCGACCGAGACACCGGTCACGAACGAGAAGTACGCATTCCGCTGCTTCCTGCTCCGCCTCGGATTTATCGGCGCGGAATACAAACAGGAACGCAAGATTCTGCTGAAGAACCTTGAGGGCAATTCCAGCTGGAAGAACGGTGCTCCCAAGAAGGAAACCACTGAGGAAGCTGCTGAGGAGGTGCAGGCATGAGGATGATCAGACCGGAACAGCTCGAACAGCTGCACAAGCAATACCCGAACGGCACCCGCGTGGAGCTGGTCCAGATGGACGACATTCAGGCTCCTCCTGCCGGAACCCGCGGCACGGTCTACGGCATCGACGACACCGGAAGCATGCTGGTCCACTGGGACAACGGCAGCGGACTGAACGTCATCTACGGCGAAGACATCGTGCGGAAGGTGGTGGACTGACATGGATGAGAAAATCAAGAAGCAGATCCTCGCGATCCGCGACACCGGTCTTTGCAACATGTTCGATCTGCCCTACGTGCAGCGGCTGGCATTCGACCGGAACTACTACGAGCTGGTTCTCTTCATCGAGGAGCACAGGAAGGAATACGTGCATTTCATCATGACCGGCGAAACCGGAGAATCCTGATTTTCAGACACAGAAATTTATCAATTTATCTGGCCGAATTGACTTGCTATATACCCTCGAAAGAGTGATGTATATACATGCCGAAAGGCACAGAAAACCTTGAAAACAAGCGAAAATCAGGAGGAACACACGATGGAAAAGAACACATACTTCGAAGCAATGAGAGACACGGCAATCGCCTACAACGAGGCGCAGGCCATCCGCGAAAAGGAACGCGACGCCATGATCGCCGCAGACGACTGGGACAGCGTGAAGGCCTTCGACAAGCGCGAAAAGGAGGAATTCCCGTATCCATTCACCGCCGGGCAGAACAAGGCACTGGTCCTCTACGACCGGAGCCTGCGGAACGGCGCGGACGCCTTCGAAGCCGACGACCTGCCCTGGGACTATGAGCTGGCCGACTTCGTTGAAACGCTCCGCAAGGCAGGCATCACCGCGATTGTGGTGACCGACCATAGCACCGGCCTGATGGACGGCATCTACGGACTGACGGCACTCGGCTGCCGGATGAACGGCCTCAAGACCGTCACCAGAGCTGACGACCACCGCTTCGGCAGCAAGGAGCCGGAACGGAAAAACGGCATCGAATTCATCATCAGCGAGGAGGCGTAACCATGTGGACAAACGGCAGCTTACTGATTGACGGCACAGTCGTTAAATACTGGGTTAAGCACTACGACGAGCCTTCCGAGGATTACGGAATCAACGGCGGGCGCATTTCCAAGATGGAGCTGCGTGTGGGCGGCAAGGTCACACTGAACTACGATCGCGGCTGGGACATCGAGCCCAAGGACGAGCCTTCACAGCTCGCCTACGCGGTTCTCATGAAGCAGTACAACTAAGCATCAACCTGAATTTGAATATTCCGAAAGCAGAGCCCAACCGGGCTCTCGCTCTCGTACTGATAGAAGCCGCAGCGATGCGGTTATTTTTATGCCATGAAGGGAGTGATTTTCCATTGGCAGTACGGAAACTGAAGAAATACAAGGTCACGCGGTTCATGGAGAAGACCTCCCATTACGACGAGAACCTCGCCGACTACGCCTGCCTGTTCATCGAACAGCTCTGCCATACCAAAGGCACCTGGGCAGGAAAACCGTTCGAGCTGATTGATTGGCAGGAGCAGATCGTCCGCGACCTGTTCGGCGTGATAAAAGAGAACGGCTACCGTCAGTTCAACACCGCCTACGTGGAGATCCCGAAGAAGCAAGGCAAATCGGAGCTTGCCGCGGCAATTGCGCTGCTGCTCACCTGCGGCGACGGCGAGGAACGCGCCGAGGTATACGGCTGCGCGGCTGACCGGAATCAGGCCAAGATCGTCTTTGACGTTGCGGTCGATATGGTGCGCTTCTGTCCGGCACTTTCAAAGCGCGTGAAGATCCTCGAATCGCAGAAGCGGCTCGAATATCTGCCGACGCACAGCTTTTACCAGGTGCTCTCCGCCGATGTAGCGAACAAGCACGGATTCAACACGCACGGCGTAATCTTCGACGAACTGCACACGCAGCCGAACCGGAAGCTCTTTGACGTCATGACGAAGGGTTCCGGCGACGCGAGAATGCAGCCTCTGTTCTTCCTGATCACAACCGCCGGGAACGACACGCAGTCGATCTGCTACGAACAGCATCAGAAAGCGCTCGACATCATGAACGGGCGCAAGCATGATCCGACCTTCTACCCGGTGATCTTCGGTGCGGACGAATCCGAGGACTGGACGGACCCGAAGGTCTGGAAGAAGGCCAACCCAAGCCTCGGCATCACAGTCGGAATCGACAAGGTCAAGGCCGCGTGCGAGTCGGCGAAGCAGAATCCCGGCGAGGAGAACGCCTTCCGGCAGCTCCGCTTGAATCAATGGGTGAAGCAGTCCGTCCGCTGGATGCCAATGGACAAATGGGACGCATGCGCCTTCCCGGTCAATGAGGACGATTTGGAAGGCCGTGTCTGCTACGGCGGACTCGACCTATCAAGCACTACGGATATTACCGCCTTCGTGCTGGTCTTCCCTCCATTGGATGAGGACGACAAGTATGTGGTTCTCCCGTACTTCTGGGTGCCGGAGGACACGCTCGACTTGCGCGTCCGGCGCGACCACGTTCCCTACGACCTATGGCAGAAACAGGGCGTGCTTGAGACCACCGAGGGCAACGTTATCCACTACGGATACATCGAGAAGTTCATTGAAAACCTCGGTGAGCGCTTCAACATCAGGGAGATCGCCTTCGACCGCTGGGGAGCCGTTCAGATGGTCCAGAACCTTGAGGGCATGGGCTTCACCGTCGTTCCCTTCGGGCAAGGCTTCAAAGATATGTCGCCGCCGACCAAGGAGCTGATGAAGCTCGTGCTGGAAAAGAAAATCGCGCACGGCGGGCATCCGGTTCTCCGCTGGATGATGGACAACATCTTCATCCGCACCGACCCGGCAGGCAACATCAAGGCCGACAAGGAGAAGTCAACCGAGAAGATCGACGGTGCAATCGCCACCATCATGGCGCTCGACCGGGCCATACGAATGGGCAACGACAATGCTGCTTCTGTCTACGATTCGAGAGGCATCCTGTTTATCTGAACGAGGACAAATGAATGATTCTGATAGCAATCATGGGCTTCCTGCTTCTGCGGGAGGCCCTTAACAGTATGGAGGGAATGTTATGAGCATATTCAACAGATGGTTCAGAGGGCGCGACGCTCCCAAGGACAGCACAGCGGGCAGTTCGTACCGCTTCTTTTTCGGAGGAACAACAAGCGGAAAGGCCGTGACCGAGCGGTCCGCCATGCAGATGACGGCGGTCTACTCGTGCGTCAGGATTCTGTCCGAGGCTATCGCGGGCCTGCCGCTTCATCTTTATTGCTATGCGGAGAACGGCAGCAAGGAAAAAGCCATCGACCACCCGCTCTACGAGCTTCTGCACGACGAGCCGAATCCCGAGATGACGAGCTTCGTGTTCCGGGAAACGCTCATGACGCACCTGCTCCTCTGGGGCAATGCCTATGCGCAGATCATCCGCAACGGCAAGGGCGACGTCGTGGCGCTGTACCCGCTGATGCCGAACCGCATGACGGTCGACCGCGACGAGAACGGGCAGCTCTACTACGAGTACCAGACCTCGACCGACGAGGCGCACACCATGAAGGGCTCCGTCGTGAGACTTTCTCCCCTCGACGTGCTTCACATTCCCGGTTTGGGCTTCGACGGCTTAGTTGGTTATTCGCCGATTGCGATGGCCAAGAACAGCATCGGCATGGCGATTGCCTGCGAGGAGTACGGCGCGAAATTCTTCGCCAACGGTGCGACGCCCGGAGGCATACTCGAGCATCCCGGCGTGGTGAAAGACCCAGAGCGCGTCCGCGAATCGTGGAACTCAGCGTTCGGCGGCTCCGCAAACTCCAACAAGGTGGCCGTCCTCGAGGAAGGCATGAAATACACGCCGATTTCGATCTCGCCAGAGCAGGCGCAGTTCCTTGAGACGAGGAAGTTCCAGATAGACGAGATCGCCCGCATCTTCAGAATTCCGCCGCACATGATTGGCGATCTGGAGAAATCGAGCTTCTCGAACATTGAACAGCAGTCGCTGGAATTCGTGAAGTACACGCTCGACCCGTGGGTATCCCGCTGGGAACAGTCGATGCGGCGTGCCCTGCTCCGTCCCGTGGAGAAGAAGGAATATTTCTTCAAGTTCAATGTGGACGGCCTGCTCCGCGGCGACTACGAAAGCCGCATGAACGGCTACGCCACAGCCCGGCAGAACGGATGGATGTCGGCAAACGACATAAGGGAGCTTGAGAACCTCGACCGCATTCCGGAGGAAAAGGGCGGCGATCTCTACCTTATCAACGGCAATATGACCAAGCTCGAGGATGCGGGAATCTTCGCGGCGAGTGCATCAACAGAAACGGAGGAACCTGATGAAACGCAGGAAGAACAGACAGAAGAATCACAGGAGCCGGAGCAATCCTCAAATCTCCGGGAAAGGAGGAAGTCCCTATGACAAGAAAATTCTGGCGATGGACCAGAAACGAAACGCCGGACAGCTTCGGTTCAGATCGAACGCTCTACCTCGACGGGGAAATATCCGATGAGACCTGGTACGGCGATGAAGTCACGCCGCAGGTCTTCAAGGATGAGCTGAACTCCGGCAAGGGCAACATCACGCTGTGGATCAACTCGCCCGGCGGAGACGTCTTCGCGGCGGCGCAGATCTACAACATGTTGATGGACTACCCGTATGAGGTGACCGTCAAGATCGACGCGCTCGCGGCTTCCGCGGCAAGCGTTATCGCGATGGCGGGAACGAGGGTCTGCATGAGCCCTGTCGCGATGCTGATGGTGCATAATCCGGCAACCATCGCTATCGGCGATTCCGAGGAGATGCAGAAAGCCATCGACATGCTGTCTGAGGTCAAGGAATCCATTATGAACGCCTACGAGATCAAGTCCGGCCTCTCCCGGAACAAGATATCGAAGCTCATGGACGCCGAGACCTGGATGAACGCCAAGGAAGCCAAGAAGCTCGGATTCGCTGACGAGATTCTGTTCGCTGATGGAACCGAACCCGACGAAGACACTGAGCCTGACGATGGCGAGATCGAGATGCTTTTCTCCCGGAAAGCCGTCACGGATTCCCTGCTATCGAAGCTGATACCCAAGAGAAAACCCGATACCAAGAAACCTATGGAAAACACGGTGAAAGTCACCGATTTGCAGAAGCGCCTGTCGCTTCTCTCACATTAAGGAGGATAACGATTATGACCAAGATTATGGAACTTATGGACCGCAGAGCAAAGGCGTGGGACGCCGCAAAGAACTTCCTCGACACCCACTCCGATAACGGCGGCAACGTGTCCGCGGAGGATGCGGCCACCTACGACAAGATGGAAAAGGAAGTCACAGACCTGACGCATGACATCGAGCGCCTGCAGCGTCAGGAGCAGATCGACAAGATGCTGTCCGCGCCGACCTCTTCTCCTCTGACCGGAAAACCGGGCGCGAAGGACGAGCCGGACGACAAGCCGGGCATCGGCAGCAAGGCGTACAAGACCGCCTTCTGGGATTCGATCCGCAAGCGCAACTGGTACGACGTGCAGAACGTGCTCGAAGTCGGCACAGACGCTAACGGCGGATACCTTGTGCCGGATGAGTACGAGCATCAGCTGGTGCAGGCGCTGACCGATGAGAACTTCTTCAGAAGCCTCGCCCACGTGATTCAGACCGACAGCGGAACGCACACCATCCCGATTGTCGCTTCTCACGGCACCGCTTCGTGGATGGAGGAGAACGGGCTGTATCCGGAATCCGACGACACCTTCGACCAGATCACGCTCTCCGCGTACAAGCTGGGAACCGCGATCAAGGTATCCGAGGAGCTGATGAACGACAGCATATTCGATCTGGAGTCCTACATCTCCACCGAGTTCGCCCGCAGAATCGGGGCCGCCGAGGAGGAGGCGTTCCTCGTGGGCGACGGTCAGAAGAAACCGGAGGGCGTGTTCACCAAGGTCAAGGCGACCGAGGGCGCGACCACGGAGATCGCCAATACGAACATCACCTTCGACGAGATCATGGACGTGTTCCACTCCCTGCGTTCTGTCTACCGCAACCGCGCGGTCTGGATTCTCAACGACTCCACCGTCAAGGCGCTGCGCAAGATCAAGGACGGCAACGGAAACTACATCTGGCAGCCGAGCGTCGTAGCCGGTCAGCCGGATACCATCCTGAACCGTCCGTACCACACGAGCATCTACGCGCCGGAGCTGGCAGCCGGAAATGTGCCGATCCTGTTCGGAGACTTCTCCTATTACTGGATTGCCGACCGTCAGGGACGCAGCTTCAAGCGCCTGTCGGAGCTCTACGCGGCGAACGGCCAGATCGGATTCCTCGCGTCTGAGCGCGTAGATGGCAAGCTGATCCTGCCGGAAGCCGTGCGCGGTCTTTCCGTCAAGGCGGCGGGCTGATTGATTTCGCTTTGTTGTGGGCGGGCATCCATTACGGGTGTCCGCTTCACTTTTATTGGAGGTGTCTCATGGAAGTAACGCTTGAGGAAGCAAAAACCTATCTGCGAGTCAGTTCTTCCGATGAGGACGAACTGATCCAGAATCTCATCACCACAGCCACCGCGACCGTGCAGGACATCGCCCGCTACTCCGACGAGGAATGGGAATCATCTGAGGAGAAGATTCTCATCCGCATGCGCATCGCCATCCTTTACACGGTCGCATATTTGTACGAGCACCGCGAGGATGCGGACCACAATCAGCTGAACCTGACGCTCCGGGCGCTGCTGTTCGGCGTGCGCAAGGAGGGATTCTGATGAAAATTGCGAACATGCGCGTACCGGTCACGTTCCAGAAAAACGAAGTGACCTCAGACAAGTACGGAAACCACACCGCTTCATGGACGGATTACTTCAAGTGCTGGGCGACCGTCGGGACGGATTCCTACGGTTCTGAAACCTCCGGCGAGGTAATCAACCCGGAGGAATCACTGAACTTCACCTGCCGATACTGTTCGGAGCTTGCCACTGTGGAATCCACGAAGTATCGGATTCTCGCTGAGGGCAAGGTCTACAACATCACCTACGTGAACCCGATGGGCTACAAGAAGAACACGCTGAAATTCAACTGTGCTTTGGAGAAATCGAAATGAATGAAAAGGTATCTATCGACGGCCTGCGCGACGCGGTCATGAAGGGCCTGCAGGAGTACGCCGACCTCGCCGCAGACGACATGAAGGATGCGGTCAGGGACACGGCGAAATCCGTAAGGAAGGACATCCAGTCCGGCGCTCCCGTACGCACCGGCAAATACAGGAAATCATGGTCGGTCAAGACAGTCAGCGAGGACGCGGACTCCATCGACCTTGTCGTGCATTCCCGCAACCGCTACCAGATCGCGCACCTTCTGGAGCACGGCCACGCCAAGCGCGGCGGTGGCAGAGTTGCGGCTCGTCCGCATATCGCTCCGGCGGAGCAGGCTGGCAACGAGAAGCTGGTGCGTGAAATTGAATTAAAGCTGAAAGGATGCCGCCTATGAGCTACGACGACATTGTAACCATGCTCGAGGAAGCCGATCTTCCTATCGCCTACGATCACTTTGCCGAGGGCGAGTCTCCGGACCCGCCGTTTATCTGTTTCCTGTTTCCGGGGACGGACAACATGTTCGCGGACAACGTGGTCTGGCAGAAGGTCGACGAGCTGAATATCGAGCTTTACACGGACAAGAAGAACCCGGACATCGAGTCGAAAATCGAATCCATTCTGACCGCGCACGAGCTTCCCTATGAGAAGTCGGAGGTCTGGATCGAAGACGAAAAGATGTACGAGGTGCTTTATCAAACACAGATTATTGGAGGTTAACGATTATGGCTACTAACAAGAAAAACAAGGTCAAGTTCGGCCTGAAGAACTGCCACTACGCGATCGCCACTCTCGCCGAGGAGGGGGCCGTCACATTTGGCACGCCCGTGGCGATGCCCGGCGCGGTTTCACTGTCGCTTGACGCGGAGGGCGACAACGAGCCGTTCTACGCCGACGATACGGTTTATTACATGGTCAGCAACAACAACGGCTATTCCGGCGACTTCGAGCTGGCGCTCATCCCGGAAAGTTTCCTTACAGACGTGATGCACGAAACCGAGGACGCGAACGGCGTCATCGCCGAGAACAAGGACGTAGAGCCGGAGCATTTCGCGCTGCTGTTCGAGTTTTCCGGCGACCAGAGGAAGATCCGCCACTGCATGTACTACTGCTCGGCTACCCGTCCATCTGTCAGCGGTCAGACGAAGGAGGACTCGACCGAGGTGCAGACTGACACGCTGTCCATCACGGTATCGCCTCTGCCTTCCGGCCTTGTGAAGGTCAAGACCGGAACGAACACCACAGACTCGGTTTACAACGCCTAGTACGACAAGGTCTACGAGCCGAGCGACACGGCAAGCACCTCGTCCGGCGCGAAGGCGAACACCTCGTATTCAACGGAGGAGGAGTAAGCGATGGCGGTGACGAAGATAATAGAAATTGACGGTCAGGAAGTCACGTTCCGTGCCTCCGCCGCTATTCCAAGACTCTACCGGAACAAGTTTCACCGGGACATCTACCGGGACCTGAACGAGCTGCAGAAAGGCATCAGCGAGAACGACGAGGAGAATTCCAGCCTGGATACATTCAGTCTGGAGCTGTTCGAGAACATCGCGTGGCTGATGGCAAAGCACGCCGATAAAGACGTGCCGGATTCTCCAGAGGAATGGCTCGACGGCTTCAACACCTTCTCGATTTACGAGGTACTCCCGCAGATCATCGAGCTGTGGGGAATCAATACGGAACAGCAGGTTCAGTCTAAAAAAAACATCGTGCGACAGAGCGGGAAATGACAACCCCGCTCTTTCTCTTGCGCTGCGTACAGATCGGACTGCATATCAGTGAATTGGATCTTCTGACCATTGGCACGGTCAACGACATGTACGCGGAGATGAGCAACGACGACTGGGACTACCCGGAAATCGCGACACAGGAAATGATGGACAGATTCTAACCCACCCCAACGAGCTGCGCTCGCCGGGGACCCCGAGGACAGGAAGGAGGAATCCGCATGGCAAACAGAATCAAGGGCATCACCGTCGAGATTGGCGGCGACACCACCAAACTGACCGAATCGCTCAAATCGGTCGACAAGCAGATATCGAATACGCAGAAAAGCCTGCGGGACGTGAACAAGCTCCTGAAGCTCGATCCCGGCAACACGGAACTCCTCTCCCAGAAGCAGAAAGGACTCCAGACCGAAATCGCCGCCACCAAGGAGCGCCTCGAAGCGCTCAAGGAAGCGGCAAAGCAGGCGGACGCCGCTCTCGCAAACGGCGACATGAGCCAATCGCAATATGACGCTCTTCAGCGTGAAATTGTCGAGACCGAACAGGACCTCAAGAGCCTGACCAAGGAATACGAGAACTTCGGCTCCGTCTCCGCGCAGAAGATCGCGGTTGCCGGTGAGAAGGTCAAGTCTGTCGGCGAGAGCCTATCGAGCGCCGGGACGAAAATGACGATGGGCTTCACCGCGCCCGTCGTGGCAGGTGCAACCGCGGCTGTCACCGCGTACGGCGATGTGGACAAGCAGTTCAACCTCGTCAAGCAGACAATGGGAGATACGGCGAACTCCGCCGAGGACTTCGAGGGCTTGTGGGACCAGATCGGCACATCCGCGAAAAACTCAGTCTATGGCATGCAGGATGCAGCGGACGCTACATTGAATTTCGCCCGTCAGGGATTCACGGCAAAAGAAGCGACCGACATGCTGACACCAGCCATGAACCTCGCTGCAGGAACCGGCACGGATCTTTCCGAAACCACCTCCGGACTTGGCAACGCCATGAAAATGTTCGGCGCGGACTCCTCGGAAGCCGCGAACTACGCCGACGTTCTCGCCAAAGCACAGGCGCAGGCTAACACCACTACATCGGAGTTGTTCGAGGCGATGTCCGTCGCAGGGCCTATCTGCAAAACCGTCGGATGGGACGTGAAGGACCTCGCGACGATTACCGATGTGTTCGGCAACGCCGGTATTTCCGGCAGTGAAGGCGCGAACGCTCTGAAAACAGGACTCGCGCGTCTCGCTTCTCCCGCCAAGGAAGGCGCGACGGCGATGGATCAGCTCGGGCTTTCCACCGGGCAGACCTACGCCATCTTCAACGAGAACGGCACGCTCAAGGACATGCCGACTGTGCTGGCGAACCTGAACTCCGCTTTTTCCGGACTTACCGATCAGGAAAAGCTCGAGGCCGCGGCTAACATCTTCGGCAAAAACCAGATGTCCAAATGGCTGACGCTGATCCAGACCTCACCCTCAGAAGTGTCCTCGCTCCGGGACGCGCTCGACGACTGCGGCGGCTCGGCAGAGAACATGTCGAATGCCCTGATGTCTGGCACAGGCGGCACAATCGAACAGCTCAAATCCACCTTCGACGTGCTCACCGTCACCATCGGTCAGGCAGTCGCACCGGCGTTCCAGAGCCTGATGGAGAAGATCATCGACGTGATGAACGCCATCATGGACATGGACCCGGCGACGCAGAAAATGATCCTGACCATCACGGCAATCGTAGCTGCCATCGGTCCTGTGCTGATTGTCGTCGGCAAGATGGCGACCGGCGTCGGAGCGCTGATGACACTCGCGCCGAAGATAGTATCCGCAATAGGTGTCGTGAAAACAGGAATTACAGGATTGAATGCGGCAATGGCGGCAAACCCGATAGGTCTCATCATCACGGCAATCGGACTGCTCGTCGCGGCATTTATTTACCTGTGGAACAACTGCGAGAGCTTCCGCAATTTCTGGATCAACCTCTGGGACAACATCAAGGAGGTCGCAGTAACTGTGTGGACAGCGATCAAGGACTTCTTCGTGACCATCTGGACAGCCATCAGCGGTGTATTCACCTCGGCAGTGAACGGCATCAGCAGCTTCCTGTCCGGTGCGTGGAACGGAATCCAGTCTGTCGTAACCACGGTGATGAATGCCATCAGCACGGTAATTCAGACCGTATGGAATGGAATCAAGACATTCTTCACCACTATTTTTACGGCAATACAGACGGTCGTCACGACTTATTTCAATATCTACAAGACGATTATCACGACGGTACTCACGGCTATTCAGACCGTGGTGACTACGATATGGAACGCCATAAAGACTGTAATTTCGACCGTCTGCACCGCTATCCAGACTGTGGTCACAACCGTATGGAACGCAATCAAGACCGCGATTACGACCGTGGTGAATGGCATCAAGACCGCTGTCACGACCGCGTGGAACGGAATCAAGACCGTCACCTCGACAGTATTCAATGGGATAAAGTATGTCGCGACCTCGGTCTGGAACGGCATAAAGTCTGCCGTAATGAGCGTCGTAAACGCAATGAAATCCGGAATCACCTCCGCATTTAATTCCATCAAGAGCACAATCAGCGGCATACTGAACGGCATAAAATCGACGTTCAGCTCCGTTTTCAATGGCATCTGGAGCTTCGTTTCAGGTATCGTCGGCAAGCTCAAGAATGTGTTCAACTTCCACTGGGAGCTGCCGAAAATCAAGCTCCCGCATTTCTCGGTTTCCGGCTCGTTTTCCCTGAATCCGCCGAGCATTCCGCACTTCTCCATCTCCTGGTACAAGAAGGCGATGGACGGCGGCATGATCCTGAAGGACGCGACCATCTTCGGACAGTCCGGCAATACGCTCCTCGGTGGCGGAGAAGCGGGCGATGAAGCAGTGGTCGGCGTGAACAGTCTCAAAAACATGATCCGGGACGCCGTCAGCGAGACCGCCGGGAACTCCGGCCCGCTCATCAACATCGAAAACATGAGCGTCCGAAGCGACGACGACATCCGGAAGATTTCCCAGCAGCTCAACACTCTGCTTGTCGGAAGCAGACGCGCGAAAGGATCGGTGATCTAATGGGATTCAAATTCAACGGCAGAACATCACAAAGCTTCGGGCTCGCGACGCGAATGACGAAGGAAAACCGGATGCCGGATTTCACCAACAACACGATCACCGTTCCCGGACGTGAGGGACTGTTCGACTTCGGAGAGACCATCGGCGAGCGAAAGATCGAAATATCCTGCTTCATTCCTCCCGGCAAAAGTGACGCAGACTTCCTCGCCCGCAAGGACGAAATCATCGCGTGGCTGAACCCGGACATCGGACTGTGCGACCTGATTCTCGACAAAGAGCCGAACCGCGTCTACCGGGCAAGGCTCGAGAGCGGATTCTCATTCGACAAGGTCGTGCGCAACTCCTGCACCTTCGACCTGACGTTTCTCTGTCCCGATCCGTATGCCTACGCGGAGAACGACGAGACGTTCGAGATTACCGAGGCCGGAACGTTCTCGCTGAATCGGACGCTCGGAAACGCCGACTCCCTGCCGGTTTACTCGCTTGTCGCCGATCTTGCCAAGGGCAAAAATGCTGTCGTTACGACCAATGGTAAGAGCCTCAAAATCGACGGCGTTCTTACCGAGGATGAAGTGCTTGTGATCGATTCCTCGCTCATGACGGCAAAGGTCACGGACTCAGACGGCAATACGCTGCGCAACGGACTGCCGCTTCTGGAAAATCTCGACTTCCCGGCGCTCAAGGTCGGCGCAAACACCATCACAATCGAAGCAGACAGCACCACGGAGACGACGGTTCAGACGCTCAGCACGCAGGACAAGTTCACCGGGCAGGTACCCGCATCATGGGGAACGGACGGTCTGTGGCGCTTCAATGAATCCGCGCCGGACTCCGACACCTGCCTTGCGGATTCTTCCGGGAAAAACCGAAAAGTGTCAATCAACAAGTGGAGCGGCACCACCGCGTCACTGCAAGCAGGACATCTCGGACGCTCGTTCCGCATGAACATCAACAACCCGTCGACCGAGCAGACATACCTGAAAGTCTCAAATGATGGAACTCTGTTCTCGAATATCGGAAAGACGATTGCTGTCGGCGGATGGTTCATGCCCACGACCTACTCGGTCGGGAACACTTTCTGCCCGCTGCTCAACACCCGGCAGGGAACCGGCAACCCGATATTCTACCTGTCGCTGCACTCCGGGAAACCTCGACTCATGCTGTACAACTCGTCCGGCACGCTGATCCTCGATCAGGATTTCACGCCGAGCATCACGCTGACCAACGGGCTATGGTACTTCATCGCAGCGGTCATCAAACCGGACAGTCATACCGCGCAGTATGTTCTTGGGAGCAGAAGCTCCGGAGAAGTATGGATATCCGACGCGGTCAGCTTTACGGGCGAGCTCAACCGATCCTGCATGGCCGACCTCATCTGGGGCATGCACGCGGAATCCTACTGGTACGCCGGAAACTTCGACGACTGGTTCCTCGACTGCGACTCGAGTCTTACAGCGGACGACATCGCGCTCTGGTTTCAGGAATCGCTCACCTGCAATGCGGCGGATTCAACCGCGGATGTGGACGGGCTGACGACATCTGATGCTGTTACGCTCAAGGCGACGGATTCCGTCTACGCGACAAGCGGCTACCTCACAACCGCCGCCATGGAATATGGAATTACGGGGAAGTGCTACGTTTCCCTGACTGCTGATACGCCGACGGGAACAAGCGTCTCTGTCGAAACATCCACTTCGGACGATTTCTCTACATGGAGCGACTGGGCGGCTCCCGGCGCGGATAACATGGTGCAGTCGGATTCCGCGAAATACATCAAGTTCCGCGTGACGCTGACAACAACGGATTCATCGGTAACGCCAACGGTAAGAAGCATAGCGCTTTCGACGCCCGGCGAGTCGGCGTTCAAGAAACTGACCATTCAGGCCCGCAGCAGATGGAGGTGATCGCGTGGCTGCTGAAAAGAAATTACTGGCCGTTCTCGACTTGGACGGCGGACAGGAAGCGGTGCTCGAAAACGCCTACGACGTTATCATCACTGGAGAGATAAACGGCATCGATACCTTGGAGTTCAGCCTGCCTTTCCGGGATGAGAAGCGCAAATATCTCGAGAACGAGAAGCAGGTTAAGGTCGGTGATGACAGTTACCGCATCCGAACGATCACGGACGAGAAGAACGAGCAAGGCACGGCGATTACCTCTGTCTATGCTGAGGCGGCGTTCTATGACCTGGGATTCTCTACAAAGAAAGCCGAGATCACCTTCAACGCGGATACCGCCGACGTGCCGATGGCGTACGCGCTGCAGGACACCGGCTGGATAGTCGGAACCGTCAACAAACGGACCAAGCGCACCTGGACATGTCAGGAGAAAAACGCGCTCGCGATTCTGCGAAAGGTGCAGGATCTGCATGGAGGAGACCTGATTTTCGACAACGCGAACAAGACCGTGAGCCTGCTGACCTTCAGCGGCACGGATTCCGGCGCGCTATTCTGCTACAAGAAGAACATGAAGTCCATCAAGCGCGTCATCGATACACAGAGCCTGATCACCCGGCTCTACGCCTACGGCAAGGACGGCATGACGTTCGCGTCCATCAACGGCGGAAAGGAATATGTCGAGGACACCACCTACACCAATGAAATCCGGGTATCGACGCTCGACTGCTCGAATTTCACGAACCCTTACCAGATGCTCGAATACGCTGAAATGCGGCTTGCCGACTACGCCGCGCCGAGGATTTCCTATGTCCTGAACGCGATGGATCTGTCCGTGCTGACAGGCTATGAGCACGAGTCCTGGAAGCTTGGCGACATCGTGACGGTCAGGGACGACGAGCTGAACATCAGCGTCAAAACCAGAATCGTACGCCGGGAATACAATCTGCTCGAGCCGTGGAATACAGTGCTCGAATTATCTACGACTTTGCGGGAACTCGGCGATTCCTCCTCGCAGTGGGACGCGGCGGCGGATATGCTCTCCGGCGCAGATCTGGTGGACAGTCAGGAGATGAAAGACCTCGTGCCGTTCAATCACCTGCGCAATTCCCGCGCCGACAGCGGACTCAATTACTGGGAGAACTCCGGCTTCGAGGTCGATTCCGAGAACGGCGTATCCGGAACAGCCTCCTTCAAATGCGAAGGCGCACTGAACACAACGAAAAGCCTGACGCAGACTGTTACTCCTGCAAATCGCGACAGCTATACCTTCTCCTGCCAGATAGCGTCCGAGGACTTGAATATGGGCGACAACGGGCAGGTCGGCGTCGAAGTCACCTTCGAGTACGAGGACGGGACCACGGAGACACGGTTCATTGATCTGATTTAAGGAGACGGATATGGCGAGCTTTACACATGTAGGACAGGCGGTCTCGCCGCAAAACGGGCGCGTGAAGAAAATACGCATCCGCGTCTGCGTGACCGACTGCACCGGAACAATCTACATCACGGACATGTTTCTGCAGGGCGGCTCCATCGCGACCGGCTGGGTGGGACACGTCAGCGAAATCCAGTGGACGCAGGACGGTGATTAAATGCCAATCTTTACGAGATTCACGGAGACAATCGACAAGAAGGAAAAGAAACGCATTGTGAACGTCACTGTCAAGCCCGTGGTCACCGACTGCACTGGAACCATATGGTTCACTGATCTCATGCTGCAGGAAGGCGCGATGCTCTCCGGATACGTCATCAACACCGAGACTGTGCAGAAGAAGTACGCGACCGGCGACGAATACGCCGTCACGGGTAAACGCTTCTTCAACGGCATCGTCCGCGGCAGCGCGACATGCATCATCTTCAACCTCGGTAAGACCTCAACCGGACTCGACTGGAAGGTTTACCCGAACCAGAACATGAAGTCCGGGAGCGTTTCCCTCGCCCTCGGTGCCGGAGCGCACAAAGTAACCTTTACGGATGCCGCAAGCGCAGGTGATGAACTGCAGCTTCTCGCATCAACCCGGCAGTGCCTGAAAAACGGCTTGGCGACTGACAAGGACGGATTCTTCCAGTACTCCGCAGCCGGAGACAGCAAGCATCCTGCCACGGTCGAGGAGAAGAAATCGGCGAGGCTGTATGTGGAGTTTCAGGAGACTGAGGATGGTGATGTGACATGAGTCTGGATATATTGAAAGGCCACAAATGCATGGTCTGGACGTTCATGGGAAACACCCGGATGTACACCGCGTTGAAGAATTACGGAGACCGCCTCTCGCAGGTAGGTCTCTTTTCTTTTAAGGTCGACGCGACCGGGACGATAACCGAAACCGGCGTGGCAATCAGTGACATGCTGACCTACATCAACAAGTACCCGCACATCACATGGCTGCTCACCGTCCGCAACGACGGTACATCGAGCGTGTTCACAGCCCTTCGCGAGAACACCGACGGAGCGCAGGACAAGTTCCTCACTGAGCTCGTCCGAATCATGGAGAAATATCCGTGGTGCGCGGGAGTCGACATCGACCTCGAGCGCGGCGGCGACTATTACACGCACGCCAAATCCACGGCGATGTTCCGCAACATCTGGAACACGGTCAAAGCATATGACAATTCGAAGAAGGTCAACATCTGCCTGCCCGGCATGAACTCCGTCAACGGCTCGGTCGGCGGCGAGAACTGGTGCGTATACGCCGATCTGAATCCATACTGCGACACAGCGGCCATAATGAGCTATGGAATGGCGTGGGCAGGGAGCGCTCCCGGTCCGGTTTCTCCGAAGGACTGGCTCGACGGGATCTACGACTACGCTGTCAAGGCGATGACACCGGAGAAGGTGTTCATGGGACTCCCCGCATACGGCTGGAACTGGCAGATCTACGATGCGCCGGAGAACCTCGGCAACACATACCGCGGCGTATCGAACACCTACTACGCGGCGAAGAACTGGATGACAGGCAAGTACAACTTCACCGACGACTCAGCTCCACAGCCGTTCATCCCGATCCTCGCGTACTGGGACGACTACAACAAGGTGCCGTACGCCTTCCCGCAGGTCTACGATTTCGCGGAAGGTCAGGACGCAAGCAGCTACGAGTACCCGCTGATGACCGGAACCTACAACCGCAGGCGTTATCTCACTGCCTACAGCAAAACGCAGAAGACCTCGTTCGGAACAATCTACGTGGATCATGACGGAACGCCGGACAGCTGCACAGGCATCGTCTCCTCGGAGAACGGGATCGCGGTCATGGGCGACGCGGGAGAAGCAACATACTCCTTTTCCGTATCAAGCGCCGGAACATATGACATTGCCGTCCGGCTCTGCTATCCCTTCTGGGACAAGAACGGGATCTATGTATCGGTTGACGGCAGCCAGAAGCATTTCACCGAGTCGCGGCTCTGGTGGCCGTACTGGCGCAGCACCTTCTGGGCTTCGCTTGCGGACGGCATCAGCCTGTCAGCCGGAACGCACACCATCACGGTGTCGGTCGACGTCAAGGGCGTGCAGTTCTATGGTTTCTGCGTCTGCTCGAATTTCAGTGAGGAGCCGTCCGCCGGTTCTGCTTCGTTTACCCTTTCTCCGCGGCACTTCATTGATGTGGACGGGAACGAGTGCCAGCCGGACAAGGGCTTCAAGCTCACCTGCGAAATGCTGAGAAGGAAACCCGACTCCGCGCTCATCTGGTACGAGGACTTCGAGGACTACGGCATGCTCGAAACGAACTACTGGCAGACCATTTCCGGCTCATGGAAGGTCTGGCGATCGGACGAGTATTCCGAATCCCGAGTGTATTCGCAGCTTGACGGCAGTGGCAAATTCGCATGGAACTACGACGGATTCAAAGACGTCCACCTCCGAGCGCGGCTTGCCTTTCCCGCGGGAAGCACCGGCAAGGCGGGAGTCTTCTGCGGCAGTCTTTTCTGTTGCCTGAACTACGATTCTCAGGCTGTGGAGCTGTGGAACGGAAGCACGAGGCTCGGAAGCTACTCGCAGTCGATTCAACAGACGCCATCATCGGATATTCGCACTGATCCGACCACCTACACCATCGAGATGCGGATTCGCGGCAGCAACGTGCGCGTCTATTCCGGCGCGTCCAATACGCTCTGTTTCACGGCGACGGTCAGTGGATTCAGCGGAGGAACCGCCGGATACCAGTCAGACAACCGCACGATCTGCGAACTGCTCCGCATGGGCGACGCGTGGACGTATGAGCCGTACGAACGCTTCGACGTTACCTTTCCGGACGGCAGCGTTACGCAATACGGCAGAATCAGTCGGAGCAACTGCACATGGGACGACGAATTCCAGGTGTTCACGCTGACATCGAATATTGAGGAATCCACGACAAGAAGCGAATCCATCTCGATGGACTACGAGTTCTACCACTCGGCACAGCTCGATCTTGAATGCGGGAACGACTACACAGTGATGATCACGCCGAAGGACATCGACATCTGGATCTCGCGCTTGTTCCTTGGTGACGCGGACGGATTCTCGATTCTTTATTATCAGGACGTGGATTCGCTCGTCTACTGGGCGAATCAGGCCGCGTACCACTGGGGACTCCGCGGAATCGCGATCTGGTCGCTCGGACAGGAGGATT
>ENA-UOOI01001578-UOOI01001578.1-fermentation-metagenome-genome-assembly--contig:-NODE-1578-length-23067-cov-23.104163_pt1 | contig 23067 bp, 20 predicted proteins | sample MGYA00245779_ERZ724027 | MGnify/ENA primary metagenome ERZ724027 (study PRJEB28704, sample SAMN03018318) | fermentation metagenome | biome: anthropogenic terrestrial biome; feature: soil...
GAATCATTTCATTTTCTTTTTATTTTGTTCTTGACATATTACCAAATTGCTTCTTTGTATAAAAAATATTATTTGCCAATAGTCCTGCAAGGAGCATGTCTTTCATATCATCCTTTATTTTAGCTTCAGTTTCATAACCCATTACCATACTCATTGCATTCTTGAATTTAATATTATTAATTAAGATAGCATGTTTATATGCTGCAAAAATTTCATGAAGTCTTCGTTTAAGTTGGTTAGAATCCTTAGCATTCAATATAGACTCAAATATTCCAAAGTTTTTCTTATCTGATTCTGACTGGGACAATAGGTAATATGCCAGTTGCCCAGAAGTAAAATAAAACTCCTCATCATTTTCACAGGTTACCAATCCATCAGAACCAAGCTTTGTTCTTAAACTTTCCATATTAGGACGTATCTTATCTGCCAATTCTTTTCCTCTCCTATCTTTAAAATATATTAATAATGATATTCTCATGTTATATGCCTTTGAAGCTCTGTCAAGATTAAAACCTTGAACAGTATGTTTTAATTCTTCTTCAATTAACTCAATTGTTAATTTATTTACAATAGTTTTCAATGATGTCTTTATGCCTTTGCTAAAAAAATCGTTTAAAGCATCTCTGCTGAACATGAAAAGTGCTCTCATTTGTCCTGTAAATTCATTAGGCTTTATGGACGGTTCCAAATCCTTGATATATCCTTGTATTCTATTATTGAAGAAATATTCAAAAAACATTTTTTGTAATTCACTATAGTCACTAATATATTTTGAAGGAATTAAAACTCTATCAGAATTTTTATCATTTTTATTAAGTCTTTCTGTTATTCTTAAAACGTTATCAAACTTAAAATCTAATTTTGGAAGATCAAATGGAACATTATCAAAGTCATCTATTTCTGCATTTTTATTTAAATGTACAACATAATACGCTTCATCCTTTTTATGAGTATCAGTTCCATCAAACTTATGGTTATAGTCAATTTTTATTTCCTTAAACTTTCCCTGAGCCATGAGCCATTCAAAATAACTTTTTGTTGTCTGCACATCTTTTGCAGTTGCTCTATATGGAACGTTACACTGCATGGTTTTAAGCAATAAATATGGTTTTTTTGAATTAGTTGTAATATTATTGCCTGGAAGCCCCATAATAACGTTATCCGTAAATATGTTGTAATCATTAACGTTAAATATTCTTGGCATTGTATATATTCTACTTTCCATTCTATAATCAAATACATCATTATCGAAAAAAAGCTTAATGTATCCACTAAATTCATGCTCTTTTCCAAAATTATTAATAAGCTTTACTATCTCATCTAAATTATTTAATATATACTTTTTGTGCTCCTCTATCTTATTTAATCTTTTCTCGCTTCTTATATACTTAATTTCTTCGGAAAAATATTTTTGCAGAAATTCTTCTTTATCTTCTTTTTTAGGTTTTACATCTACATACCCACTTTTTGTATATATATCTAAGAATTTGTCTTCTGCTAACTTGAGTTTTTCAAAATATCCGTCTGTAAGTTCTTTAAGCTTATTCATTTCTATTGGTGTTTTACCTACCATAGGACATATATCCTTTTTTATAAAGTAAGTAAATAGATTAGTACTATGAATTTTCTTTGCTGGAAGATCTATTGCTTTATTAGTATCATCATTTAGTATGATGCTGCAATAGTCTCTTTCTTTAAACCAATTCATTAAATCAATCTTTTTTACTTCATCCTTTTTGTTATTAATAATTAAATAATTTTCTTCAGCTATTTCAAAAGGTGTGTTTCCATTGAGCCTTATATATAACCCGTCTTTACATTTGAAATTATCAAGAATAATATTTTCATTTTTCTGTACAGCAGCTTTAAAACTTTTTGTCATATCCTTAATCATTTACGCAATCACCTCCCCTATTTAAGATATTGAGCATTACAGTAGCCCAATCCCATAGATGAGCCCTTCTCGCCTATTCCAATTGCTTCTGCTACAAAAGCCAGTTTCTGCGAATTCTCATCATCATTAACAATAATGCTAAACTTATTCCCTGACATATGTGTATTTTTATACTTTAGAACTATTGATTTTTTATTTAATATCTGAATACTCTGAATAAAGCTATGAGCTATACTAATTTTTTCTCCATAAAATGTTTTGTACTTCTTTTCCAAATTCATCTGAAGCCTATCCTGTAAAAGTTTAAAGTCGTCACCAACTTGCCAATATTTATTATTTACAGTTACTAGCGCTGGGGTTACTGTATATAACTCAGTAATATGTTTTTGTGTGATTGTTTTCCGTTCTACAGCAACTACTTTGAAATTATCTTTAGATGTCTTTGTAATTAAATTGCTTATTTTACTTATAAATATACTATTTAAGCTTCTAAGCTTCATTATATATATTCTTCCAGCCTTGTAAACCTTTGAATTTTCTAATGGGTAGAAGTTGTCATATACGTAATACTTATACATATTTTTTTCATGGGTTGCTTTTAAGCTTTCATCTAGAAGCATAGTTTTATTTATTTTATCACCTATAATTTCATTAGCTTCAGAGAAAATTACATCCTTAGTTAAATAACATGTCAACGTTAATTCATAATATTCCATTTTGAGCCTCCTTTCTAAATTATATTTGAAATGTAAAATTTTATATAATTACATTATACCCCATCATTATCTAAAAGTAACATTTTTGTTCATATTTTTTAATGCATATAATATGTTGATTTATCATTTTATGCATTATTTTTAAGTTCAGATAGTTCTACAAATAAGCATCCTATTTCAGCGTATAATTTCTTTACCTTACTTTCATATTCAGCTTTTATATTTTTAATATTTTTGTTCAAATAATCTTGATAAAATTCATCTAAAACTTCAACTTCAGCTTTCCACTTTCTAACCTGATTTGGATTAATATTATAATCTAACGCAACTTCTTTTAGAGTTTTAGTTTCTTTTAAAATATCCATAACAACCTTAAATTTAAATTCACATGAATAATATTTTCTTTCTGTCATTATTTCCTCCGTTTTATTTTATAACTAATTATTCTTAATTAATTGATTATAAATTCTATTTTCAGAATACACCCATCATTATCCTTTGTCAATATATACTGAAAGATTTTACTGCCTACAAAAAAATTAATCTTAATTAATATTTAAATACATCTTATGTTAAGGTTCAACAAACAATTTTTATTATCGTAGGCATTAATTATATATTAATAAATTAAATGCATTTAGGCAAATAATTTATTTGAATACCGGCTATAGAAATGTCTTTTTTTCACCCTTCATCATCAAAATCTATAGAAAGAAATAACAGGTTTCATCTGTAAGCATAGGGTAAACTCCTAAAATATCAATTTCCTTCAAATACTTATCAATTGCAATTGTATACTAATTTTTCTAATGGACAAAATCTTTTGGATAACCTTTATGCTTTATAATTCCATATTCCAACATTAACTCATCTGTTAGATATTTAACTCCTTTACAATGTAAGTCACCTACACCTTCACTTATTAATTCATAAGTTTGTGACTTATAGAAATAATCCATACTCTTCTCTAAATCTTTGCCCGTTTCCTTTGAGAATTCTAAAATTATATTTTTATATAAAGATTGCAGTAATGTTTTATTTGCTAACATGCTCTACACTTCCTTACTTTCTTCATATTTTAAATATTTATTGATGATTTCTTGATTTATAATACAAATTTGTTGATTAGGTTTATAATACTGTAATCTTTTTAAGGCTTCATTCCTTTCAATTAAATGGTCTTGATAAAGTTCTATGGTGTTATATACCCTATCATCAGCTATACCGCCTATAATTATGTCATACTTTAAATAGATATTGCTTCCCGCTCTGCATTCTAATATAAAATCTAACCATTCTAAATCATAACTTAAAAATTCTTTAACTTTAAAAATTTTCTTAGTTCTATCTATATCCAATTTATAGATATTTAAATATCCATTTTTGCCTCTTCTCTTGAACTTGTTTGTCCAATTAATTGCCTGTTCTTTAATTTCCGTTACATAAAAACCTTTCCCAAAATCCAAAGCATCCCTTGAAAAAGATACATGAGGATTATCTACTATGCAGTAAGAACCATGATATACTATCAATTCAATGCTCCCCTTTCTTTTAATACCTCTGTTAAATCTTCTACTATATAGTGTTTGCTTTGAGAATGCAATGGCTCATAACATGGAATAATATACCCATCTAAAACATTTGTATCCTTAATTATTTTGTATACTTCTTTAGCATTCATTCCTAAACTTTCTGATAAACTTTCAATACAAAAAATAGTAAACTCTAATTTCCTTTCATCCATTATAACGCCTCCCAGCACTCCTATTGCTAGTTCTATATATTATCTATACCATATCCCTTACCCATTAGTTTTAGAATAAAATATTATACACATAAGCTTTGCTCACCAATATTTATTCTCAGTAAATAAATTCAAATTTTATATCAGTATTAAATATTTTAATATATTTAAAATCAAGTGCAGTCTATTAATTTTTTCTACAAGTACTAATTAAAATATATTTTATTTGTTTCTTTATAAAAAATAAATATTAGTAGTTGAATAGTAATTGCAAATTTAAATTACAGCCTATGTTAAGGTTCAGCATTAATTGGGATATTTATATTATACAACTATTATAAATTTAAATACATCCTATGTTAAGGTTCAGCTGTTTTTAAAGCTGTTGGATTCAACCTCTCAACCTTATTTAAATACATCCTATGTTAAGGTTCAGCAATCGCAAGTAACGGAGAAGCAAATTCATCACAAATATTTAAATACATCCTATGTTAAGGTTCAGCAAGCTACTAATTTTGCTGGTATTAACGATATAGCTGCATTTAAATACATCCTATGTTAAGGTTCAGCGCTTTATTAATTTCAAACCACTTATCCATATAATCATTTAAATACATCCTATGTTAAGGTTCAGCAAGTATTTTGGCTATTTTGTAAATATATTTAGCTCCATTTAAATACATCCTATGTTAAGGTTCAGCCCAATGGGATGCGTTAAACCTAACGTGGGATAAATTATTTAAATACATCCTATGTTAAGGTTCAGCCCCTCTGTCAATTGTTTTATGTTTCTTCCAGTACTATTTAAATACATCCTATGTTAAGGTTCAGCACGTATTAGTCATCAGTCAACTCATCTAATTCTTTTATTTAAATACATCCTATGTTAAGGTTCAGCTAAAATCCTCCCTTTTAATTTAACCCGTATAATCTTATTTAAATACATCCTATGTTAAGGTTCAGCAGATTATTTTATTAACATAATAATTGTCACATTTCGATTTAAATACATCCTATGTTAAGGTTCAGCCTGTCTTCCTGCCTTTCGGAGTTCATCCCAATTCATTTAAATACATCCTATGTTAAGGTTCAGCTCGCTTTATTGGTTGTTCTTCCCCTCCATCTACACATTTAAATACATCCTATGTTAAGGTTCAGCTATGTGGGCGGCAATGGCTGTTGGTGTGACTTACTTATTTAAATACATCCTATGTTAAGGTTCAGCATTAAATGGGGACATTTCTTCATTGGGTGCATTAATTTAAATACATCCTATGTTAAGGTTCAGCTGATTTACTCCTATATATCTTAAGGTTATTGATGGATTTAAATACATCCTATGTTAAGGTTCAGCGACTCCTAATTCTTCAAAGGTTATGCCTTGATCTATTTAAATACATCCTATGTTAAGGTTCAGCCATAATAATTTGTTTCACTATAATTCTTATTCCATTATTTAAATACATCCTATGTTAAGGTTCAGCAAATAAAATGCCTGATAATGGATGGATTATAAAAATATTTAAATACATCCTATGTTAAGGTTCAGCCAGGTCTTGTACTTTAAATATATATTCTCCATCACAATTTAAATACATCCTATGTTAAGGTTCAGCATTCATCATTTAATTGCAAAAGGGACTGTTGATGAATTTAAATACATCCTATGTTAAGGTTCAGCGTTAAAAAGATAAGTTTCGAATTGGTTAGGATATGATTTAAATACATCCTATGTTAAGGTTCAGCACCTGCCCCTTCTCAATCTGTCCCTAAGAATATAGCATTTAAATACATCCTATGTTAAGGTTCAGCGTTTATTTAAGCTTAGCCTGTACAGTGTTTATTCTATTTAAATACATCCTATGTTAAGGTTCAGCATATGCCTATATGCTTTAAAAGTTCAACCTTAACAATTTAAATACATCCTATGTTAAGGTTCAGCGCATTAACCAGGTTCTCTGTTAAATCTTTATTGCATTTAAATACATCCTATGTTAAGGTTCAGCTTAAGGTTTGCATATGTGTTCGTATCTAGACTCTTAATTTAAATACATCCTATGTTAAGGTTCAGCGAGGAAACAAAAGTTCCAATAAGCAAATATCTTGAATTTAAATACATCCTATGTTAAGGTTCAGCTATAATGGATTTGGACGATTTAGAAAATGCAAGAACATTTAAATACATCCTATGTTAAGGTTCAGCTACCACTTTTCCCAGTTAAAACATTATCTATAGCCATTTAAATACATCCTATGTTAAGGTTCAGCTACAATATTACTTTTATCTACTAAAATATGATTTTTATTTAAATACATCCTATGTTAAGGTTCAGCACCATCTGGAATATTATATGATATATCATCATACGGATTTAAATACATCCTATGTTAAGGTTCAGCGTATACTTTCATTTTTCCAAAGTATGGCTTAAAAATTTAAATACATCCTATGTTAAGGTTCAGCTTATGAAATAACAAATACAACACAACATGCCGAATTATTTAAATACATCCTATGTTAAGGTTCAGCCTAATTCATCATATAACTTTTGGTAGTCCTCAACAGATTTAAATACATCCTATGTTAAGGTTCAGCCGCATTTAGAAAAGATAGAACAGAATTGAGAGTAATATTTAAATACATCCTATGTTAAGGTTCAGCCTGAATTACTTAAGCTTAGAAATTTCACTCTAATGCATTTAAATACATCCTATGTTAAGGTTCAGCTGTCTTATCGAATGTCATTTCAGTTGCCTCTTTACATTTAAATACATCCTATGTTAAGGTTCAGCGCACGGCATTATCATGTTTTGTTTCATCTATTATATATTTAAATACATCCTATGTTAAGGTTCAGCCATTTTCGCCTTGAAGCAGATAACAGTTGCCTTTATTTAAATACATCCTATGTTAAGGTTCAGCGTATTTTGGAATGATTACAGTTGTTACAGATGTTGATTTAAATACATCCTATGTTAAGGTTCAGCAAAAGAAACAGGATTTTACACCTAATTCAGTCTCATTTAAATACATCCTATGTTAAGGTTCAGCAAAATAATCTTAAAGAATTAGGCTTGCAATGGTAGGATTTAAATACATCCTATGTTAAGGTTCAGCACTTATAAAAAAAATAATGTAAGACCTGTAACATAATTTAAATACATCCTATGTTAAGGTTCAGCCTAGTTTTAAAACATTCTTAGACAATAATAAAACTAATTTAAATACATCCTATGTTAAGGTTCAGCGGTGGAATAACGGAACACAGGGAACTTAAGGAAGAATTTAAATACATCCTATGTTAAGGTTCAGCCAGATGGAACTTATAGATATAAAGCAGGGATAAAATTTAAATACATCCTATGTTAAGGTTCAGCGAGTAGTCTGCTGCTTTGCCACCTAGAAACATCATCATTTAAATACATCCTATGTTAAGGTTCAGCTTTAGGGGGGCAATGCCTATATATAGAAAATGTGCATTTAAATACATCCTATGTTAAGGTTCAGCATTATATTCAGAGTATTGCTTGGAGGTGTAAAAAATTTAAATACATCCTATGTTAAGGTTCAGCTATTTTGCCTTTTTATTACAAGCGGGAGGTATTATAATTTAAATACATCCTATGTTAAGGTTCAGCAAGCAAGATGGCTGATGTACTGCATACTACTAAGGAATTTAAATACATCCTATGTTAAGGTTCAGCTGTTGAGCCTTTAGCTTTTTACATTTTGCCTTAATTATTTAAATACATCCTATGTTAAGGTTCAGCATGATTAAGGTTACTGAGGCAGGGTATGACATTGATTTAAATACATCCTATGTTAAGGTTCAGCTGTTCTTCTGCCATAGGCTACTCTATAGATATCTTCATTTAAATACATCCTATGTTAAGGTTCAGCATAAGCCTTGATGGTTCATAGGTTGTATCATCAAACATTTAAATACATCCTATGTTAAGGTTCAGCTTGCTTTATTACCGGAATAACATTTTCGTAATACCATTTAAATACATCCTATGTTAAGGTTCAGCGAAAAGTGGTTATTTAGCTCAAAGGAAGTTATTTATATTTAAATACATCCTATGTTAAGGTTCAGCCGGTAGCGAAACCATCAAATACAAATTATTATTCATTTAAATACATCCTATGTTAAGGTTCAGCGGCAAAATTCTAAACTTTGAGTTACAGCCCAAGATTTAAATACATCCTATGTTAAGGTTCAGCAAAAAGCCGATGTTGCTACTCAACGATACATTAATGGATTTAAATACATCCTATGTTAAGGTTCAGCATAAAATAGAAAAATCAGAAACTGGAATTGTTAAATAATTTAAATACATCCTATGTTAAGGTTCAGCTTCAATTTTCTATACAGCAGATTGCCAGCCATGACAATTTAAATACATCCTATGTTAAGGTTCAGCAGAACACAGACTTTATTCCGCTTAATTACCCCTTTTATTTAAATACATCCTATGTTAAGGTTCAGCTTACATGGAACAGGTAGACTTATAGGGAGGCTAACATTTAAATACATCCTATGTTAAGGTTCAGCTATCGGTCTTAATATCCAGGCTGTCTTTAAATCCAAATTTAAATACATCCTATGTTAAGGTTCAGCAAAGAGGCTAAAAAACAAAATAAGGAGGACAAGCAATTTAAATACATCCTATGTTAAGGTTCAGCGAAGAAGAAAAGTCACTTGAACAGGCTTTTATTAATTTAAATACATCCTATGTTAAGGTTCAGCTTTATTAGTTTTAATAAAAATATTTGTCTGTCCTTATTTAAATACATCCTATGTTAAGGTTCAGCGATTGATGTCATTGGTATATGAGGGCCTTACATATGAATTTAAATACATCCTATGTTAAGGTTCAGCACCAAAAAATTTGATGATATGCAAACAATTTATGCATTTAAATACATCCTATGTTAAGGTTCAGCGTGCTTCAGGTGGAGGAGCAGGTGGCGGCACATGCGGATTTAAATACATCCTATGTTAAGGTTCAGCAAATGAGATAGAATCCGTTATAAATGGGGTAAGACATTTAAATACATCCTATGTTAAGGTTCAGCACAGCCAGAGTTAATCCAAGACATAGATACGCTAAAATTTAAATACATCCTATGTTAAGGTTCAGCACTATTTTCCCATCTTCAACTTCAAAATTTATTATATTTAAATACATCCTATGTTAAGGTTCAGCTACCTGGAAAGATTACATGCGAATATGTTATTCAAATTTAAATACATCCTATGTTAAGGTTCAGCAAAAAGCATGGCACAGTGTAACCCTTGCTAGTGCATTTAAATACATCCTATGTTAAGGTTCAGCTACTGCGGTTTGTGGCCTTGGAGGTAAACTAACTTGATTTAAATACATCCTATGTTAAGGTTCAGCGTGGAGAATAAATCTAAATTATTTTGCCTTTGTTTTATTTAAATACATCCTATGTTAAGGTTCAGCAATAGCCTCTTTCCTATACTTTCTTGAAGCTTTCATTTAAATACATCCTATGTTAAGGTTCAGCATTGCTACTCTCTCCACAATAGCAGCACTGATTTTATTTAAATACATCCTATGTTAAGGTTCAGCAGGTTCTATTTCATTTAATTTCTTAACCAGTTTAGATTTAAATACATCCTATGTTAAGGTTCAGCACGTGCTTTAACGAAAGAAGAGCAGGAGAAAATTAAATTTAAATACATCCTATGTTAAGGTTCAGCTAAAATGCGGGTAGACAAGGAACATTATCACCATGATTTAAATACATCCTATGTTAAGGTTCAGCATTTTGAACTGAGCAATATGAAATTAAGTGAATATAATTTAAATACATCCTATGTTAAGGTTCAGCGAACAGGAAATAACTTATAAATGTTTTCTGGATAGATTTAAATACATCCTATGTTAAGGTTCAGCAATAATGACTGGGACTATGCTACCAGGTCCCAAAGATTTAAATACATCCTATGTTAAGGTTCAGCAGGATAGCAATGGATAAACCGATTTTATTTAATACATTTAAATACATCCTATGTTAAGGTTCAGCTTTCATAGCCATTAATCCTGCTTCTTTAAAGCTCATTTAAATACATCCTATGTTAAGGTTCAGCGTGCTAAATGCATAGACTTAACCAAAACGCTCTAGATTTAAATACATCCTATGTTAAGGTTCAGCGGCACTTATCGATTCAGCCATAAAGAATGCAGTCAAATTTAAATACATCCTATGTTAAGGTTCAGCCCAGGCATAAATCGTGTGTTTTAGTAATGCAAATTGATTTAAATACATCCTATGTTAAGGTTCAGCCAAGACAACATACATGGTAAGGAGGTTTATTATGTTATTTAAATACATCCTATGTTAAGGTTCAGCTTAACAGCATGATCTATATATTCTGTTTCATTACCTATTTAAATACATCCTATGTTAAGGTTCAGCGCACATTGCTGCCTTGCATAGTTCTCGCTCTAATATTTAAATACATCCTATGTTAAGGTTCAGCTAGAAGTCAAATTGGATAACGTATCAAAAGGAGTATTTAAATACATCCTATGTTAAGGTTCAGCATCTGTAAATCGTGGAGTATCTCCATTGCCTCTCGCATTTAAATACATCCTATGTTAAGGTTCAGCCATTTCTCCATTCTGTACTTTTCTATCCATAGCCTATTTAAATACATCCTATGTTAAGGTTCAGCTTCGACTTGACATAAGAGATCAGGGAAGAAAAATATTTAAATACATCCTATGTTAAGGTTCAGCAGTTCAAGCGATTTAGATAGTACCCTAGATTATAAATTTAAATACATCCTATGTTAAGGTTCAGCTATTAAGCTGGTTATTGGAATTGGTATCCGATAAAATTTAAATACATCCTATGTTAAGGTTCAGCATCCCATTGCCTTTGCATCATTTTCAATAGCAGTTATTTAAATACATCCTATGTTAAGGTTCAGCGGGCTAGTGCGTTGGAGGGTCCCCCTCCAGGTACCATTTAAATACATCCTATGTTAAGGTTCAGCTGAAGTCAATTCTAATATTTCTTCAATTTCTTCTGCATTTAAATACATCCTATGTTAAGGTTCAGCCTGTACCTCTTGCTCGTACAATAACCTTTCCAGGATTTAAATACATCCTATGTTAAGGTTCAGCAAACTGATAAAACCAATTGAAACAAGCGTTAAGGCATTTAAATACATCCTATGTTAAGGTTCAGCTGGGCCAGCATATAAGTGAATCCAGGATAAAAAATTTAAATACATCCTATGTTAAGGTTCAGCAATTGAAAATGCCCATTTTTAATAACATCAACCCCTCCTATAATATTGATTTTCCTTACTTTAACGAAAAATTTACCAGCCTCCTTAATCAATATTATATATCTCATGTAAAGCTTATTGCAACTGTTGATTTTACGAGTCTCTTTAAGATTTTCTTCAATAAATAGATTGGGAAAAATTTTATAATAAAAATAATTTATCCTCAGAAATTTTTTACTTTTTCCATTAAGCATATGTTTTTACCGCTATAAATAAACATTCCCATTGTGCTAAAATATACTTATAAACTCTGGAGGTAAAATGATGGATAAAATAAAAATCAACATCCCTGATGATGTTAAATATATATTGAATACAATAAACAAAGAAGGTTTTGATGCATACATTGTTGGAGGATGTGTTAGAGACAGCATAATAGGCAGAAAGCCTTTGGATTGGGACATTACTACTAATGCACTCCCTGAAAATGTTATAGATATATTTAGGAAAAGGCAGATAAAAGTTATAGAAACGGGATTAAAGCACGGCACAGTTACAGTGGTTATAAGCAATACAAGTTATGAAATAACCACCTTTAGAATAGATAGTGAATATCTGGATAACAGGCATCCTGATAAAGTAACATTTACCACTTCTATTCAACAGGATTTATCAAGGAGAGACTTTACAATTAATGCTATGGCATATAGTGAATTAACAGGAATACTGGATTATTTTAATGGAATGGGAGATATAGATAATAAAATCATCAGATGCGTGGGTAAAGCAGATGAAAGATTTAATGAAGATGCCTTAAGAATGCTTAGGGCTGTTAGGTTTTCCTGTCAATTGGGTTTTAATCTGGAGCCTGCCGAATTGCTTGGCAGCATAAAAAGGAATTCCCATTTGGTTAAAAATATCAGCAGCGAACGCATTAGAGATGAACTTTGCAAAATTCTTATGTCTTATAAGCCAAGTAAGGGAATTATAGACTTATATAATTGTAATCTGCTTTCCTATATTATTCCTGAACTTATTCCCTGTGTTGATTTTGACCAGAGGAATATTCATCATGATAAGGATATTTTTAAGCACACTTTATCAGTGGTTGATTGTGCTCCGGCTGAGTTGGATGTGAGGCTGGCGGCTTTGCTTCATGATATAGGCAAGGTGCAATGTTTTACATTAGACGACAAAGGTCAGGGACATTTTTATGGTCATCAAAAAGTAAGCGGAGATATTTCCAGGGAAATACTTAAAAGGCTAAAATTCGATAATAAAACTATAGAGTCTGTAAGCCACTTGATTTATGAACATATGAGAACCTGCGACACAGGTAAATCTCTCAGTGTCAAAAAGTTTATTAATAATGTTGGAGTGGAGAATTTAAACAATTTGTTTTTGCTGCAGATAGCTGATAGAAAATCCTCTGCAAAGAAATATAGCGATTTTCAAGACATTCTGGAATTAAAGGAAAAATGCCGCACAATTATAAATGAACAAATTCCATTAAGCTTAAAGGATTTAAATATTAATGGTGAAGACTTAATAAATATAGGAATTCCAAGAGGAAAACAAATAGGTATCATATTAAATAAATTACTTGAGATGATATTAAAAGACCCTGAGCTTAATAAAAAAGAAATACTAACTGACTTGGCAAAAAAAATAAATGCTCTGTAGGAATTTCTTCTTACAGAGCACATATTAATCAAATACTATCTTCTGAACCCTCTATTGTTGTTCTGAGCCTTTCTTGCTTTTCTGCATTCTGGGCATCTTACAGGTTCATTTTCAAATCCTTTTTCTTTGTAGAAAGCCTGTTCTCCTTCTGTGAAAACGAATTCTTTACCACAATCTTTACATACTAATGTTTTATCTGCCATTTCAACATTCCTCCTTTTTCAAAAATTAGATTTAAAAAGTGATTAACAATAAATTCCTGAAACGAGGAAATGTTGTTGATCTTATTAAATCCGTTAACAGCTACATTAAAATTAATTAATTTCACTGTTAATTCTATCTAATATTAACATATAAAAGTCCACTTTGCAACACTTTTTAACAAGTACATTAATATTTTGTATGCCATATAAGGTCAATTATTCCTCATCATAAAAATCCAGATAAGAAAACTTTTTTCCATCTTTCTGCCATCCTAATATGGCATCCATATTTACATTCTGCGCAGCTTTAAATATGGATTTATCAACACCATTAAAATTCTTTTTTATATTTTTAATTAAATCTTTAATTTCATATCTTTTGTTTCCTATTTTCTTTGCAGCAACCATGCATGCACAGTTTAAGGGCCAGATTCCGCTTTTCTGTGTAAACCTTTGAATATCCTCTTCTTCTATATAGTAAAGAGGCCTTATTAATTCAATTCCTTCAAAATTTCTAGCTTTCAGCTTAGGAAGCATGGTTTTAAAATTTCCTGAATAAAGCACGTTAAGTAGTGTTGTTTCTATGACATCATTAAAGTGATGTCCCAAAGCCAGCTTATTGCATCCAAGCTCCTTTGCTTTACTATATAATGCACCTCTTCGCATTCTGGCACACATATAGCATGGATAATCCTTTGCTATTTTGTCAACAACCTGAAATATACCTGAATCAAAAATTTCAATAGGTATATTTAAATAATTGCAATTATCAATTAAAAGCTTTTTAATATCCTCATGATATCCTGGATCTGCAACGATATACTCCACATCAAATTTAATATGACTATGTTTATGAAGCTGCTGAAATAATTTAGCCATTAACATGCTGTCCTTTCCCCCTGAAACTGCTACAGCTACCTTATCTCCATCCTCAATTAATTTATATTCCTTAATTGCCTTTAGAAACTTTGACCATATGGAACTTCTATAGGTTGTTGTAATGCTGTGTTCTATTTCCGAAAGAGGTTTTCTTTCATTAAAAGGGATTAATACATCACAGCCTTCTCCTGCTATTCCACTCATATCTTATCACCTCAACTCATTCTCAAAATATTATATCAGATTAAAGTGATTTTGTCTTTGGAATATACATGGATAACATTTAAAGCTGGCCTCCATCTTCAGCTTCATAAGCCTGCAGTTTTGCCTTTTTCCACATAATATGGAGTATTAGAATGCTTATAAGTCCAACAAAAATATCAGCTATAAGATATGTAAATGCATATGGAGTAAATTTTACCAATACAGAGGGAATCCCGTCCCAAAGGCCATGGAGAAGCACTACCGTTAAATAAGCGCCGATTACATTCATGCCTATTTTAACTCGTTTAAACCTGCACTCATCTACCAGCGCACCTGCCAGTATTGCAGTCCAGGTTCCATGCCCCAGTGGTGACATTATTCCTCTTAACAATGTAATAAAAACGGTACTGGATAAGCTGCCTCCTGTGTGAAGAAAAGCAGTGAAAGCATATCCAGAGCTCTCCAGTGCTGCAAATCCCATTCCAGCTGAAGCCCCAAGAATTATGCCATCCATAGCCCTATTGCTGCAATTCTTTCTGGATATTAGAAGTACACCTATAATTTTTGCAAATTCTTCAATAACTCCTACCATCATTGAAGATTTAAAATCCAGTTTGTATATAAATAATGGCTCTAAAATTGAAGCTGCAAAGGTACCTAAAAATCCTCCATAAAAAAATGCCATTAAAATATCAGACATTCTTATTTTGCTCATAACTCTCTTTTCATAGAAAAAAGATACATAAGTAACAGGAATTAAAAAGTTCCCTAAAATAACTAATGAAGGAAATATGTTTGGGTTTTGTGTTAAAATAATAACTACTAATCCAAATATATAAGTAATGAACCCTATTTTAAGTATTTTTGACCACTTATACTTTCTTTTTGGCTTGCTGTAGGTTAAAGTATTATTTTCCTGCATCATAACTCCTCACTTATAATTAAGTTTACAAATATACTTTACCCAAAACATTATATAATTAGTAATTAAAAATTAAATCATAGTATTTTTTTATAGACTCTTCCAACTCCAGCATACTTATTATTCTTGCTTTACGAATTATTTCTTTTCCATTTACATAAACAAGTATTGCAGGCAGTGAAAAAATCAAATGCTGACCAGCTGCTTCTGTTGATTTGTCTACATCTATATTTGCACTTTTAATATTAGGATAGCTTTTCAGCATTTCTTCTACTTTAGGAAACATACCTACACAGACGCTGCATGACTTTGAAGAAAAATATAATAGTGCCATTTCATTATTAGAAATAAATTCATTTACTTCTTTTGAAGTATTAAGTTTCATCATATTATCACCTTCGTAAACTTATTTTACTTTTCAAAAAACATAATAATTTATCTATTTGTAAATTAGAAATCCAACTATTCCCGAAATTATAGTAAGCAGAATAGGGTCTGCTTCATATTTATATGATGCAATAAAGACCACTGCAAAAATAATAAAGCTCTTATAGTCAATAAATGAATCTGCTGAAACAAGAATGGCTGCAGCTGCAATTAAACCTATTGTTGCTGGTCTCAGCCCTAAAAATGCATTTGCAACATATTCATTATTTTTAAAACTCAAAAAGAATTTTGTTATTATAAGCATAATAATAAATGATGGTAATATAACTCCAAGTGTGGCAGATATGCTGCCAAAAAATCCTGAAACTTTATATCCTACATATGTAGCACCATTTATTGCTATAGGTCCCGGAGTAGCCTGAGATATAGCAATTAAATCAGTAAACTCCTTTGCCCCAAGCCAGTGATTATTTATAACAACTTCCTGCCTTATTAATGGGAGCATGGCATAGCCTCCACCAAAACTGAAAAGGCCTATTTTAAAAAAAATGCTGAAAAGCTGCCAATACATATTCATTTCACTATTCTCCTTTTTTTAATGATTCCATAAAGTATTCCACCTAAAGCTGAGATTATTATTACATAAATTGGATTTACTTTTAGGAATCCAACAAGAATCACAGTAGCTATTGGAATGAAAATTGTTTTTCTATTTATTTTTGCATTTTTACCCATTCTTATTACAGGTGCAGCAATTAAAGCCACAACGGCAGGTCTGATTCCCTTAAATATTCTTTCTACAATTGGATTATCTTTTATACCAATAAAATACATGGCAACTATCAGTAGTATTAGAAATGCTGTTAAAATTGCACCAAGCACTGCAAAAATACTGCCTGGTACCCCTGCCACCTTGTATCCCACAAATACTGAAACATTTACTGCTATTGGGCCTGGAGAAGATTGAGCAAGTGCCAGCATATCTACAAAATCATCTCTATCTATCCACTTCTTTTTATCCACAACTTCCTTTTCAATTAAAGGAATCATGGCATATCCCCCGCCAATAGTAAATGTCCCGATTTTAATAAAAATTAATAATATCTCCATCAACTTTTTTATAATAATCACTCCTGAGCTTTTTATTCCACTTTAGGTATTTGTTACATATATCATTATATCAATGTAAAACATATATTTATAGTATCTATTTTATATACATCCATATGCAAAAGCTATTGTTTTGCATTAAAATAGAGCCTGGATCTCCAAGCTCTTATAAACACATATGCAAAAATCAGTACATATATTATATGCATTGACTCTTTTTTACATTCTTTAATACTTCAGCAAAGGTAATATGACCTTCCTCTATATTCTGCTTTTTTTGTTTAAATTCCCTTTTATCAATTAGATCTCTATAGCTGCTGTGCTTATAAGCCCTTTCTACTGTATTAACTTTCATTATTATCACCTCATGTTAATATATACGAAAGCTATACAATTTTTTAGGGATTATAAAAATTTACAGGGGGATTTTACTATTTCTTAATTTGTGAAAGAATTTCAGCATCTACTTTATCTATATCAGGCACATAACTTTTTAACAGCGTCATTGAACCACATAAAGTGTATTTCCCAAGAACAGCTGGAATTAGTATACTGTCTCCCTTTTTCAGCTTTTCTGTACCTTCATTAAATTTTATTTCTCCTTGTCCATTTACTACAGTAAAGATATAAAATCTCTCCTTGTCACTTTCCTCTTCAGCCTGTACTTTAATATTGTACTTTTCCAGAGAAAATTCTTTGCAAAGGCACAGGTAAGTCTTGTCAAATCCCTGCCTTGTTACTTTTATGCCTGTACTTTTCTCTCCTGTTAAGCTTAAATTCATTACATCCAAGGCCTTATTTATATGAAGTTCTCTTCCCCTTCCATAATCATATACTCTGTATGTTGTGTCACTGTTCTGCTGAATTTCTGCAATTATAACCCCTGGTCCAATAGCGTGTATTAAACCGCTTTTAATAAAATATACATCACCCTGCTTTATATATACTTTATTCATGTAAGGTTCAAGGTTGCCGGTTTCAATGGCCTTTTTAATCTGATCCTTAGTACTGCCGGCCTTTGTTCCAACAATTAAGTTTGCACCTTCCTTGGCATCAACTACATACCATACCTCAGTTTTACCCATTTCACCTTCTATTTCACGGGCATATTTATCATCAGGATGAACCTGAACTGATAAGCTTTCTTTAGCATTTATCAGTTTAACTAATAATGGAAACCACTTTTTAGAAATTTTGGTTCCAATAATGTCTTCACCATTCTCCTTAATTAATTCATCTAATCTCTTTCCTTTAAATTCTCCGTTTGCAACTACACTGGTGCCATTTTTATGGCAGGCAACGTCCCAGCTCTCACCTATATTTCCCTCAGGCAGATTGTCTCTGAACATAGCAAAATCTCTTCCGCCCCATACCTTCTCGTAGTATAAGTTTTCAAATTTTATTGGATACATTTTTATTCCTCCAAACAATACTATAGTTAAAATCCCATTTTGCAATAAAGTAGAATTACACACTTACTATAACACACTATAAAATTTTAATTCAATACGGTGATTTAAATAATAAAAAAAACAGAGGGTGGACCCCTCTGCTAAATTCCGTTTTATTAAGCAACTTCTTTCCCTTTACTAGCTTTCTTGCTTTTTTCATAATTACTGTACATTATCCATGCAGTTATTGAGAATATTACTGGTCCAGCTATACTCCAAATTGTAGTAGCCTTGTCCCCATCTATCCAAGGTTCTATTATACTGAAGAAGTTAGCAAATCCTACTGTTAATGTAACTATTACTGTCCAGATCATAGCACTTTTATCGCTCTTATATATTTCAAATGGCTTTTCAATACTTTTGTTTTTCTTAAATGCTGGGAATGCCATTGCTATAAACATATATGGGAGAGTCATTGCCACGTTTGTCATTGCAACTAATATTTCGAAGAATTTTGACATATTGTTTCCACCAAATGCAACCAATGCTACCATAACACATACAATTACTGCTTGTACCTTCATTGCATTTACTGGCATACCATCTTCTCTAGTCTCACCTAAATTTCCAGGCCATAATTCTTTTGGTGTTCCTTCTATCAGCTGCTTTAATGGAGCATAAGTTAATGTGAAGAATGCACCTGCTAAAGTTAAGAACATTGAAAGTCCAAAGAATCTTGCAATCCATTGCCCCATGACAACTGCTGTAGCCTGGCTAGTTCCAAAGGCTGTTCCTAAGGCATATCCAAGGTTTGACATTACAACGTAGCTTGCATTTCCTAAGTTAACGCCCTTTACTGCCATTACTGCAGACCAGTTAGTAAATACACCTATACATAATATTAATAATGAATATCCTATAGAGATAACTGCTGCTGATATCATAACTCCCTTTGGGAATGTCTTTTCAGGATTTTCTGTCTGGTCAACTAATCCGCCAACAGCCTCTATACCACCATATGCAAACAATGCATAAACAACAAATGCCAAAGTCATTATAGGGTTTCCGATATATTTAGCATTAGGTGATTGTGTGAAAGATTTAAGTCCTTCTATTGGCTGAGCTAAGTGTCCGCCAGTAGCAATAAATATAGCTATTGCTGAAGCAAGAACAAAAACATTAACTAAAACAACTACTGTACCACCCACTGAAGTAACTTTCTTTATCTTGTCCAATCCTTTGGTGGATATAAAAGTAACAAACAAAAACCATATTATTCCCAGTATACCAAGTGTCTTTGGCCCTGTTAATCCTTGAATCCCCAAGAATGCCCAAGTCTGAGTCGTATCTTTGCCAAATATTGCATTTGATATTGGAATCCATAAACCTGAAGAAACGTTAACCATCCAGATGATATATGAAACATACCACATGAAAGTTCCCATGAAAGCATATTTTGCTCCAACGGATTTTTCCATCCATGAGTAAATTCCGCCTTTTTCTTTTCTGAATGCAGAACCAAATTCAGCAATCATAAATGCAAAGGGAACGAAGAATGCTATTCCTGATAATATGTACCAAGGTATAGCTGCATATCCCATCTTATAGAAAGATCTTGGAATATTATTGAATCCATAAACCGATGTAAAAATCATTAATATTAGTGCTACTAGTCCGAGCTTTTTGGAATCCTTTACATTGGTATCCTTTTGGTTAGATGACATGATTTTTTCCTCCTCTTAAATGTGATTAAAATTATTTGTGAACTATATTGCTATTATAAAATACATTTAAGCAATTTGCAATATATATTCCTAAAATTCTGTACACTTCATCATAATGTGTCAAACTTCTGAATATTCTGATTTTACTGTATTTGTATAAATTTATTGAATTATCAATATATAATATAATTTATATGTAAAAAAATTTATTAACTTACGTTATTTCATGGCATACAATTAAAAAATTGAATTTTCCTTAAATCGTTTATTTTTACTAAAAACTAAATATATTGCAAGTTGAATATTCAATTTCTCTTAGTGGTCGGTCCATTTAATTCATAGTCATCAATATAAATACCCTAATATTTGTAATATTAGGGTGTTTATTGTCATAAGAAATAAAATTATTTTTCAGCTTTTTGTACTTTTACCTTTTTTCCTTTTATAGTTGACTTTCTTAATCCATTAATAACTATATTCCCTTTATTTTTAAGGATATCTATGTATGAAAAGCCATCCTGAATATCTATAATTCCTATATCATCTCCATTTATACCCTCAATACCAGTAATAGCGCCCACTATGTCTCCGGCTCTTACCTTCTTCTTTTTTCCGGCATTTATATAGATCTTAGTAATTTCTTTATTTATATTAGCCTCTCTGTTTTTCTTTAATACAGGCCTGTTATTATTTTTCTCATTATATAATGCTTTCCCTTGAAGCACCTTTTCATGGGCCGGCTTATCTTTTCTAGGAATTTTATACTGTACAAATTCTTCAATATCATTTAAAAATCTGTACTCATAAGGTGTTACAAAGGTAATAGCATTTCCATTACTGCCTGCCCTTCCCGTTCTTCCTATCCTATGTACATAACTCTGCTTCTCCATAGGGATATCATAATTTATAATATGCGTTATTCCCTCTATGTCTAATCCCCTGGCTGCAATATCTGTAGCAACCAAAAATGGGAACTCTCCTTCTTTAAATCTGTTGATTGTATCTAATCTGTCTTTTTGCTCCATACCCCCATGAAGTGCTCTGCATGAGAAGTCTTTTGAAATTAAATATTTAGATACATCATCAACTCTTTCCTTAGTACTGCAGAATATTATCATTCTGTCAGGTCTTTCAGTATAAATAATATCTTTAAGCAGTTTAACTTTTTTGCTGTCCTCAACTTCATAATAAATCTGTTTGATTTTTTCAGTGGAGGGCCTGCTTGGTTCCACTTCTATTTCCTCAGGAGCATTCATGTATTTCTGGCATAATCTCTCTATTTCATCACTTATGGTAGCTGAAAATAACATGGTTATTCTATTTTTAGGCACCAATTTAACAATATCTTCAACCTGATCAATAAATCCCATATTAAGCATTTCATCAGCTTCATCTATAATAAGATACCTTATTTTCTCAAGATCTATTGTTCCTCTTTCAATGTGATCAAAAAGTCTTCCAGGTGTTCCAACAATAATATGTACTCTCTGCTTTAAATCTGCTATCTGCTTTGATATTGGCTGCTTTCCAAAAACTGCTTCACATCTTAATCTTTTAAATCTTCCTATGTTTGTAAAGTCCTCTTTTATCTGCACTGCCAGCTCCCTTGTAGGAGTCAGCACTAATACCTGGGGCTTTTTTTCTTCCAGCATAATTTTCTCACAAACAGGTATAGCAAATGCAGCAGTCTTTCCACTGCCTGTTTCAGCTTTTACAATTATATCTTTGTCCTTAAGAGCAAGGGGTATTACCCTTCTCTGTACAGCGGAGGGCTGTATGTACATTAATTTTTCCAATGCCTTCAGCATCTCATTACTTAAATCAAAATCCTTAAAACTTATTTCATTCATATTTTAAACCTCATTATCATAGTATTTATTTATTATAACACTATTTAATTAATTACAAAGATTAAAGATTAGAGAACAAAGATTAAATATTGAGGATTTTCTGCATCAGCAGAAAATCTTAAAATTCAATTGATTGAGTGAATCATACGTTTTAAGAACCAAGGATGGCTCTAATTACGGTTTAACTAATAGAGTTAAAAATGGATTTGAAAAATCCAGGGCCGATAGGCTGGCCTTTTAAAACCAAAGATTAAAGTCTGTTATTTAATCTTTCCTGCTTTAGGTATATGGCTCTTTTATGCAATAGTGTTGATAAAGTAACAAATTCCCGTTAGGGACAGGCTAATTAAAACATATTTTAGCATTTCTCATATTTGTATATGTATTTTCAATATTAATTTTACTTATTGCTTCTATAAATTTATTTATTGCAAATGAGCCATTATTAAAATTGGAACTTTTTAAGAATTTGAATAAGCTCAAATAATTATTTAAATACTTCGTTGCTACACCTCTAAAACGGTACATCCATTCCATGCAATCGCATCTGTATTTTACTGCTTCAGAGCTATTATCAAGATATTCATTAATCTCCCTTATTTTCTTTCTCTTAAAGAACATGGCAAAAAAGCTTTTCGGTCTTGAGACTGCCTGCTTATTTTTATTTAATATTTTTCCAATATAATTTTCCATATCCATTGCATTCATACGTCCTGTGCCCACTGCCCTGGAATAAATATTTTTATGTGAATCCAATGCTGTAATAACGCAGACTTTATTATTGCTGATATTAATGTAACTTACGCTTTGATCATGAACTCTCTTTTCATCATGTTCAATGCCTTTCTGTCCCTTCCGGGAGAATTTTAAGAAGAAATTATAAAGTTCAAACTTTCCCTGCATTTTATTTTGTTTAGCCATTTTTAGTTATTAAAACCTATGATTCACTTAATCAATTGAGTTTTTGGTTTTTCTGCAAAGAAAAACTACCTTATTTAATCTTTGTTCTTTAATCTTTGTTATTTTGATGAAGTTTGTCCTATTCACATCAACATTATTATTTAAAAGAGCCATAGGTGTCTATAGAAA
>ENA-UOOI01001579-UOOI01001579.1-fermentation-metagenome-genome-assembly--contig:-NODE-1579-length-23029-cov-4.423827_pt1 | contig 23029 bp, 23 predicted proteins | sample MGYA00245779_ERZ724027 | MGnify/ENA primary metagenome ERZ724027 (study PRJEB28704, sample SAMN03018318) | fermentation metagenome | biome: anthropogenic terrestrial biome; feature: soil; material...
GTGGTCTGATCGAACAGATGACAAAAAAGATGAAACCAATTCTGAAGTTTCTCTTTCCAAATGTACCGGAAGATCATCCGGCCTACGGACATATCTCACTGAACATGATCGCTAATTTTCTCGGGCTTGGATGGGCAGCAACTCCGGCAGGCTTAAAGGCCATGGAGTCACTGGAAGAATTAAATGAAGAGGATTGCCGTAATCTTGGAACAAACCGACTTCGTGCACCAAACATTGCCACAAAAGACATGTGTACCTTTTTGATTGTTAATATCTCATCCCTTCAGCTGATCCCGGTTAATGTGATTGCATATAGAAGCCAGTATGGAAGTACTGCTCCGGCCTCAATTATCGGACCCGCTATCGCGGCCACCACTGTAAGTACACTGGCAGGGATACTGTTTGCCCGATTCATGTACAAGAAAGAATAACAATTTTACTGAAGTAGCTCCTTATATATTTCCCGTTTCGGGACCCCCCGGTCCCGAGCAACCAGTTTCATTGCCTCCTTATGGGTAATACCCTGATCTTCATAATACTTCATATGATCTTCAAGTTTCATCTGCATCCAGGAATCAATTTCTTCCTTTCTTATAATCCTTCTACTCTTGCCTTCTATTACAATCACACATTCTCCCTTTGGGGTATGCGTCCGATAATAAGACAGTGCCTCAGTCAGAGTAGTCTGGAAAACTGTTTCGTGCCTCTTCGTAAGCTCCCGGCAGACAGATACCTTCCGATCCCTTCCAAGTGTATCCTTAAGTTCTGAAAGTGTATCCACAAGCCGGTGAGGGGCCTCGTACAAGATAATCGTTCTGGTCTCACAAGAAAGTTCTTCCAGAATCACTTTCTTTTCCTTTTTATCCAAAGGAAGAAACGCTTCAAATGCAAATCTTCTGGAAGGGAGTCCCGATATTGTAAGTGCTGTGACACATGCACATGCACCAGGCAGAGAAGTGACTGTGATACCCGCATCATAACACATGGAGACAAGTTCTTCTCCTGGATCAGATATCCCGGGTGTTCCTGCATCTGTAATCAAAGCGACTTCTTTTCCCTGGCTCATCTGTTCCACAAGATAACGGCCTTTGTCCATCTTGTTATATTCATGATAGCTTGTCATCGGAGTTTTTATTTCAAAATGGTTCAAAAGCTTAATACTGTTTCTGGTATCTTCCGCTGCAATCAAATCTACAGCCTGTAGTGTATGGATTACCCGATACGTAATATCCTCCAAATTCCCTATAGGAGTCGCACACAGATACAATTGTCCTTGCATATTATCATTCTCCATATATTCTCCTGATATCAGCAGTGTATATCCCCGGCTTTTCATAGACAATCAAAGGTTTTTCCACTGTAATCCTGGAATTACCGCCCTTTACACCTTCGATTAATACCAAATTTGGTTCTTTATTCACGAAAGGATATACAAGCTGCATTCTTTTAGGCTCCAGCTTATACCTCATCATAAGATTTATAATCTCCGCCAGGCGAAAAGGTCTGTGAACCATATAGAATCTTCCCCTCGGCGGCAGTCGTTTTGCACTTTCCCTTACTACATCCTCCAACGTGCAGAGAATCTCATGCCTTGCAATCGCTCTGGGCAGGTACGGATTTGACAAACCGTGGCTAGAGATCATATATGGAGGATTGCATGTCACAACATCAAAAAAGGTACCAGAAAATATGTCATCCACCCCTCTGACATCACCTTGTACAATTGTGATGTCATTCTCAAGATGATTATATTCTACAGTCCTTCTCGCCATATCCACACTTTTTTCCTGTATTTCAAGACCTGTAAAGTGTTTACCTTTTGTCTTTGCTTTCAAAAGCACCGGTACAATTCCTGTACCGGTGCAAAGATCCAGAACTCTTTCTCCCTGTTTTACTCTTGCAAATGATGCCAAAAGCACCGCATCAATCCCATAGCAAAAATCTTTCCTGTCCTGTATCATCCAGTAACCATTCTGGAGATCATCCAGTCGTTCACCTTCTAGTAATTCCATCTGACCATCCTTAATGACTCAGTTTATTATTTCTTTACTGCCTCTTTACTGTCTTTGTTTTTAGCCTTTCCCTTTTTCGCCTTAGGTTTAAATTTCAGCTCGCTCACAGGATATTCCCTGATCTCTTTTTCATTGTCTGCCTCAACCAGGACCTTGACTAACTGACGTAAGACATTGACACTGCTCACTTCTCCTTTCAGCCCTTCCGGTGTCATAACCATCTCTCCGTGAACAGGCATTTTACTGTTTAAGTCTTCATAAGTCTCCTGTTCATTCTTCAGGCAACACATCAGCCTTCCGCAGACTCCCGATATCTTAGTTGGGTTCAATGAGAGATTCTGCTCCTTTGCCATCTTAATTGATACAGGTGCAAACTCTGATAAATACGTATGGCAGCATAGGGAACGGCCACAGATCCCAATCCCTCCAAGAATCTTAGTCTCGTCACGAACACCTATCTGTCTGAGTTCAATTCTCGTCTTAAAAACTGCTGCCAGATCTTTAACTAGTTCGCGAAAATCAATCCTTCCATCCGCAGTAAAATAAAAAAGCACTTTATTATTATCAAAGGTATATTCTGCATCGATAAGCTTCATATCCAGATGATGCGCCGCAATCTTCTTCTGACAGATCTCAAAGGCTTCTTTTTCCTTTTCCCTGTTATTCTCTTCCTTTACATCATCCTTTGGTGTAGCAATTCGAAGGACTTCCTTCAAAGGCTGAACAACCTCAAAGTCTTCCACTTCTTTCGGTGAAAGTACCACAAGACCATATTCAATGCCGCGTGCCGTCTCCACAATCACATGATCTCCCGTCTTAATATCAAAAGATACAGGATCAAAGTAATATATCTTACCTACATTGCGAAAACGAACTCCTATTATTCTCGTCATTTTAATTCTCCTTAATTGTAAGGAACAGTAATTCCATTGTCAAATCAAAGTTAACATTTGCACTCAGCCGGATTCTGGCTGTTTCAATCGCATCTATAATATGTTCCAGTCCTTCATAAGAACTCATCTGCGCACGTTCCTTTATATGATTAATCTCCTGCTTAAATACAAGGCTATCTATCTCCCGCGTTGCCTTAAACAGCAGCACATCGCGAAACCACATGGTAAAAATATCGAGATAATCTGTGATATTATTCTTGTCATTCGACATCTCTTTTACCGCATCCACCAGTTCATAAATCTGCATATTTTCTGCCTGCTCCACAATATGAAGTGCATTCTGGGTAAGTTGTGCAAACTCAGCAGACGTCGCCGCCTGTTTCGCTCTGCCTATATTTCCCTGTGCCAATGAAGCATCTATCTCAGCCTGATAATCAGGAATATGCATGCGATCCATCAGGTAACTCTTCACCACATTGTCAGACGCAGGCCTTAAAGCTAACGTCACACATCTTGAAGTTATTGTTGGTAAAAACGCATCCGGATTATCTGTCAAAAGCAGTATAATCGCATAAATTGGTGGTTCCTCTATTGTCTTAAGTAAAGCATTCTGAGCTTGCAGCGTCATCTTCTGTGCATCGTTAATAATGTAGATTTTATAAGGGCCGCTGTATGGCCGGATCTCGACATCATCAACTAGCTGCTCCCTGATATCCTTAATGCCAATCGAACCTGGCTTTTCATGGATAACGTTTATAATATCGGGGTGATTCCTGCTCATGGCTTTTTTGCAGGATGCACATTCCATACAAGGATCGATACCCTGCTTCTCACATAAAAGTGTCATGGCAAACAACGATGCCAGTAGTTTCTTTCCCGCTCCACGCTCCCCGGAAAATATATACGCATGAGAAACCTTGTTCATCAAAATGGCATTTTGTAAATGCTTTATGATCTTTTCCTGCCCGAGTACATCATCAAAGCCACTCATAGCATCACCTCCAAAATTTTGTCCGTCATACCTACAGATCATCTTGTACTTTTATACTTCAACAATTCTGGGTATCTGTATTATATCACATCAGCACCTTGAATTACAAAGTTTTTCGCCGACTCCCTATAAATTTGTGTATCTCATTCAGACAATTTGAAATATCCCCATTGTTCTGGAAACGTTTTATAATACCAGCCTCCCTGATATGTTCCTCTTTGAAATCTTCATTATCTGCCAGAAATCTGCGGCACATTTCCGCATATCTCGGATTCTTTTGTTCTCTTTCTCTTTGAAGTGCACGTTCCAGCCGAATACCGTCTTCTACTTCAATATAGATCGGACATACGGAATCTTTTCCAAAATATTTTTTTATTTTCATATAGGATTCAAGGGTTCCGATTCCCACATAATCATTCTGTTCCAGGTCGATGTTTCCATCATCCACTGTGGCGTAAGTCCAGATCCCATATACCGTGTGGTAAGAACGCTCCTCTATGATCTTTTCCAGACTTCTTAGCCTTTTAATCTCTTCCTCGTTCACAAAATTATATTCTTTTCCTGGTACCTCTTGATCTCTGATCGGTCTTGTCGTATACAGTACAAGGGGAAGAAGCCGCATATCCGAGTCACACATCATTCTTTTATATATGCAGTCTTTACCGGAAGCGCTTTTTCCCATAATATAAAATATTTTACCCATTTAGTTTAAGCCCTTCCTTTTACACTTTCTATCATTTCAAAGATATTAATTCAGACCTTGAAACGATAACCAACACCCCAGATTGTCTCTATATATTGGGGTTTTGAGGTATTATACTCAATCTTTTCTCTTATCTTCTTAATGTGTACCGTCACTGTGGCAATATCACCGATAGACTCCATATTCCAGATCTCCCGAAAAAGTTCTTCCTTCGTATACACATGATTCGGATGTTCAGCCAGAAATGTCAGAAGATCAAACTCCTTTGTCGTAAAGCCTTTCTCTTCTCCGTTGACCCACACTCTTCTGGCTGTTTTGTCAATCTTGATACCACGCATTTCGATCACATCGTTCTTCGGCATTCCGCTTCCAATCAGACGGTCATACCTGGCCAGATGAGCCTTGACACGGGCAACCATCTCACTAGGCGAGAACGGCTTTGTCATATAATCATCTGCTCCCAGTCCAAGTCCCCGGATCTTATCAATGTCATCCCTTTTCGCGGAGACCATCAAAATCGGGGTGTTCTTCTTCTCCCGAATCTGTCTGCAGATCTCGAATCCATCGACTTCCGGCAGCATGAGATCCAGGATAAACAAATCAAAATCTTCATTTAATGCCTTTTCAAGCCCTATGTCTCCGCGATTTTCAATAGAGACATCGAAATCAGACAGTTCAAGATAATCTTTCTCCAGCTCCGCAATCGACTCCTCATCTTCAATGATTAATATCCTGCTCATTATTTAAAGGTACCTCCTGATATTTTCTAAATACAAAGTTTATCACAGTTCCCACACCTAATTTACTGGTTGCCCAAACCTTGCCGCCATGGTCTTCCAGAATTTTTTTCACAATGGAAAGTCCGATGCCACTTCCTCCTCTATTCGAGTTTCTCGAGACATCCGTGCGGTAAAACCGGTTAAATATCTTTGTCAAATCTTTCTGAGATATTCCCTTTCCGTTATCTTCAATCTCAACTTGTATAAAATCACCCACGTCTCTCAGGCGAATGTTAATGACACCACGCGGTTTATCCATATATTTTATGGAATTACTGATAATATTATTGATCACTCTTTTCAGCTGCTCTGCATCCGCAATGATAATAGTGTCCTCTTCGAGATAATTGAAATAAGCAAGTTCAATGCCCTTAGACTCAAGTTCAAGACTCAACTCTTCCACACAATCTTCAAAATAATCGGAAACATGGATCTTTGTAAAAGTATATGGTATACGATCTGTATCTATCTTTGAATAAAACGTAAGCTCATCAATCAGACGATCCATCTCATTAGCTTTATTATATATGGTTCGAATATATCTGTCCATCTTTTCCGGTGTATCTGCGACACCATCCATGATTCCTTCAACATATCCTTTCACCGCTGTAATTGGAGTCTTCAGATCATGAGATATATTGCTGATCAATTCTTTATTGTCACTGTCATATTCAACTTTTTCCCTGGCGTTTTCCTTAAGACGGACGCGCATCTCTTCAAAATCTTCACATAAATCCCGGACTTCCCTGGCTCCATCGGCGCCAACCGTAAAATCCAGATTTCCCTCTTTGATATTCTGTGTCGCCGTTTTCAGTTGCCCAATTGGTGTGACCACTCCGTGATAGATCCAAAGACACATCACAAAACTGGTTCCAACCAGAATCAGAACCACCACGACAAGCATCTCTTTGATCATGGACTCCATCTGCGGAAGAATTCGATTTGTCTTCGTTACAATAAAAGCACTCGCCTTTTCGTCATCTGACCGATAGTCGACCTGGCGAACAATAGACTGTTCCTTTGCTCTCATGTAAATTCCATTATCAGAGGAAGCTCTGGGATCTCCATATTCAGGCAGTGTATCAAGAAGTTTCTGATTATCTAAGTGTTTTTTGCTTCCGTTATAGTCAATCTTGTCCCCTTTTCTGATAACAAGAAATGAATAACTTTCCGAAAGTCTGTTATTGAAATTATTCAGATAATTTTGATCCTTTAGTTTTTCCGGCCTGTCTTTGACGACTTCGCGAAGCTCCTGCGCATCATTCTCTGTAATCTTATTCAGCATCAGAGTGTTATTCACAAGGCTCTCGAATGTGGGCTCGTCAATCCCATACTTTTCTCCAATTCTCTCCATCTTTACATTTATTCCAATTTGAAACATAATGCATGTCAATACAACCGGTATACATATTATAGAGAAAAAAGAGATAATTACCCTTGTCTTTAATTTCATTCCTATCGCTCTCTTCTTCGCAAATTTTATAGTTAATTTCAGTATAGCATATGCGTTAGGGTTTTTCATCTTAAGTAAAGCATACTTTTCTAAACTTTCTATAAAGTTGTAAGATTGTGGGAAATTTAAAAAAAGAAAGCCCCTCCATGACTATTGTCATAGGAAATGCCTTCTCTTTTTTGAATGCTTTTACAGATATTTTTTCAGTTCATCAACCTTATCCAATTTTTCCCATGGAAGATCCAAATCATTCCTTCCAAAATGTCCGTATGCGGCGGTCTGCTTGTAGATCGGACGACGCAAATCGAGCATCTTTATGATTCCCGCCGGTCTTAAGTCAAAGTGATCACGTACAATCTCGGTGAGTTTCTGATCGGAAAGTTTACCGGTTCCAAAAGTATCTGCCTGAATGGATGTAGGATGAGCAACCCCAATTGCATAGGACAACTGGATCTCACACTTATCTGCAAGTCCGGCTGCCACCAGGTTCTTGGCAACATAACGAGCCGCATAAGAAGCAGAACGGTCAACCTTCGTACAGTCCTTTCCCGAGAATGCTCCGCCGCCATGACGAGCATATCCACCGTATGTATCCACGATAATCTTCCGTCCGGTCAGTCCACTGTCTCCGTGAGGCCCTCCGATTACAAATCTTCCTGTAGGATTAATAAAAAACTTCGTGTTCTCATCTACCATATCAGCCGGCAGAATAGCATCAAACACATATTTCTTAATATCCTCATGAATCTGTTTCTGTGTCACTTCCGGATCATGCTGGGTGGAAAGAACAACCGCATCCAGACGAAACGGTTTCCCGTCCTCATCATACTCAACCGTAACCTGAGTCTTTCCATCCGGTCTTAAATACTTAAGAGTCCCGTCTTTACGGACTTTGGTCAGCTGTCTGGCCAATTTGTGAGCCAGTGCAATCGGATATGGCATATATTCATCCGTCTCGTTGGATGCGTAGCCAAACATCATTCCCTGATCGCCTGCCCCGATGGCATCAATCTCTTCATCGCTCATACCATCTTCCCTTGTCTCTAAGGCCTTGTCAACTCCCATGGCAATATCTGTAGATTGTTCATCAATTGCAGTGATCACAGCGCAGGTTTCTGCGTCAAATCCGTATTTTCCTCGTGTATAACCAATCTCACGTACGGTGTCTCTTGCAATTTTTTGAATGTCCACATAGGCATTCGTAGTAATCTCGCCCATAACCAGCACCATGCCGGTTGTCGTAGCTGTCTCACAGGCTACACGACTCATCGGATCCTGTTCAAGTAACGCATCCAGAATCGCATCGGATATCTGATCACACATTTTATCCGGATGTCCTTCTGTCACGGACTCAGAAGTAAATAATCTTTTTTCCATGTATCTGTTCTCCTTATTAACTGAGATGCTTTTCTATACCTAAGATTAGTATATTTATTTGGAACATAGAGAAAAGCCCGTCTGATCAGGCGGACTCAACAAATCAATATCAAATCCCCTTATTGTTCGAAACTTTCGCTCAGGCTGGCACCTTCCGTCTCCGGGGTTGCCGTGGCTTCACAGATCCTCTGTATCTCCACCACTCTGAATAAGAGAAAAGCAATCATTATTTAGTTTACGCATATACTGTACCTCTTTTTTTAATATTCGTCAAGAGGCAACTTGCCGACTAAGACAAAGAAGAGCCTGCCTGGTACATCTTAAGAAGACTGATACCATGCAGGTCCCTTGAAGTTAAACAACTCTTAATTTATATTTCTGTATTTCTGTTTCATTCTTTACTTTTTCAATCTCAGCTCCGAGGCCTCGAAGCTTGCCGTCAAAATCTTCATAGCCTCTCTGGATATATATGATATCATCCACAATCGTATATCCTTCGGCAGCAAGACCAGCAATGGCAAGTGCTGCACCTGCACGGAGATCCGGTGCACTCACCTGAGCTCCTGTAAATCCCTCTACTCCATCTATGATAGCGGTATTACCTTCTACTTTGATACATCCTCCCATTCTTCCCAGCTCGTCTGCATATTTGAATCGATTTTCAAATATACTCTCTGTCACAATACTGGTTCCCTCAGCCAAAGCTAGTGTAACCGATATCTGTGGCTGCATATCGGTCGGAAATCCCGGATAGGGCAGTGTCTTTACATGGGTTCTTCCCAGTCTCTTTGTGGCACTGACACGCACTGCATCATCAAACTCTTCCACATCACAGCCAATCTCTTCCAGTTTTGCAGTCATAGCCTCAAGATGCTTTGGAATTACATTTTTGATAAGCACATCCCCTTTTGTCGCAGCTGCCGCGAACATATAGGTTCCTGCCTCAATCATATCCGGGACAATGGAATATCTTGTCCCATGGAGTTCTTCCACGCCGCGAATACGGATCACATCGGTTCCTGCACCTTTGATATTGGCTCCCATACTGTTCAGAAAATTGGCAGCATCCACAACATGTGGTTCTCTCGCCGCATTCTCAATAATAGTATTTCCTTTTGCAAGTGCTGCCGCCATCATAATATTAATCGTTGCACCGACAGAAACCATATCTAAAAATATATGATTTCCCTTGAGTTCATCTGCCTGGGCAAGAATTGCACCATGCAGGATATCGACTTTTGCCCCAAGTGCGCGAAATCCCTTTAAGTGCTGATCAATTGGTCTGCTTCCAATATTACATCCACCTGGAAGCGGAACTTCCGCCCGTTTATATTTTCCAAGAAGCGCACCCAAAAGATAATAAGATGCACGAATTTTCTTAATAAACTCATAGTCTACACTTACTGATCCAATGGTTGATCCATTGATTCTGACCGTATGACGGTCAATCCTGTCCACTGTTGCTCCGATAACAGAAATCGCCTCAAGAAGCACGTTCGTATCACTGACGTCCGGTACATTCTCTATCAGAACCGGTTCATCCGTCATAACCGCCGCTGTAAGTATTGCAAGCGCTGCATTCTTGGCTCCCCCAATTTCCACCTCGCCAACGAGAGGATTCCCCCCCTTGATTATATACTGTTCCATGAGTCACCTCGTTATTTCCGATTTTCATACCCTTATTAGAATAATCGGATTATTTTTCATCATATATTAAAACTCGCCCTGTCAGACCGCTTTCTAATGTTATCATCTATCTTAACTCATCATCATGGTTTTGTAAACAAAATTTAATTTCTTGCCATAAAATGGTAATAAAATGTCATTTAGTTTCCAATAACTTCCACTATTTTCTGCAAAGTCTTTTCAATATCAAGATTTTCCTCGTCAATTATGTGATTTGCGTATTTTTCGTAAATAGGTGTTCTCTCATCGTAGATATTTCTCAATGTCTGACCGGATTTCACAACGACTCCTCTTCCTTCCAAATTGTCAAGTCTTTTCTCAAGTTCCTGATAAGAGAGCTTGAGATATATGATATTTCCAATCTTCTTCAGGTGTTCCATGGCTTCATATCCGTAAACTACGCTGCCTCCCGTTGCAATTACAGCCTTCTGTACACAAAGCGAGGCATTGACCTGGTTCTCTATCTTAAGAAAACCATCAATGCCTTCCTGTTCAATTATCTCACTTAACAGTCTTTTTTCATTCGTCTGTATTATCAAATCCGAATCTACAAAGTTATATCCCAGCTCTTTCGCCAGAATCACACCGACTGTACTCTTTCCGACACCTGGCATTCCTATAAGCACAATATTTTTTATCATATAAAATCTGATCTTTCAAGATTATTTATCATTTGCAAGTTGGCGGAAAAATGCATACAAATCATTCAATGCCTTGGCTAAAACAGCCATCTCTTCCTCATCCAGTCTCTCGAGGACAGCATCTGTCATCTTTTCGTGAAATTCCTGGTGATGGTGATATGCTCTTCTTCCCTTTGTGGTCAGATGGATATATACAATTCTGCGGTCTCTCTCACTTCTCTCCCTCTCAGCATAACCCTTTTTAACCAGGCTGTTCATGGAGGTTGTGAGTGAACCTACAGTAATTTTTAATTTCCCTGCAATAGCCGACATGTTAGCACCATCAAGACCTACTGCCTCAATAATATGCATATCATTATTCGTAATGTCCTTATATTCATCCGTTATAATGGCCTTCTCTTCCAGTTGCCAGATCTCATTAAACAGATGAACCAATACATCATTAATAATCTCCCGGTTATCCACAGCACACACTCTCCTCACCAGACGACAAATTCCGCCATTAAATCGCATTAAGTATAACACAGAATGCACACCTTTTCCAGCACTAAAACTGCCGAAATCTCTGATAGCGGTTCTCCACTAACTCGTCGATGTTCATCTGTCCATATCTGTGGATAAACTTCATGATATAGCTTTCCAGTTTTTTGGCTGTATCCGGAATATTTTCTCGGGTCAATGGCTTTTTTTCTCCTATGATATGTTCAATGATACCCAGATTTTTCAAATCATACGATGTCAGTTTCATCACCTGTGCCGCTTCTTTGGCACGCTTTCCATCCTTCCACAAAATAGACGCAAAACCTTCCGGAGAAAGTACCGAATAAACTGCATGTTCCATCATCCATACTTCATCTGCCACTGCAAAGGCCAGTGCGCCTCCGCTTCCGCCTTCTCCGATTACGATAGAAAGAACTGGCACCTTAAGACCAGATAATTCATAGATGTTACGGGCGATAGCCTCGCCTTCTCCTCTTTCCTCCGCCTCAATCCCGCAGAACGCTCCAGGTGTATCGACAAACAGAATCACAGGCCTTCCAAACTTCTCTGCCTGTTTCATAAGCCGCATAGATTTGTGATATCCTTCCGGGGACACCATGCCAAATTTCCGGTAAATGGTGTCTTTCGTCCCGCATCCTTTCTCCTGTGTAATGACCGTTACCGGTATTCCCTGAAAAGATGCAATTCCGCCGACGACCGCAGGATCATCTCCAAAATCCCGATCTCCGTGAAGTTCTATAAAGTCAGAGAATAAAAGGCTGATATAATCTTTTCCGGAAGGACGTGATTTATCCCTGGCAAGTTTTACATGTTCCCACGCATCCATTTCCACACTCGATAAATCCTCATCATGATCCGCATACGATTCAACTGTCTCACCAAAGATTTCTTGAGTATCTTTCCTCTGATGCAGCATCAGTATCTGATATAGTGTCTCGCGCATCTTGCCGCGTTCCACAATCTGATCAATAAATCCATGCTCCATAAGAAATTCTGAACGCTGAAACCCTTTTGGAAGCTTCTGCCCGATTGTCTGCTCGATTACCCTGGGGCCGGCAAATCCGATCAGTGCACCTGGTTCAGCCAGAATAATATCACCCAGCATAGCAAAGCTTGCCGTCACTCCACCAGTTGTCGGATCTGTCAAAATACTGATATACAAAAGTCCGGCATCACTGTGACGTTTGAGTGCTGCAGCCGTTTTTGCCATCTGCATCAAGGATACAATTCCCTCCTGCATACGTGCTCCGCCGGAGCAGGCAACCAAAATAACAGGCAGCTGTTCATTCGTTGCCCGTTCCACTGCCCTTGTGATCTTTTCTCCTACGACTTCTCCCATACTGGCCATCATAAAGCGGCCGTCACAGACGCCGAGAGCAACCGGTATTCCATGTATTTTGGCTGTTCCGGTCATTACTGCCTCATCAAGTCCTGTCTTTTCTTTAAGGCTTTCCAGTTTTTCCGGATAATTCTTAAAATTCAGCGGGTTATTAGAAGTTATCCCCATATCCCACTCTGTAAAGCTGTCTTTATCCACAATCATACGCAATCTGCTGTGGGCATTCATGCGAAAATAGTTGTGACAGTGTGGACATACATTATGATTTTTCCTGACATCCTCGACAAAGACAGCTGACTTGCATGCATTACATCTTTTTAGAATCCCATCCGGAACCTCAGGTCTGACATCAGAAGAATTATCCTGTCTCTCTGTTGCTGTTTTTTTAAACACATGATTAAACATCATTAATCTTCACCCCCGCAATCACATGGGTATTCAAAAACTCTATGTCAATATTTCCTTCCTGATAATCCGGATTGTTCAAAATCTCAAACTGATAATCCACATTCGTGTCAACTCCATCAATAATTGTCTCACCCAGGGCACTTTTCATCGTGCAGAGTGCTTCCTTACGGTCCACTCCATAGACAATTAGTTTCGCCAGCATGGAGTCGTAGTATGGAGGAACCTGGCAGCCATTGTAGAGCGCCGTATCGACCCGAACACCTTTTCCACCAGGCAGATGCAGTCCAGTAATTGTTCCCGGAGATGGTCTGAAGTTTTTCTCAGGATTCTCAGCGTTAATTCTACACTCGATCGCATGTCCTTTAATCCTGACATCCCTCTGGCTGATGCCAAGAGGCAGTCCGGATGCAATTCGAATCTGTTCTTTTACCAGATCAACCCCAGTTACCCATTCTGTGACAGGGTGTTCTACCTGAATTCGGGTATTCATTTCCATAAAGAAGAACTTTTCGTTCTTTTCGAGAAGAAATTCAATCGTTCCGGCATTGACATAGTGTGCTGCTTTTGCTGCCTTTACAGCAGCTTTTCCCATCTTTTTTCTCAGGTCTTCGGATAAGGCCACAGACGGTGATTCCTCAATCATCTTCTGATGATTCCTCTGGATCGAACAGTCTCTCTCTCCCAGGTGAATCACATGTCCGGTGTTATCGGCCAGAATCTGGAATTCAATGTGTCTTGGATGCTCCACAAAATGTTCAATATACATTGTCTCGTCTGCAAATGCACCTTTTGCTTCCTTTTGCGCCGTGAGAAAAGCACGTTCGAATTCTTCCGGCGTGTGAGCGGTGCGCATTCCTTTTCCACCCCCGCCAAGTGCTGCCTTGATAATCACAGGATATCCAATCTTCCTTGCTTCCTTTATTCCGGTTTTCACGTCATACACCGGGCCATCCGTTCCAGGAATGACCGGAACACCCGCAGCCGCCATCGTATTTCTTGCAATCTGCTTATTTCCAAGATTACGTATTACTTTAGAAGAGGGACCCACGAATGTGACATGACATTTTTCGCACAGTTTTGCAAACCGTGCATTTTCTGATAAAAACCCAAATCCAGGATGTACGGCATCTGCTCCTGATATCATCGTCGCGCTCATAATGCGCTCCATATTCAGATAACTCTCTGCCGACGGACCAGGACCTATGCAGACCGCTTCGTCCGCAAGCTGAGTATGCAGACTATCCCGGTCTGCCTCGGAATAAACTGCGACTGTCTCGATTCCCATCTCTCTGCAGGCACGGATAATGCGCACCGCTATTTCTCCTCTATTGGCTATCAATAACTTTCGAATCATATACTCACCCTTATCCGACCATAAATGTCAATTCCGCCGTCACCACTGTCTTTTTATCCACCGTAGCTGTGGCTTCTCCGATCCCAACCGGACCTTTCTGTTTCACAATTTTTGTCTCCAGGCGAATTTTATCTCCGGGAACAACCTTGTTTTTGAATCTGCACTTATTAATGCCTCCAAAGTAAGCGATTTTGCCTTTATTCTCAGGTTCGGAGAGAATTGCAACAGCACCTGTCTGCGCAAGTGCCTCGACAATCAGTACTCCCGGCATCACCGGTTCCTGTGGAAAATGTCCCGCAAAGAAGTCCTCGTGATAAGTCACACATTTATACCCAATGGCTAATTTCCCCGGCACATAGTCCTCGATCTCATCAATCAGGAGAAATGGATGACGATGCGGTATAATCTCTTTTATCTGCTCAACGTTTAGATGATTCATCAGTTTTTCCTTTCCTGGATCAGACAATACGAAACAATGGCTGACCATATTCCACGGCCTCATGATTCTTTACATAAATCTCCGCAACTTCCCCTTCGAAATCACTTTCTATCTCATTCATCAGTTTCATGGCCTCAACAATAGCAAGAATCTGGCCCTTTTTCACATGATCTCCGACACTGACGAAATCATCTGCCTCTTCAGAGGAAGCCGAATAAAAGGTCCCCACAAGCGGAGATTTCACTATATTTCCGGATTCGTCATCCTCCCTCGATGGAACTACAGGCTGTGACTGTAAAGTCTGTCCTTTTGCCTGCAAATCCCAAAGTGGCATGTTTGATACAACCGTACTTCCAACAGGTGTCATTCTATTATCCTGATTTTTACACTCTAATGTAATTTTTTCTCCGCCGGATTCATACTGAAAAGAAGTCAGGCCTGATGCAGATACACATTCTACCAGTTTTATAATTTTTTCAAATTCCATTGTGTTCTCCTTTAAGCATTGTACCTTCTGATCAATAAAGTTGCGTTATGTCCTCCAAATCCCAGTGAGTTGCTCATCGCATAGCTCACATCCTGCCTGATGGGTGCTCCTATCACGTAATCCAGATCCAACTCCTCATCCGTCTGTATGGTCCCCATTGTCTGATGAATAAATCCATCAAGGATCGTCTTGACACATACGATAAATTCAACACCACCAGCCGCTCCAAGCAGATGTCCTATCATCGACTTGGTAGAATTCATCTTTACATGATACGCATCCTCTCCAAATGCCGACTTTACGGCCATTGTTTCAAATAAATCGTTATGGTGGGTACTGGTTCCATGGGCATTGATATATTCAATCTGATCTGATGTCACACCTGCCTCTTTCATCGCGTCTTCCATCGCTCTCGCTGCCCCGCTTCCATCCGGTATCGGTGAAGTGATATGGTAGGCATCCGCCGTTGCTCCATATCCGACAACTTCCGCGAGAATATGGGCACCTCGATTTCTGGCATGTTTTAGATCCTCCAAAATGACCACACCTGCACCCTCACCCATCACAAAACCATTACGATCTTTGTCAAACGGGATTGATGCCCTCCTGGAATCTTCGCTGGCAGAAAGTGCTGTCAGGCTGCTAAAACCTGCAATTCCGATTGGGCAGATAGCACTCTCAGCACCGCCCGCTATCATAACATCGGCGTCTCCATATTGAATCGCACGATATGCATCTCCGATACAGTGAGTCCCGGAAGCACAGGCAGTGACTACATTTGTACATTTTCCCCTTGCTCCGGTTGCAATCGAAATATTACCTGCTGCCATATTCGTGATCATTCTTGGCACAAGAAGAGGATCTACTCTGGAAGGGCCCTTGTCTGTCATCCGATGTTCTTCCCGCTCCATAGCCTGAAGGCTTCCGACACCTGATCCTACAATAACTCCAACCCGAAAAGGATCTTCCTTTTTCATATCAATGCCGGCATCACTCAAGGCTTCTTTTGCCGCGGCAACTGCATATTGGGAGAACGGTTCCATCCTTTTTGCCATCTTAAAATCCATGTACTCACGGGGATTAAAATTTTTCACTTCTGCCGCAAGCTTTGCTTTAAAGTCGGAAGTATCAAATTTCGTGATCTCCCCGATTCCAACTTTCCCTGCCTTAACTCCATCCCAGAAAGAATTAACGTCATTTCCGAGAGGCGTAATCGCCCCAAGTCCTGTTACCACTACTCTTCTCTTCATAACAACCTCCACTTTATCAATTTCATAACACCCCAGAATCGGGGTATTATATCATGCCTCCGTCCACACATAAAACCTGTCCGGTGATATAGCCTGCGTCGCTTGATGCGAGAAATGCCGCTGCCTTTGCCACATCCTCTGGTTTTCCCAACTGTCCAAGGGGAATCTGCGATATGATCTTTTCTTTTATGCCCTCTGTCAATACCCCTGTCATATCTGTATCGATAAAGCCCGGCGCAATGGCATTCACAGTAATATTTCTGGATGCCAGCTCTTTTGCTGCAGTTTTTGTAAGTCCAATTATCCCGGCTTTTGATGCACTGTAATTCGCCTGTCCGGCATTTCCCGCAATCCCGACGACAGAAGATAGATTGATGATTCTCCCGCTTTTTTGTTTGATCATCTGACGAGATACCTGCCGGATACAGTGAAAAGTCCCTTTCAGATTTACGTCCAGAACTTTATTGAAATCTTCTTCACTCATACGCATCAGAAGTCCGTCTTTTGTGATTCCTGCATTATTGACCAGAATATCAATTCGTCCCAGTTCCTGGATCAGCTGTTTAAAAAATGTCTCACATTCTTTTGCATCTGCCACATTGCAGGGCATGATCAGGGCTTTTCCCCCCTCTGCTTCAATCTCTGCTTTTACTTCACATGCTTTATCTTTGGAGCCATTATAATTTACAACAACCATTGCACCGGTTCTTGCAAGTTCCAGGGCTATGGCTCTTCCAATTCCACGTGATGCTCCGGTCACTACGGCTACTTTCTCATCAGACATAACTTTCTCCTTTATTTCAGTGATGTAACAGTCTGTTCCATTTCTTCGATATTTTGAATATGATACATCTTCACATCACGGTTGATTTTTCTCATAAAGCCAGTTAATGTTTTACCTGGTCCTATCTCTACAAAGGTATCCACGCCTTTTGAAATCATATTCTCAATACTTTGCTGCCAAAGCACAGAAGATGAAATCTGTCGTGATAATAGATCTTTAATCTGACATTCGTCCGTCACATACTTTGCTGTGACATTCGTAACATAGGGAATCTCAAGTCTATCCACTTCGACCTCATCCAACACTTTTTTTAGTTTTATCCCTGCCTCTTCCATCATCGGACTGTGGAAGGGGCCGCTCACATTCAGTGGCAGAACTCTTCTCGCTCCAGCTTCTTTTAGCCTCACAGAAGCTTTTTCAACCTCTGTTTTTATACCGGTGATCACAATCTGTCCCGGACAGTTATAATTTGCAATACTCACATTATTTTCATCCTTAAGGATATCCTTCACCTCATCTGCTGACAGTCCAATAACCGCTGCCATAGAACCCTTACCAGAAGGATACGCTTCTTCCATCAGTATTCCTCTTTTTCGGACTGTCGTGACGGCATTTTTCAGACTGATACCTCCGGCAACTTGAATTGCACAGTATTCACCAAGACTTAAACCTGCCGTCACATCCGGACAGACCCCTTGATCAGCAAGAACCTTTTCCATCGCAAGACAGGTGACAACGAGGGCCGCCTGTGTATACTGTGTGGCATCCAATTTTTCATTTTTCTCAAATATGAGTTCCTTCATATCCAGATTGAGCCACTGACTCGCATCGTCAAATACCTGTCTGGCCGACTGATAATTGTCATAGAAGTCTTTTCCCATTCCAGTTTTTTGTGCCCCCTGTCCTGGAAATAGAAATGCCAACTTACTCATAAAGATCCGTTCCTTTCATCAATGCATCGGTTTCTCCCACAAGTTCCTGTATCAGTTCTTCACAGGATAGTTCGGTGTTTACCAAACCTGCACTTTGCCCGGACATCAGACTTCCTGTCTTGACATCTCCTTCCACGACAGCTCTTCTAAGGCCGCCAAGTGCCAGTAGTTCAAGTTCCTCGAATGGGGCTCCTTCGTCTTCTTTCTTCAGATATTCCTTTGTCATCTGATTTCGAAGTGCCCTCACCGGATGCCCCGTGGATCGTCCCGTAACCTTAGTATCAATGTCCTTGGCTCTTATAATCTGTTTTTTGAAGTTGTCGTGAACCTGGGATTCTTTTGTCACGACAAAGCGGGTTCCCATCTGAACACCTCTGGCTCCCAGCATAAACGCAGCCGCAATGCCCCTTCCGTCCGCAATACCACCCGCAGCAATCACCGGTATATCCACAGCCTGTGCAACCTGAGGGACCAGAACCATCGTCGTCGTCTCTCCAATATGACCTCCCGATTCGCACCCTTCAGCCACAACCGCATCAGCACCAAGGCGCTGCATCCTTTTCGCCAATGCGACAGAAGCAACAACCGGAATCACCTTCACCCCTGCATCTTTCCACATCTTCATATACTTTTCGGGATTGCCAGCTCCGGTGGTAACTACTTTGACACCCTCTTTTACAATAATATCCGCCACTTCATCAGCATAAGGACTCATCAGCATAATATTGACGCCGAAAGGTTTATCTGTCAGCTTCTTTGCCTCTCTGATCTGCTCTTGTACCCACGATCCCGGTGCACTGGCCGCTCCGATCAGTCCCAGTCCTTTGGCATTGGACACAGCTGCTGCCAGATGGTATTCAGCTACCCAGGCCATTCCTCCTTGGATGATTGGATATTCGATTCCAAGTAATTCGGTGATTTTCGTTTTCATAAAGTGCCTCCTGTATCATTATTTACTGCAGTTTCTGAATGTAAGTCTCAATATCACCAATTGTCTGAATTTTCTCCAGATCATCCGTTGGAATTTCCACATTAAACTCTTCCTCCAAAGCCATCACAAGTTCGAACAAATCAAGTGAGTCCGCGCCAAGATCATCCTTAAAAGAAGTTTCCGATTTTAAAGTATCAACTTCCACACCTAATGAATCTGCAACAATTTCTTTAATTTTTTCTAACATAGCAATCTCCTTTTTGTATGGATACCATCTTGAAAAGCACGCAGTGCGTAACAATCCGTGGTATCTGAAATAAATAATAGTTTCATGATTGTTTACCATTCCATGAGACTGGCACCATATGTAAGCCCTCCGCCAAATCCGGATATAACAATTTGGTCGCCATTATGAAATATCTCTTTCTTATTCAGTTCATCCAGCAGAATCGGGATACTGGCAGACGAAGTATTTCCGTACTCTTCCATATTCATTGGAAACTTATCCATACCCAGTTTCAAACGTTTGGCAGCCAGCCGCACAATCCGTTCATTTGCCTGATGAAGAATATAATAATCAATATCATCGGCTGACAGTTTCTCTTGTCTTAACAGTTCCCGTATGACTTCCGGAACCTTTGATACAGCAAATTTGAAGACTTCTCCACCATCCATCTGCATATACGTTGATTGATCTTTTGGATTTTCTTCAAAACGAATCTGATTTCTACTGCTGCATGTCAAAACTTCGCCTCTTGTACCGTCAGAATGTGTAACCTGAGCATATCTTCCACTGTCCTGCGCTTTTAAAACCACAGCACCCGCTCCGTCGCCAAAGAGAATGCATGTAGAACGATCTTTCCAGTTTAACTGATTGGAAAGACTCTCCACACCTATAACAATCGCAGTGCGGTAGATCCCCTGACCCAGATATGCCTGTGCTGTATTAAGTGCATAGAGAAATCCGGTGCATGCAGCATTCATATCAAAACAAGTGGCCCGATCAGCTCCAATTTTTCCTTGCACCTCACAGGCTGTACATGGCATAATCCCTTCCGATGACATCGTTGCAACTAAGATCAGGTCAATTTCTTTGGACCTCATACCTGCACTCTTCAGAGCCTCCTGCGCTGCCTGTGCTGCCATATAGGCTGCATCTTCTATCCCGGAAATCACATGCCTTCTGGCTATTCCTGTGCGTTCCCTGATCCACTCATCACTCGTATCCACCATTTCGGCCAACTTATTATTACTCCAGACCAGAGCAGGCGCATAAGAACCAGTTCCACATATTTTTCCTACCATATCTTGGCTCCATTTGCTTTTATTCTAAAATACTTTGACTTTCAAATTATATCATATCAAAACTGTTTGTCAAGTACAAGTATTTAAAAGAAGCCCATAAGATGAACTGTGATTTCAAACTTATCGGCTTCTTTCTATCAACAATAAAACATTATATTTTTCTCTTCACGCAACACAAAGCAGTACAAACATCCCTACCATTACGAATGTCATCAGCAGTCCTGTCCCTACGACATTAACCATATTCTTTCCCATTTATAATTCCTCCTTTGATACAAACTAATGTTCCGAACTTATGTTTTTTATTGTATCAGAACGTCTGTTCTTTTTCAAGTCTTTTTTGTTATTATTTCTTTTTTTGTTTATTTATGATACGATAGTTTTGACATAGCAAAGGCATAAGATGCCTGTCACTTATAACGAATATCTATACGACTAAAAGGGAGAAAATTCATGAATTCTATCTGTTTTGAAAAACCTGCCGATCGCTGGGAGGAGGCACTTCCAATCGGAAATGGCCGCCTGGGGGCCATGATATTCGGCGGTCAGGAAAAAGAAGTGATTCAACTGAATCAGGACAGTATCTGGTATGGTTCATCTATAAATCGAATCAATCCGGAGGCAAAGGGACATTTGAATGAGATTCGCGGCCTGATATTGGAGGGAAAGATTCCGGAAGCTGAGAAACTGATGACTTACACTCTGTCGGGGATCCCGCAGAGCCAGCGTCCCTACCAGACACTCGGGAATATAGAGCTGACCTATTACAACCAGGGTGGCTATCTATCAGATTATGGACGCATGCTTGATCTGGAGAATGGAAAGGTGACCGAATCATATCAGCTTCAAAGTGATAATAAATCATTCCACATCTGCAAAGAATATCTGGCATCTTATCCACATGGAATACTCTCTTTCCACTTGAAGGCTGATGAAGGGACAATCTCTTTTGACGCTATTTTACGCAGGAACCGTTTTTATGACCATGCCGGTAAACTCGACAATCGTACAATCTTTATGGACGGATCTTTAGGAGAAAAAGGCATTTCCTTTTTTACCGCTTTGAGAGCAGATGTGACAGACGGCAGTGTTAAAACCCTTGGAGAACACCTTCTTGTAAGAGATGCCACTGAAGTCACTTTATATTTAAGCTGTGAAACTTCTTTCTATGCCGAAGACTATAAGACATTTGCCGTAAAAAAACTGAATTATGCATCCCATGACGGTTTTACCTGTATCAGGCAGAAACATCAGAAAGATTATCAGAGACTCTATCATCAGGTATCTCTGCATCTTGACGGAGAAGAGAATTCTTTTGCAGAAACATATTTCCAGTTTGGAAGATATCTTTTGATCTCCTGCAGTCGTCCAGGAAGTCTTCCGGCAAATCTGCAAGGCATCTGGAATGATTCCTATGTTCCGGCTTGGGATTCCAAGTTTACCATCAATATCAATACAGAGATGAACTACTGGCCTGCTGAGATATGCGGTTTATCGGAATGCCATCTCCCTTTGTTTGACCATCTGCTGCGTATGTGGGATAACGGAAAAATGGTAGCAAAGGAGATGTACCACTGCAGAGGTTTCGCTGCGCACCATAATACGGACATCTGGGGTGACTGTGCACCACAAGATCTCTATGTTCCGGCTACCTACTGGGTCATGGGGGGTGCATGGCTTGCCACACATATCTGGACACATTATACATACAGCGGTGATATTGATTTTCTGAAAAAAATGTACCCTTTTTTAAAAGATACTGTTCTCTTCTTTCATGACTTTCTGATTGAAGATCACGGAGATATGGTCACCTGCCCTTCGGTATCCCCGGAAAATACATATATTCTTCCTGATGGAACAAAGGGCCGTGTATGTGCCGGTTCTTCTATAGATACACAGATTTTAAAAGATCTGCTGAATGATTATCTAAAAGCTTCCAATGTTTTTAATATCGAAGATGATGATACAAAAAGGACAAGAGAAATACTGAATTTGCTTCCCCCTACAAAAATCGGAAAACATGGACAGATTATGGAATGGAGAGAAGATTACGACGAGGCAGAACCCGGTCATAGACACATCTCACAACTATATGCACTGCACCCATCTCATCAGATCACACCGGATAAGACTCCGGAGTTATCCATTGCTGCAGAGAAAACATTAGAACGCCGCCTTCATTATGGCGGAGGTCACACCGGCTGGAGCTGTGCCTGGATTGTCAATTTTTACGCTCGTCTGGGAAATGGAAAAAAAGCACTCGAAAATCTGGAAAAACTCTGGCGACAATCCACATTTCCCAATCTGATGGACAGCCACCCTAGAGGGGAGGGTGCTGTATTTCAAATTGACGGGAATTTGGGCGCCACTGCTGCAATTGCAGAGATGCTCATGCAGGCCGATGAGGACCGCATTGTGTTGTTTCCCGCTCTTCCCAAAAAGTGGAAATCCGGAAGTGTTTCAGGACTTCGCGCACCAGGAGGCATCCAAATCAGTCTCGCATGGTCAGATGGCAAGCTCATACATGGAACTTTAATTTCATCTCAAACGCAGGAAATTAATCTGGTTTATGGAAAAATAAAAAGATCCATATCTGTCACCGCAGGGCGACAGATGGATCTTGATAAATTACTGATACCTTCATTATAAAGACAATAATTGAATGATACCACGGATTACAAGCATACGTTTTGGATTCTGGTATCATTCATATGATACACGGATTACTCCGCACTTTGTGCTCACGTATCTTCGCTCCGCTCCG
>ENA-UOOI01001580-UOOI01001580.1-fermentation-metagenome-genome-assembly--contig:-NODE-1580-length-23019-cov-7.692606_pt1 | contig 23019 bp, 13 predicted proteins | sample MGYA00245779_ERZ724027 | MGnify/ENA primary metagenome ERZ724027 (study PRJEB28704, sample SAMN03018318) | fermentation metagenome | biome: anthropogenic terrestrial biome; feature: soil; material...
AACTACTTGACAGGGAATTTATGGAGGATATACATGCCATATTAAGACCGGGAGTAGAGTATGACAATGGAAAGGCGTGGGAAGCGATGAAGTTTAAACTAATTGGAAGGTTATAAGAATGAAAAGCACCTTATTCATACCACATGGTTGGCAACGTATAAAAGTAATGGACATTTCTTTACGAATACATTATGGTTATACAGCTAGCTCCATAAAGAAAAATACAGGTATTAAGTTGCTTAGAATAACAGATATCAAGGACTATAAAGTTAATTGGGAGGAAGTTCCTTATTGCGAAATTACCCCGGATGATGTTGAAAGATTTCTTCTAATAGAAAACGATATAGTCTTTGCAAGGACAGGAGCTACCGTTGGTAAGAGCTACTTAATACAAGGTTGCACTCCTAAAGCTGTATTTGCATCTTACTTAATTCGCATTCAACTATCCAAGTACATAAATCCAAAATATTTGTTTTATTTTTTTCAATCTGCTGATTATTGGGAGCAAATAGGTTTAAAGTCTCTTGGCGTTGGTCAACCGAGTGTTAATGCTAATTCCCTTTCGAATATTACATTACTACTCTGCCCACTCAGCGAACAGCATCGTATAGTTGAGAAAATTGAAGAGTTGTTCAGTGAATTAGATAATACAGAAGAAATTCTCAAAAATGAATTGATACGAATTAAGATATATGAGGCTTCAATTCTAAATAAACTATTTAAGTCTAACACTAAAGGTTGGGACTGTTTTTTTGTGAAGGATTTGTTTGAATTTATAGGTGGTGGCACACCAAGTAAAAAACAAAAACACTTTTGGAATGGAAAAGTATGTTGGGCATCAGTGAAAGACATTAATGGTAAGTATCTTAACGACACAAAAGATAGGATTACTGAAGAAGGAATATCAAATAGTTCAACAAGAATGGCTGCTAAAGGAGAGGTCTTGTTAGTAACCAGAATCTCTCCGGGAAGAGTTATTATATCAAATATTGACGTAGCAATAAATCAAGATTTAAAAATAGTTCGCCCTAAGTTAGAGCATTTAGACGCTGAATTTATATACTACTTATTTTGCGCATATAACAGAGATATTGTTGAAATATCGAGTGGGACAACAGTAAAAGGGGTTAGTCTGTCAGAACTGAACAATATTCAAGTATATATTCCTTCTTTTCAGAAATGTCATGAAATTGTACAGGAACTAGACCGTATATACTCGCATACAGCTAATTTGACAAAAGAAATTGAATACATTTTAGATCAAATTGCGATAGAAAAGCATGCTATTCTGAAGAGGGCATTTGAAGGAAAATTGGTTACCTCAAATTCCAATGATGAATCAGTAATAAATCTATTGGAAAGAATAAAGAAAGAGAAAGAAACATACTTGAAAAATCAGAAGGCTATGACTCAGGTAAAAACAAAAATTAAACAGCCTAAAAGGCAATTGATAGATATTTTAGTTCAAAATTTTGGACAAAAGGGATTTACATTTGATGAAATAAAAAAAACTATTTTCATGTCTTATGAAGACATGAAAACCCAGTTGTTTTCTTTAATAGAGAATGGCGCTCTTGATTCAAAATTCAGCAAAATTGATGGTAAAATAATTTACAAAATTAGCCATGAAAATAAGAAGAATTAAAATATATGACATCCCGCATAAGCCATTGATAGATGGTTTAGATCTGACTTTTCCTGAAAATGGCGGAGATTTTCTTAATGCGAACTGTTTAATAGGAATAAATGGTACGGGTAAGTCTCAATTTTTAGAGACTATTGCGGATTTGTTTGTGTACTTGGATGGATTGTATAGAAACCATAACAAACAGAAGAATACTTCTATTCCGTTTCTTTTTGACATCGTTTATAATATTACAATTAAAGGAGAAAAATATACCGTAGAAATAATTCAAGACAAGAAAAACAAACAACCATCTTTTACAGTGCTAGATGAAAAAGATAATTCAATTAAAGAGATTCAATTTGAGCAATACTTACCTGAAAAAATAATAGGTTATACTTCGGGAGAAAATGAAACCATCAGTATTCCATTTCTTGCCTATTATGATGAATATGCAAACTATACTGCTACAAGAGCAATAGATAAATCTGGGCATATGGATTATGAACCAAGGTTCTACTTCATGGATTATAGTACTAATTTAGGCATTGTGATTAGCAATTTAGTATTTGAGGGAGATGATGGAGTAGACGAATTAAAAAAAGAACTTAAAATAGATAAAATAAAAAGCTTTCAAATCATCATTCAGACAAATTCTTCAACAGCTCCGGGAATTTCTGTCAATGGAGAAAAAGGAGTGATTCTAACTGATGACTTAAAAAGGTGGAGAGATAATTTGATAAATGCAGCAACCTGTTATGATTACGATGAAAAAACCAACAAATATACTCTTGATTACTATTTTAATGAATCAACAAAAGACGCATTATCATTCTTCTTTAATTCTGCTTATGAGTTATATACGGCATTATACAAATTTGAACTTCTAAATAATTTGATGATTGATAAAGCAGTAAGGAAAAATATTGAGAAAGACCGAAAAGAGAGGCGTTTAATCAATAAAATGCCAACTGTTCCAAACAAGGATAAAGTTTTGCATTATTCGGAGTTGAAGCTGAAATTACAAAATGGACAATCAGTGGATTATCTATCTTTGAGCGATGGCGAGCACCAATATTTTAATATTTTTGGTTCAATAATTATGATAAATCATAACAATTCACTGTTTTTACTTGATGAGCCTGAAACACATTTTAATCCAAAGTGGAGAAGACTTTTTATCAGTCATCTTAAGAAACTTACAAAATCAAGAAAACAAGATTTGTACTTAACATCGCATTCTCCGTTCATAGTTTCTGACTGTCCAAGAGAGCATGTTTATATTTTTGAGAGAATTGATGACCAACAAATCAAGGTTGCAAATCCTTCTCAAGAGACTTTTGGGGCATCGTTTGATAATATTCTACGCATGGCATTTGGCATGGATGAAGTCATGTCAAAAGAAGCATCTGATAAAATAGAACAATTGCATAAAGAGACCGACCCCAAGATATTGGAAGCAGAAATTGCCAAATTGGGTGATTCACCTCAATTAATGCCATTATATAGACGAATCGATATGTTGTCTCAAAGTGAAGATTAACTATGTTGTATAAATATAAGTATATCAAAAGGCATACTATTCATGGGCTAAATAAGCATTTGCTGTATTTCTTTAGAAAAATCCAAACGATATCATCAAGTGCGACATTTCGAATAAATGGAGCTTATTTTCATCCTGATTTTTCGGAGATTCTAAAAAATAGTCCTGAACTAAAGAAAAAGTTCAAAATCTTTTTTGATTCTTACAAAATATTGAGTGATATCCAGAAAACCGAATTCTATAATAAGGTTGTAAAGTGTCAATATGTAAGTTGTTTTTTTGAAGACATATCTGTTGACTGTTCGGATATAAAAACAAATTCCATTCAACAACTAATAGGGAATAATAGTCTTTATGAGTTGATGAAACACCTATGTGATACATTGAAATCTACTCGATGGAAAATTGTTGATCATTATATAGAAATGTATAATGAGATGCCACAAGATAAAGTATGTCCATTTTGCGGTGTTGAGTCTATGCATCAAACATTCCGAGAGGATTACGACCATTTATTACCAAAGTCTATTTATCCATTACTTTCTGTCAACTTGCAGAATCTTGCACCGATGTGTTCAATATGTAATGAAAAAGCAAAAAAAGAAATAGATATACTGTATAAAAATGGTTCAAGAAGAAGTTTTGCTTATCCATATACAACCGAACTAAGTTTTACGTTGAACTTTTCAGGAAGCATAATTCCTCAGACCGACTTAAATAATCAGCAAGGTTCTTGGCATATATCTGTTTCACCTCAAAGTGATGTAAATATAACATGGTTTGAAGTTTTTAATATTGAACGGCGATATTTGGATGATTATTTTAGATTTGACATCTGGACATCAGACTTTGTTGCTGATATGATTCGAAACAACCAAAATGTAGAAAATGAAGAACAACTTAAGTGTGAATTATTGAAAACAGCCAAGATTTATGAGCGACATAAGCTCAGACATTCGAATATTATCAAAGCTCCATTGTTTTACTTCTTGGCAAATTGCAATAACCGCATTTTCTATAATTCATTACTAAAAGAATACAACAATCTTAAAAGACAAATAGCATGAATAAAAATAGTTTAGTTCAGAAAATATGGTCTTTTTGTGATACCCTTCGCGATGATGGATTAGGGTATAATGACTATTTGGAACAACTCACATATTTATTGTTCCTTAAAATGGCAGATGAAAACAAGAGCAAATATAATCTGCCGGAGGTCTGTGATTGGAAAGGTCTTGTTAAAGATAAAGACGGAGAATTGCTATTTCGATATGAAAATATCTTAAAGATATTATCAAATTCTGGCGGTATGCTTAAAGACATCTTTGCAGGTGCTCAAAATAAGATAAGTGATTCAACAAAATTGAGAAAACTAATTCATCTTATTGATGAAGAAGACTGGACATTAACTGATTCCGATATTAAGGGCGAAATTTACGAATCACTTCTTCAGAAAAATGCAGAAAATAGTGGTGCTGGCCAATACTTTACACCTAGGGCTGTTATAAAAGCAATAGTTGAATGTATTCAACCTAAATCCAAAGAAACAATTGCAGACCCAGCCTGTGGTACAGGAGGATTTTTTTTGGGAGCATTAGAATATTTAGAAAAACAACCTAATCTGTCAAAGGAGGATAGAAAGTTCATAAAATTTGATGCTTTCCATGGTTGGGAAATTGAAAAATCTACCGCCAGGCTTTGTCTAATGAATCTTTATCTACATGGAATAGGTGACCTTAAACAGACACCTGATATACATGTTACAGATAGCTTAAAAATAAGAGATAACGATATACATAATTTTGATATTATTTTGGCTAATCCTCCATTTGGGAAAAGCAGTAGCGATATTCCAACAAATGACGAAAAACAATCTCAAAAAGACGGATATTTTTTCAGGAAAAAATTTTGGGTTACTACAAGTAACAAGCAACTTGCATTTTTACAGCATATTGTAGAGATATTGAATAAAGAGACTGGTCGTGCGGCGATTGTTTTGCCGGACAATGTTCTGTTCGAAGGTGGAGCAGGTGAAATTATTAGAAAAAAATTGTTGGAAGAAGTAAATCTTCATACCATATTACGTTTACCAACTGGCATCTTTTATGCTCAAGGAGTAAAGTCAAATGTTCTTTTCTTTGATATGAAGAAAAAGACAAAACAACATGGAACTAAAGATATCTGGATTTATGACTATCGAACAAATATTCGGCATACGCCTAAAAAAAATCCTCTCAAATTTGAAAATTTGAGTGACTTTGTAAAATGTTATAATACAACTGATATATCCAAACGTAAAGAGACTTATAGTGAATCAAACCCTAATGGACGCTGGAGAAAATATACATATGAGTATATTTTGTCGCGAGATAAAACAAATTTAGACATTTCCTGGATAAGAGATAATAGCGTCATTGACTTAGATAACTTACCAGATCCGGATGAATTGGTAAATGAGATTATCGATAATATAGAGAGTGCCTTACAAAGTTTCAAATCAATAAGAGATAATCTGAGTTAAGAGCTCAAATTACTAAAGTATACACTTGAAGCTTACTACAGTTGTAGTGGAATTTTTTTATTAGTGGTGCTTTTGTAGCCTTCCCCGTTTTTGTAACCTTCCCTATTTGAATATTATCCCCAGTTGAAATAGGATGGTATGAACATCTTAGAAAAGAAAATCCAATTCTTCAAAGTCTTTGGAATTTGTCAGAAAACTTCAGATCAATTGTTACAGAGCGATCCATAATGAAATTCCATGAGTGGATTCAACAGGTCAGGCAATCTGATTTCAGGGAGTTAAAAAACTTCGTATGTGGTTTACAAAAGGATTTAAAAGCGATTGAAGCATCCATAATCTATGACTTTAACAACGGAATAACAGAGGGTTGTGTAAACAGATTGAAGAATATAAAGAAGCAGATGTATGGAAGAGCAAGTTTTGATTTACTTAGAAAGAAAGTAATTCTTTCAAAATGGGGATAACCACCAAAAGTGACGAAGAACCATTTTTAATTACTGGTTACAACTGGTCTACACCACCAACACGGTGGAGGGATATCATCGTCAGATTCGCAAGGTGACAAAAAACAAAGGGGTTTTCACAAACGACACGGCGTTGGAAAAACTGGTTTACCTGGCCTACCGCAATATCCGCAAGAAGTGGACCATGCCCTTGAAAGACTGGGGACAGACGGCCCAGCAACTGGCTATTCTTTTTCCGGATAGATTTAAACTTTTCGATTAAATTTTTATTGATAATGGCGATTCAATAATTTTCATTAGTTTTGTGATGACCAACAAGACGATGGCGATGCTTTGCACCATTGGAACATAAAAACGATTAGGGGGTCGACCCCTAACCGTTTTTGACCAACTAAAACTCAGGTCTCAGCATTACCCATTAGAAAATGACGTTGAATTAACAATAAAATTAAAACCTGACACAGTTTAATTTACACAACCAAATTTGTCTTTGCCTTTTTTGATAAATCAAAAAAGGAGGACCTTCGGAGTGCCCTTCGGGAGAATGGAGGGGGCAACATCCCGGACAAGGGGTCAGCATCACCGGAATACGCATTGCAATAAAATGAATTAGTTTTGATTTAATCTGACAGTTAAGGGCAAAAACTTAAATTTGTAATTGCACAAACAAAGAAAGTTCAACCCTTAAAACTGTCAGAAATGAATTCAGAAACGAAGTTAATCAAAAACAAGTTAGGACTGCTTAAATTAGCAGAAGAAATCATAAGATTCGACGGAGTCAATTAGGTAATGCCTCTCAGGCATGCAAGTATTTAGGATACAGCCGGGATACCTTCTACCGATACAGGGAACTGGTGGAAACTGGCGGTGAATTAGCGCTGGAAGCAAAGATTGCCAGGAAGGAATCGTCCTCACCGAAGCTCAGGTTGTGGCTTTGGAAAAGGCCAAACTATTCATATGTTTGAAAAGTTATTCCCTTGTTTCTGTCAATATGTTTTTGTAGCTCTCTGAGCGATAGTGGCTTAATTGAATTCATTTTATTTCTGAATTCAACCATCTCTTGTTTACTTATTTCGACTGCAACAAATTCACAAGGAGCATTGATTCCGTCAGAAAGATCCCATACCTCTTCTACATTATCCAGTCGTTTGCTAACATATTGATATCCTCTTTCTTTTAGCTCAGCTTCCAATTCATTTTTCCCAATTCGGGCATTTAAATGAATAGGCAGAGCCTGAAGATTTATTTTTGAAAAGTACTTCCTTGCTGTAGGAGAAATATAGTTGTCGAGTCTGTCAACCGTAACGCGGGCAGGTGTAAACTGCCAGTACAAGAGCGGTATTTTACCGTTCAATAGTTCATACTTGGGTTGGGATATCAAATATTCATTGAACATGACACCCTGTAAAGCAATATTGTTCTTTTTTAGGTACGCTAATGAAATATTGGTAGCCAAGTCATACATATCCCCCATATCTGCAGGGCTAATCAGCGAATATGCCTTTGCATCCGTTTTTTCCTGAATATCCTGCACAAAGGCATTCAGTTGTAGTTGAACAATACCGCTTTCCCAATCTGACAACATATCTCCCTCTTCGAGATTTGCGGGATTGTAATCCTTGATATAGGAAGAAATGGATTGGATGTCAAAGTTTGAGCCGCTTTGTGTATAAAGGATATACAAAGATCCATTCGTATAGTGTTTGCCAGGAGTGCCCGTACCTTTTTCCTTCCGGCAGAAGGACTCTGACTGTACATTTTCACCCACACCCAGGAAAATCACATTTTTCACCTGATGGTCTTCTATAAACTGGAGATAGAGGTCGGGGAGTTCCAGAAACTTGATCCATGCCACACCCACATCTACCATGGATGCATCGTATCCCAATGTAGCATAAGAAGGGATTCCCATTTCAGAGGAATACTCCAGTATGGACTGCACCTCTTTGATACTGTTTACAGAAACCAGGAAATGCAACGGCAGCACAACGGCATCCAAAACTGCCGACAGGTAAGGGACAACCGGTACGCCGGTGGATATGATCACTGTTTCCACCGGTTTATTAGCACCCAGGTTCTTATTATAGAGATCAACTGTTTTTTGCGCTGAGCGAATCAAAAAATCGGGCGTTCCCCATACGGGAGAGGGTCCTCCCCCTTTCCCGATCTTCCAGGTGTGGCTCACGGATGTCGTGAGGTTGGAGAGTGATTTTTGTACTGCATATTCTGCACTCATTCCTCCGTCCAGCGTGTAGATATCTATGTCCTCAAACGTTTCTTTTCCAATTTCGTAAGTTGTCATCATGGTGTCATTGACAATACGGAAATAGGTGAGATAGGATGATTCTCCGGAAAGAGGATCCATCCCGTAAATGCCAATGGCTCCACAGGGTGTACATGCAGGGATGATCCAGTTACGACCGGCATGTGTTTCAGTTACGACCGGTTCTCCTTTTACAGAAATATTCTTCAGCTTTATTTTTATATTTGAATGAGATTCTTCGGTGATAAAGTTGACCGTATCTCCTACATGATACACAAACCGTTCTGTCCGGATGTCAGCAGCGTATAGATCCAGGACAAAAGAGAGAATGAAAATGGGTGCAACAATAAATTTCCGCATACGATATTTTTTTGGCAAAACATCCTCATTCCCCAATATTTCAGGGGAAATTCAGATGTTCGCATAAGTTTGACAAATTGATTAATACTGTTTAAAATGAAGCCCTTGCGATTGATTTCCCACCTTGGAACAGATGGCTTCCAACTCAGCGATGGTCAACGGGCTAGTACGGGATTGCATCTGCTGATAGGCTTCCCGACCGATCAAATTGATGATAACCCATGCATAGACCTCACAGAAAGAGCTGCCATTGCCGGTCCACACGTCGTGCGAAGTCTGCCGGGCAGTAATTTCCCCGTTGACGCCGTGACTCAGCAGGGCCGCTCTCAGTTCATTTCTTCCATAATTGGAGTTGAGGTAAAACGTTTTTTGTCTCAGCGTAACAGCAGTCACATCGGGGTAGTAACCGATAATTGCATTTGAAAGGTATCCGTTGAAGATTCTGTCTACTGTATATTGTGGGGGGATAAATTGCCAGTAGAGGAGAGGAACACGTCCCTGCGAGAGCTCAAATTGTGGATTGGAAGTAAGATACTCATTCAGCGTGACCGCTTCGATGGTATTTTTTCCAAATATTGCCTCGTTTTTCTTTATATACTCCATCGACAGGTAAGAAGCCACGTCATAAATATGGATCATATCTCCAAAAGCGGTCACACGATAAGCAGCAGCATTTGTTCCCTGTTTTACAGAGGCGGCAGTCTGTGTAATCTGATGATCGGATAAACCACTTTCCCAGTCTGGAATATACGTTTCTGTTTCCATTTCTGTCTGATCAAAATCATTGATGCGGTTTTTCAGGTTCTGCAGGTCGGACTCCGAACCATGTCCGGTATACTGGATATAGATGGAGCCGGGTCCAAATTCGGTTGTATGTTTTTTTCTAATTACCTTGCGAGCCCAGGTCTCTCCCAGCACGTTGTCTTCCACACCCCAGATAATCACCTCCTCTACCTGGTGATCTTCCATGAATTTCCGGTATATCTCCGGCAAGTCGAGTAGTTTTATCCATGCCACGGCAGGTTCGGGCATTGAGCCGTCGTATCCCAGGGTAGCGTAGCTGGCACAGACTTCCCTGTTGGCGTGGTCGAGTATGGCCTCCACTTCTGCCACACTGTTTACCGAAGCCAGAAAATGGATGGGCAGATAGGCTGCATGCATGGTTGTTGAGATATAAGGGATGGAGGGGACACCTGTCCCTAAAACAACAGTTTTGATCTTTACCTTATTTCCTCCCAGCACTGTGTTGTACAGATCCACGGTCTTTTGAAGCGATAATTGCAGAAAATCAACACTGGCCCACACCGGAAAAGGCCCATTGTTGTTTTCGGTGTACCAAGAATGAGAGATTCCTTTCGCAAACAAGGTCAATGCTTTTTCTACGCCGAATTCAGCGCTCATCCCTCCGGTCAGCTTATAGATCGGTAGCCCGTTGTAATCATCGGCATCAATTTTGTAGGTGGTAAGTGTGTTATCATCCACCACCCTGAAGTAGGTGGCAAAATCGGAACTCTTGCTTCCATCCTCAAAGGTACATTCCACAAAGATGCCACAAGCCGTTTCCGTGGCAATAGCGTTGTTTATGGTGAGGAAAGAGTTTGCCTCGATGGTAACCGCGTTTCCGGCCTCTATGCTGATTTTTTCTTCGATAACAGCAGATTCACCGATTGTGTGCAACGGATTTTTCTTGTCCGTAAGATCTTTCACCACAAGACGAATCTCCCTGATTTCCAGTCCGGCACTGCCGGTCGGATTCTGGATTGAAAACGAAAAGGATACATATTCGCCTTTCCGGTACATGGTTTTATCCGTTTTTGCATCAGCAATCGTGTGGGCCTTGGTCTTAAAATTTCCAATGTCTGATGCTTCCTCTTTGTTACAGCTAAAATTCAGGCTTGTCATCAGCAGGAATAAGATATATAAATTTTTCTTCATACGAATTAAATATTAGTGATCTAAATATTAGTGACGGCATTTTTATATTTCTTCATCAGTTCCCTGATGAAAGAAACCCGGTCGCCTTCTATCTTTTCGATGGTTGTATTGTTGTTATATGTTTTACACCAGGCATACTCAAAATCTGTTACCTTCGTGTGAAAACTTTCTTCATCGAATTTTCGTTGTTGGGCAACAGCTTCTGTTACATCTGTGATGAACATCTCCCATCGTTTGGCATAATAGGAGGAAATAAGCCCCGACCAGGATCGGTTGGCATAGTCGTTGAGGCTTCTGTCTCTGTCTCCCCAAGTGGAAATAAGGTTTCGGGCATTTTCTGCATAATAACGCTTCGATTCATCATCCTCTCCGAAGCTTTCAGCCGAAGTGATCCATTTGCTGAGGGAAAATGAAGTATGACAAGAGAGCATCCTGTCCATATCATCCAGTATGACAAGCATCTCATTTCCTTTTTCCTGTAAACGGGTCAGATCTCTCTGTACATAGGCATCTGCAAATTGGTCGCGGACATCCATAAAATGATTGCCCAGCACTTGCCGGCCGATATTGACAATGTCGAAGATGTAGGTATTCCGTTCACAGTCAGTAACAGATAGTAGCTTCTCCCACATAGCAAACAGTTCTTTATTGTCGTACTGATAAGCCGGATTGGTTGTCCAGTTGCCGTGCCCCGACAAGGAGGGGCGTGCATTGGTCAGGGTTGCCTGGCCCAGTGTGGCCGGTGATTGGTATATCTTTTCATACAACATCTGCCATGCTTCCACAGCCTGAGCATCTCTTCTCCCAATTCTACGATCGGCCAGGGCAGTCATCCATTGTGCATCGGTAAGGCCATGATCCCAGGCTTTTTCAAACAGATATTCATACATGTATGGATTTACGTCCAACGCTTCCAGGGTGGAGCCGATGCCAGAGAAGTTTTTACTGCCGGCCTGATACACATTTTCAATCCGTCTTCCGACCTCCTGCATATTCCCGGCCAGCATGGTATTCCCTCCGAAATTACCCAGATAACACCAGATGAATGGCTGTCCGTGATAAGCAGATGTCTGTTTCCATACCTCTGTATGTTCCCCGTAGTAGTCAAGCAGTAACATCCGATCTTTGGGTACTGCAGTCAGAAAAGCTTCAATGCGGGAATCAGTCCATTTATGACGATCCATATAGAACAACCATGTCATTTGTACCCATGTCGCTTCCGGATCGGAAGTTTCCAGTGTGTGGAAGATCTTGTCCGATATCATTGCCAGTGAATCTTCCTTCCAGCTGGGAGGATCTACCTCATTGAAAGGATCTGCGCCATACAGGTGATCCGTACCGAACAATCGGGTCTGCTCATCCAGAAACTCCTTCTGGATGATGGCAAACAATGAGTCATCGGGGGAAAGGAAATGACTTCTGTACTGATCGTCGAAACCTCCCCAACTGCTCATCTGTGATATTTTTGCGTCAGGATATATTCGTTTGAGCGCCACCGGAACATGTCCCGCAAAGGCAGGCAGGATAGGCTTCATTCCCAGTTCCCGCTCTCTCTCAATTATTCGCTTCTGCAGGGCTTCCTGTCCGTCGATCCACTCTTTTGGCAGTGGTCCCTGCCAGGAGTCAAGATTCGACATCCGGTGCCAAGGAAGATAGAGAGGGCCGGTGAAATAACTCCGTATCTCTTCATCACTGAGTCCCATTCTTGTCCATACATTGTACCATACAGCCTCCTGACCTGTTATTGCCAGCGGCATATTGATCCCGTTCAGTGCCATCCAGTCAATCAAACGCTCCCAGTCTTCCCACTTCCACCAGGGCATAGTATATCCGAAAGTGCAGTAATTCAGAAAAAAGCGTACCGGAACCCGTGCAGTGACCCGTATGGTATTTTCGACCAAGGGTAATTTTTCCGGCAATTCAATCGGATCATCCAGGTACCACGAAACGGTCGTATTGCAGTAGTATTTCAGATAATGGTTGAGTCCAGTTGCCAGGGCGTTGGTACTGTTTCCCCGGATCAAGATTTTGTTTCGCTTGGATGATATTTCAAAGAAGTCAGCTTCTCCAATAGTATCGGATACAATTTGAAACCGGAAGTTATCCGCATGTTCAGGAATGAGCCTTCCAGCCATTTCTCTCATTACCGCTACATCCTTTTCGGAGTTGCAGGACAAGAGAGAAAGGGCCAGAAAGGCAAAAAGAATGTTTACAATAAATCTCATTTGTCATTCATTAATGTTTGATAACTGTGAGATGGTTCAATCCCGCATTTTTGAAGTGACTTTCATTCAACGGAACACCTGTTCCCAGCTCCACGGTAGTGAGTTTTTTGAGACTCTTCAATACCGTCAGATCCACGTCGGCCTTGATTGTAAGCCCAGTATCAAACAGGTCGCCACCCGGCAGAATGACCAGCTTTTCAAGATTGACAAAGGGCAGCATATCAAGCAGGGATTTCACTTCTCCATACAACGTAAAGGTCGTATAGTTCTCAATATCCTCATTCTTTGGCATATTGGTCGGAGCAGCCCAGCTGTTCCACCAGTCAATAAATTCGCCTCTGAACGGACTGTTAACCCATCCCGGATCAATGCCTGGTCCTTTAATTTCCGCATGGCTTTTAGATAATGACATTTTGAAAGCCCGGTCGTAGAACAACGGAATATTTTCCGGCCTGCCTAATTGTGCGGCCAGCACATAATAATCCGTTAATTTGCGGGTTAAGACGTTGATGTTTCTGACTCCACTGCTGACGCCTTCTTTGGTCAACAGTTCCACACCAACTGTTGTGGTTGCATCGTGCTTCAGGTTGGCCACATAGGATCTTACGCCGGGTGAAAACAAACTTTCCACGGCAACTCCATCCCTGTCGGTATAGGAGAGCTTGATCTTGTCGACGATGGATTCGGGGAACGACCACTGGAGTACAGCTGAGGTTGCGCTGGTGATGCCCTGTTTCATTTCGATGGGTATCCCGCTAATATCAACATGGGAAGTCTGAAGAACATACTGTTTTGAATAATTCCAGTAGTCTCCTGAATTATTGCCTTTCCCCAACGCCCTCAAGTAGTAGGTTGTATTGGGTTTCAGGAAGAATGTTTCCTTGAATTGCCCTGATTTTTGGGTCAGTCCACTTTTGATTCTCTTGTAGGTTCTCGCCGATTCCGTCTCGTTCATGGCTGTCCGGAATCCGGGATAAATATCCGTTCCGTAAACCATCCCGATTTCAGCGGTTGCAGAGTGCGGGTTATGCAGTACATAGGAGTAGGTGACTTCGGCCGCAATACCGTATTTCAATTCCACCTTTTCAATGTTCAGGCTTATATTGGGTGTAACGGTCAGGCTCATCTGCTTTATTTGGCTGATGTCACCATAGATGGTATCCTGTTGATAAAAGGGACCTTCGGCCCACACCCTGTAGTTTGAGGGAAAAACCTTGCTGTTTTTATATACGCCCGTAGGAAGTATGTTGTATACCAAAGGTTGTGCCACCTCACCATATTTCAGATCGAGCAGCATGATTTTCGCACCGTAGTATTCTGTTGTGACGGTATCTCCGCTTAGCTTATCGATCAGATAGCCTTCATATCCTCCCGTCAGATCATCGATCCGTTCATCGAGTTCACATCCTGTGAGACCAATCGCCAATAAGAGGACAAACAACTTGAAGTAATTATTGATATATTTTTTCATTGTCATAAAATTAGTTTGATCATTATTCCCAACCGATATTCTGTACGATCCCCGGATTCTGACTCGTAGGAATGGGACAATAGTAATCGCGTTCTTCGAACCATTTGACCCTTGTAGCCAGCGCAGGCGCATCGGCAGCCTCCAGTGTATAATAGATTCTGTCAGGTGTTTCGGTCTCATCAATATGCAAGATCGGATGTAGTGCCCTGAGTGTATGGTTGTGCATTTGCGTACCTATACGCCAGCGTTTCTGATCCCAGTACCTGAAACCTTCATACAACAGATCCATTCTCCGCTCGTGCCGTGCCGATGCAATGGTGAGTCTTTTGGCAGGAAGTCCTCCATGAACAGCCCGCAGGTGGTCGAACTGGATTTGCGCATCACTCATGTATTTGCTTTCGCCCTGTTCTGCCAGTTCTGCAGCAGCTTCGGCATAGTTGAGGATCACTTCGCCATACCGCAGGATCACGGCATCCTGATCATTCTCGTGATTCAGGTAGTTTTCCTGCCGTTTCACCCCATAGAGTGTTTTTTTCAGAAAAAAGCCATAGTTAGTGGTTCCCATACCTGAGTTATTGAAGAAGATGCCGTCGAAACCGCTCTTCATAAACTCAGTGTGGTTAGGCACTTTACCGGCATCGGACCATTCCTGCTGATTGTTGTAGAAATACTCACTCTGGCTTCCATCAGCATGCCTGACAATTGTTTTTTTATAAATGGAGAATCGTTCGCCGAGAAACTCACCTCCCGGATATATGACGGTCGCAGCAAGTCGCTTGTCTCTGTTGGCAAAGAAATCTTCGAGATTATTTTTGGGTATGCCATATTCCAGGGGCATGATTTCACCGTTGAGCGTCTCAAATTGTTCTACGATATCGAGCGAGGGCACCATAAATGCGGTATAGCCTTCTTTTTTGATCCGGTACGACTGATTCCAGAAGTCAAGAAAGACCTGTGTGCCTGATTTAACGCTGTTTCTGAATCGAAAGATAATTTCGTTGTTATCCTCATCCTTTCCGTTGAACAAATCTCCAAACGCAGCACTCAGCTGATACTTGCTATTGCTGTGGTTGATAATCTGGTCGGCAGCATCGGCCGCTTCCAGCAAGAATTCCTTCGCTTTGTTTTGAGGGATTCCCTGCAGACCGTTGTTGATCACTTTCCCATACCTGGCAATGGTGCCGGCATAGAGCATCGCTCTCGATTTAAGAGCCAGTGCTGTGAACTTATTGGCTCTGTCTTTGTCCTCGGCGATGATCTGCTGCGCATCCGGTAGAAGCAGAATGGCAGAGTCGAGGCTGTTCTGGATAAATTTCCAGGATTCTTCTTCCGTAGCGCGTTGGTTAATTGACGTCACGTTGTCCAGTGTTCCTGCAAACAGCGGCACACCGCCATATCTCTTCACCATTTCAAAATAGAGAAATGAACGGATAAACAAGGCCTCTCCGACAGTATGCAATATTTTTTCGTCGGTGGCGTTACGATACGTCCCGATAAACTTGTTGACTACATTGATGGTCTTATAATTCCATACGGGTGTGAAAGTCTCACCGCCGCTTTGCGAGAAAATCCCTCCATAAACCAGCCCAGGAGAGTTGTTACGCATCACCCCTGCTCCCCAGTCAATATTGCTTGCTGCGTCGTCGGTAAATGCTTCCAGGTGATGCTGGCGGTATGATAAGGCGCCATCGCCCACACTGTGAATCGTTTTACGCAACTCGGCATAGTTGGACAGGAACTGTGCTTCGGCTAGCTCGGGAAATTTTTGGATATCTTCATCGGTGATGATGACCTTGGAGTCTACATCTAACCAATCGCTGCATCCAATGAACAGCAATGATACCAGAATAAATAGGATATATTTGATTTTCATTTTCTTAAAAGTTTAGATTTACACCTACATTGAAAGATTTTATCTGCGGATAGGAAGCAAATGAGAAGGCATATTCCGCCTGTTCTGGATCAAAGAACTTCTGGGAAGAGAGTGTGAGGAAATTATACAGGTTGGCATATATCCTCAGCTGCTTGGCGCTGTTTCCCAATATCTTCGCAGGGAAAGTATATCCCAGTTCAATATTTTTGAGCCGGATATAATTACCGCTCCACATCCAGTAGTTCGACTCAAGCCGGTTGATTGTGACGGCGAACATATCCCTGACTGCCGGAAAATAACCCGGGATCCATTCATCGTCCGGATTTGTGTAATCAACTTTATGCCAGCGGTCACTGAAATAGTTCCAGGCGTTTCGGTAGGTTCTACCCTCCTCAAAAGCATCCATATCAAAGGCGCCTACTTTAAAATCAGAAAAGCCTCCTCCCTGCCAGAACATGGTCAGATCGAAGTTTTTCCACTCAGCACCCATGTTGATGCCATACACCAATTCCGGGTATGCGGTACGACCTATCGGGCGCATGTCATATTCGTCTATGTAGCCGTCGTTGTTCCAGTCTTCATACTTGAGATCACCTGGCAGAATGACGGAGTTGTTATTGGAATTTTGATGCATCGGTGCACTGAGAATCTCGTCATACGATTGATAATGTCCGATCTGATTCAATCCCCATCTTACGTTGTTCCATCTGTTGCCGTTGTACCATTTCCACTGATCATACCCACTGGTGAATTTGCCATGTTCCAGATATCCATTTTGAGTTCTTGCCCAGGAGAGGTTCCCACCGACCGAATAAGTGAAATCATTTACGGTGTGCCTGTGGTTGAGTGCGATTTCAAATCCGCGGGTATTGTCATTGTTCAGGTTATACCATGTCGCCAGGATGCCCGCATTGTCATTGGCTTTCTGGGCTGGGAGCCCTGCTCTACTGCGCCGGAAATACTCGGCAGAGCCGTTCAGCAATCCGTCCCACAGTTTGAAATCGACCCCCACATTATACATGGTGGATGTAGACCAGGTAAAGTCGGGATTGGCATTGACAGTGGGTGTCAGGCCATAGATGGTACGTTCACCGAATTCGATGGTTTCACCCGGATACCTGTATCCGCTTTGGAAATAGTACTGTTCAAGTGAGTTGTAATAATTCTTTGCAGCCGACAAGTCACCCAGTATTCCCCACGATGTTCTCAGCTTTAACTCATTGACTACCGGGATCAGTGACGACATAAACTCTTCTTTTGTCAGCATCCATCCCACTGAAGCTGAGGGGAAGAAGCCCCATTTATCGGCAAAATATTGCGCTCCGTCGTATCTAAAGTTAAAATCGAGGAAATATTTCGATGAAAAGTCATAGGAAAAACGGCCGATGATGGAAGCTGCACGGAACTCCCTCAGTGATTCACCGTTCGATACCTGTTTGTTGGTTAATCCACCCGTAAGCATGTCCAGAATCGTTGAAGGAAATTCGCTCCTCGAGGTCACAGTCGACCTGTTTTGAGATTGGGTCAATTCAAATACCAGCCCCGAGTTGAGGTTGTGATTGCCGAAAGAATTCAGGTAATTGATAAATCCCTGGCCGGTAAAGGCCCAGTTTGTACCATCATACAGGGTAAGATTCGCTTTGTTTGTATTGGATGCGGAAGCACTCTGATAATACTCATCGGCATCGGCTCTGTATCCTGCATACACAATATTCTTGTACCAGTTTTTGTTCCACATATCATCGGTCGTGTAACCTACATTGGCTTTCAGTGAAAGTCCTTCGATAAAGGGAACGTTGTATTTCACAGAGAGATCCACATTCAGGTTTTTTGTTTTGCTATTATTGTAACCTGAGACATTTCGATCAGCCAGAGCCATGGGATTGTCGGTTCCTTCACCTCCGAAAGCATAGAAATCGGGATACGCTTCCCAACGTGCCGGAATATTCGGTGCTGTGTTCTTCAAGCTTCTGGCAATCTCCACGGCGCCTCTCCCGGGGTAGTTCAAATTATCCAGAAAAGCGCCTAATCCAATGGCCAGACTCAGATTATTTGAGATATCTAAATCGAGGTTGCTTCTCAGGTTTACCCTGTTCTTGGCAGTGGAGTTGGTCGACCAGATACCTTCCTGATGCAGGAATCCTCCGGAAACGAAGTAAGCCACATTGTCCGTGCCCCCCGATAAGTTTATGTTCGATTGCGTGATCGGAGCATTTCGGAGCATTTCCCGATACCAGTTTGTTTCATTGTCGAACTGACTGAGTGCCATATCATCTTCCGTGATAATTGCATTCGGGTTGTTGATCAACTTCATGTTTGCATTGTACTCATTTACCAGTGTTTGCCATAACATTGCATTGGCCACATCGGGATAGTTGTGGGGTATCTGTTGCCCAAAACGGGTATTGATATCGATATCGGTGGCTTTCTTCTTGGCTCCTCTTTTTGTGGTAACCAGGATCACACCGTTTGCACCCTGCATACCGTACACAGCTGCAGCCGAGGCATCTTTCAGGATGGAAATGGATTCTACTTCGGAAGGGTCAATCTGACTGTAGTTCCTGCCGGGTATACCGTCTACCACAACCAGTGCGGCTCCAAAGCCCCGAATCTGTAGATTTGCCGCATCGGAGCCTGGTTCGCCGCTCGATTGACGCGAGAATACACCTGTTGCCCGGCCCACCAGTGCATTTTCCAGGTTGGGGGTCGTCGATTTGGTCAGCTCCGTATTGCTGATGGTCGATACGGAACTGATCAGTTTTTCTCTTGACCTTGTGCTGTATCCCACCACCACAATTTCTTCCAGAAGCTCGACATCCGGTTCCATGACGATATGAATACTGGATCTTCCATTTAACTTCACTTCCAGGGGTTTCATTCCCACAAAGCTGATCAGCAATGTAGCATTTTCCGGGACATTGGAGAGCGTAAAATTTCCGTCAACATCAGTAACCGTACCATGAGAGGTGTTTCCTTTCTCTACGATGGTAGCGCCAATGATCAGCTCGCCTTCCTGATCCCGGATTGTGCCTGAGATGTTTTTTCTCTCCTGTTGTTGCGATGATTGATTTGTTGTCTGTGGCTGACCGGATTTGACAGAGAGCGCTATCTGCGAGTTGTTGATTTTGTAGACCACATTCGTATTTCGGAAGAGTCTGTCCAAAATTTGCTCTATCGGTTCATCTTTTGCCTGAATGGATACTTTTTGATTTAAGTTGATGAAATTATCACTATAAAAAAAAGTATAATCACTCTTTTTCTCAATCTGTTGGAGTACTTTTTTCAGTTCTGTATTGGTAGCAGAGATACTCAGTTGTGCCATGCCTTGTCCTATACTCAGCAGGAGCAAAAGCAGGCAGCTGAGGCCAATTTTTTTGATATCATGTATCTTCATTGAATGTTTTTTTAGATTTGAATTGGTTTTTTGAAATTAATTATAAGGATAAAAGCATTCAAGTCGCACTTATTGCGTATTTTTGTTTTTAAGATGGATGTGTTATCAGCGTAATGCGCTGGCGTGCTATTATCCTGTCAGCAATATTAATGTACACGTTCATTTTCATTCTCTGCCGGAGTAATGCCCTCACATTGCTCCGGCTTTTCTGTATGGCTACTGTTTCTTCCTCATATAGGCTAAAATTTTTTTAAGTTCGGTTAATACTATTTTTCACTGAATGTAATGTGTGATCCGGTCATCGTGTACTGTATCGGGGAAACGACGGTAATGAGATTCAGCACGTTTTCAATGCTGTTGTTTTTTATTTTCCCGCTGTAATGGATCTCTTTAATTTCGGGTGATGCAAAAGAGATGGTCACATTATAGCTTCGCTCCAATATTTTGGCAATATTTTCCAGCGTTTCTCCGTTGAACACAAACTGATCGGTCATCCAGAAGATGGCTTCCTCTACATTATCCATAGTAGATTTGTTAAAAATACCCTCCCCCATGTGATATTGAATCTGTTCACCCGGAGTCAGGACCTCAGATAATTCCGTATTACTCACCTCAATCTTTCCTTCTATCAGCGTGCTGATGGTTTGGGCATCATCGGGGTATGACTTGACGTTGAACTTTGTTCCCAATGCCTTTATTTGCAGGTTGGAGCGTGTTTGTACGATGAACGGCCTTTTGGGGTTGCTTTCTATATCGAAATAGGCTTCTCCTTTAAGTTTCACGATGCGTTTCTTTTTCCCGAAATTGGACGGATATCGAAGTTCGCTGGCTGAATTAAGACTTACCTGAGATCCATCGGGAAGTTGCACGTTTGCTTTTTGTCCGTTCTCTACGGTCACGATGAGTTCTTCTGCGGAAAAAGCGGGAGACAGCCGGAGAGAATATCCAAGTGCGAATAAAAGTATTGCCACAGCAGCAATGCCGGCAACTGTCATCCATCTTTGTCTGATTCTCTGAATAGTAAAAGTATGGGAAAAGAGAGATGCCTGAATCTGTTTCCAGGTTTTTAGCCTGCTCTCTTCCGCTTTCGGTGAAGGACACTCTGTCGCATCCGACCATTTTCGGGCATAATAATCTCCGAGTTGTTTTTCGCTTATTCTTTTTTCCTGATAGGCGTTCAACAACTTATTCATTTCCTCGTCCGAAATTGTACGGGAGAGAAATTTCTCAATCAGTTTTTTAATTTCTTCTGACATATTTATTGATTTATACGTAACGGGTTTAAAATCCTTACAACAATGCCATATTTAACAAAATATTAACCTAATTTAACGGACTAAAAGAGGAGAAAGTAAAGAGGATTTGCCTGAATAATTGTGATGTATCACCAGCACAAAAGCATCAAATATTTTTTCACATGTTCCTTTAGAAATGTAAGGGAGCGTCTTATTTGTGTTTCAACCGTCTTTTCTGAAATGTGCAAACGGGTAGCAATATCCTTATTTGACAGATTTTCTTTCCGGCTCAACAAGAAGATTCTGCGTCGTTCCGTGGGAAGTTTCTCAATCAATTCCGAAAGAATTTTTTCCAAAAAAAGATTATTCACAAATTCGTCAGGACTAGTCCCTTCCGGGATAATTTCCTGTTGTGTTTGCTCGTATTTGTATTTACGTAACAGTTGTTCCGTTTGCCTGTATACATGATTTTTGGCAATGGTATAGAGAAGAGGTGCTACATCTTTTTCAGGGTCAATGGTCTCTCTTTTCTCCCAGAGCGTAATGAAAACGGTCTGTGTGATGTCTTCTGCGAAAGTTTTATCGAAAAGTGTGTTCAATACAAAGGTATATACCCGATTGTAGTAGAAGTGGAAAATCTGTTCGAAAGCCTTTTCATCCCCTTCCCGCAGAAGGTGAAGAGTCTGTGAATTGATATGAATTGTAATATCTTTCAAAGCGTTTTTATCCTTTTTGGATTATGGTAAAAAAGTCGCGCCGCCCACGCCAACAATGCCATGAACAGTCCATCACGACTGTCTTTCAATTGCATTGTGGTCTTGATGAGTACCACTGTATTTACCAAAACGAGCGCACCTGGTAACAAGCAAAAATAAACATTTTTTTTCGAAACGGCAATAGATTGTCTGTTCTCCACTCACCCTGGTGCCCGCATTCTCCGATGCTTCACCCGTATCATTCTGTTATCTCTGACACCACCCTGTAATTACTCTGTCACTATTTATAAGGAGATGCCGGACCAAAATAAGTTTTGAAGTTACACCTCTGAAAAATAGACTTGTCTGGAGCGATGTTTAACCAAAATTATTTGTAATTTTGAAATTTTCCTGTTGTTTCCAACAGGTACGCTCTGCTCATGCAGGGCGCACACATTGTGTGTCAGCATAGGACAACAAACAACTTACTGATAAAAAGTTTAACATGATAACGAATATGAAGAAATTTTTAATTTTTATAGGTGGCTTTGTTGCCGGGATATTAGCAACAATTTTCGTACTATATGTGTATTCAATAGCAAACAAACCTAATGACGGTTTACTTGGGCTAACAATTTTTGAAGAAAAAGGGGAATGTATAACTACAAGCTCAAAGAATAAATCTTTAGAAATAGACATTTTTCAAGTCATAGCACCAAATGTAGCCCTTGCAACCATAAAATATTATACGGATGAAAAATTATATGGTGGTAAAACATACCGTAATTACGATATAGGAAATGACGTAGTTGTTTTGCTTATAAATTATGATGAAAAAACATATTATGACGACCAAAAAATTGATGTATCTAATAAATGTGTAAGACAAATAGGAACATATCAATATACAAACAAAAATAAATTTGAAAAAACTGTTCCTGCAGTTGTTATTGAGTAAAACAAAATAGAAAGACCATTATAAAAATGGCAGAAATCACCAAAGCCACCGCACGGCAGACCGAAACGAAGTAGCAAATTGAAAGACAAAATGACATAAAATAATGAACACCAGCCCATAACAAGAGGTAATTGCCGGTATAGTCGGTTATTCAAATGTTTGTAGCCCGCTTCAACTTTTCGTGTACCTTGAGAGGAAATCATCCGCAATCCCATACAGGCCATATTGTCAACCGTTGGCGCCAATATTAAAAAAAAGCCGAGAGGACTTGCAAACTTAATTTACACTACCGTTTGATCCTGCCAAGCACCTGCTATTCATTCTGCCCAATTTTTCACGGAAATACTCATTTGTCTTTTCAATATTGATATTAAATCATAATTTTGTAAATATATCACTAGTATCCACTAAAAAATTGGCACTGTATAAATATTAAAAAACAAACAAACTTGGTTCAC
>ENA-UOOI01001584-UOOI01001584.1-fermentation-metagenome-genome-assembly--contig:-NODE-1584-length-22940-cov-3.634302_pt1 | contig 22940 bp, 18 predicted proteins | sample MGYA00245779_ERZ724027 | MGnify/ENA primary metagenome ERZ724027 (study PRJEB28704, sample SAMN03018318) | fermentation metagenome | biome: anthropogenic terrestrial biome; feature: soil; material...
GTTTTCAGGCAACGCTACTGAATCCATTCCTTTCTCCCTGTCGCGGACAAACTCCTTATGCAGGGTCAGAGGAGAATATTCGGAGTGGCCTGTCACGTAAAATTCCCTTCCGCCGCGGGAAGAAACAATATAGACGCCGGCTTCCTCCGATTCGGAGAGGATGGCTAGTCCGGGCTGCTCCCTTATCTCATCGGCCAGGATAGTGGTATGCCTGCTGTGGGGTGCGTAGAATTCATCATCGAAGCCGCGGAACAATGGGAACGAGGGATCGTTTATCCTGTGTCTGAAAACACCGAACAACTTTTTCTCCAGCGGGTATTTATTGATGCCGTAAAAATGGTACAATGCCGCTTGTGCTCCCCAGCAGATATAGAAGGTGGAGGTGACATGCGTACGTGCCCAGTCTAAAATCTGTGTAAATTCTTTCCAATACTTTACCTCTTCAAAAGGCAACATCTCTACCGGTGCGCCGGTGATGATCATCCCGTCGTAATAAGCATTTTTTATTTTGGAGAATCGGGTATAAAACGACATGAGATGCTCGATGGGTGTATTTTTAGGAGTGTGTGTGGACAATCCCAGAAACTCGATCTCAACCTGGAGCGGAGAGTTGGACAGAAGCCGTACAAGATCCGTCTCGGTGGTAATTTTGATCGGCATCAGGTTGAGAATCAATATCTTCAGCGGACGGATATCCTGCGTGGACGCGCGCAGGTCGTCTATCACAAAAATGTGCTCCTTTTTTAATATCTCAATCGCGGGTAATTTATCGGGTAAATTGACGGGCATAATTCATTATTAAAGCAAAACCACCTCTTCTTTTTTAATCTTTACTTCGCAATAGTGGCACTGAAGTTCCACCTTCTCTTTATCTGTCACATGGAACCGGGTTTTCATCGGTTCATTGTTGGTGATACATTTGGGATTGTTGCACTTCATAATTTCGACGATCTCATCCGGAAGTACCACCTTTTTTTTCTCTACCACCTCAAAATTCCGGATAATATTCAGATTCACATTAGGCGCTACCAGGGCAATACGGTTGAGTTCATCTTCGCGGAAAAATTTATCGGACACCTTGATGATCCCTTTAGATCCCATCTTATTACTTTTCAGGTTATTGCCGATGGTGATCCGGTTGTTCAGTTTTTGCAACTGAAGCAGCGAAACCACTTTAAAAACGGCATCGCTTGGGATATGGTCGATGGCTGTACCATTTTCGAGCGCTGCAACCTGTAGTTCTTTTCCCATAATTCTTTCAACTGTTTTAATGATTTTACAACTCAGTCCGCCTTTATTCCCATTAAATCGCAAATGATGGCCTGGCGTGTATACATACCGTTCTTCGCCTGTTCAAAATAGTAAGCTTTCGGATTCTCATCCACGTCCTGGTCGATCTCTTTCACGCGCGGAAGCGGGTGCAGCACCTTCAGGTTCTTTTTGGAATCTTCCAGCATACGGTTATGCAGGATATATATATTTTTTACTTTCTCATATTCCATCAGGTCGGTAAAACGCTCTTTCTGTACGCGGGTCATATAAAGGATGTCGGCGCTGTTGATCGCTTCGGGTGAGAATTCCGTAAATTCCCTGTAAGGGATCTGCCGGTTGTCGCAGAACGTTTTGTACTTGTCAGGGATGTGCAACTCTTCCGGCGCCACAAAATTGAATGTGGGGTTGAAGTGGGAGAGTCCCTGAATGAGCGAATGTACCGCACGTCCGTATTTCAGGTCGCCCACGATGGTGATGGTGAGGTTTTCGAGCGTCCCCTGCGTTTCGTAGATGGTGAACAGGTCGAGCATCGTCTGTGTGGGATGCTGGTTGGAACCGTCACCGGCATTGATAACCGGTACGGGAGATATCTCCGAGGCGTAACGGGCCGATCCTTCCAGGTGGTGGCGCATGATGATGAGGTCGGCATAGTTGCTTACCATCATAATGGTGTCTTTGAGCGACTCCCCTTTGGTGGAACTGCTGGTAGCCGAGTCGGAAAAACCGATGATACGCCCGCGCAGGCGGTTGACCGCCGTCTCGAAACTGAGCCGCGTACGGGTGGAAGGCTCGAAGAAAAGCGTGGCGCATACTTTTCCTTTTAGCAAACTACGATCAGGGTTCTTTTTGAACCTGGCAGCACTTTCGATAATGCGATGGATATCATCCCGGTCGTAATCGCCGATATTGACTAAACTTTTGGATTTCATCCGTGAGGAATTTTATGATTGCAAAAATAGCTAATTTTACCGCGGCTTGAAAGGTTTCACCGTGAAAAATATGAAATCGCCTATGCTGTGGACAGCATCATGGAGATAGTGTCTCTTCGTCCATATAGTGAAACCGTCCTTCCAACCATTGTTTTAATTGACGGACCTTACCCTCAAAATCGGATGTTCCGTTTTTCCATAATTGATGGTCTTTTTTTTGTGATTCCTTAATCCTGCCGGCATACCAATCGATATAGCCGAGTAATTCTCCTTTTTTTCCCACATGGAATTGACTCCATGTATCCCTGTATAACTGCATCACTTCAGGATCTTCTAAGAAACGGCTAAAGAAAGTATAGCCGGTTGCCGGAGAGTGATCGAATTTTCTGAATAGCGGGGTGGTATACGCACCGAAGTGTACCTGTTTTCCTTCATAGTCATACGCCCAGTCGAAATCCCAGATGGGTCCCATAGTATATTTTCCGCCGGCATCTTTATAGAGATAGATGCTTTTGGGATGATTGATCTCCATATTGTGCGTAAGATTATAGATGATCAGGTATTTTACCACTGATTCTATATCGATAATATCCTTGTAGTTGTTGTTGGGGAACGATTCCGATACCAACGCATCTTCAAGCTGATGAAAATCGCTTTTGATCTGTTGGAAATGCTCGTCGGATTCCACATCGGGATCCTTTACCATCACGGGTAACCTATAGTTATTGGAAGTAAATTTGAAATCTTCGTCGAAGTTGGTATCCAATTCCAATAAAACACCTTTCTTGTCATCGATATTTACGCGGCTTGAGGACAATTCAACCTGTTCGGTGAAGAGATAGCTTCCCACATATTTACCATTCAGGGTCAGATCGACGGGGATAGCGTGATTGGTGAACTGCAGCCCGATCAGCTGTGCGATTTTAAAAGCTACCGAGTTCAGCATCAACGTGGGATCTATATAATTGGCCAGCAGTACCCAGTCCTTTTCCTCTGCTAAATCAAGTAAGGATGCTTTTTTCTCCAATTTGAGACGGTATGGTTTCTTGGGCATGCCCCAGGTGGAGTTACCCCTGCCTTTGATCTGTGTTTCTCCTGAGTAGTCTTCGCCCCATCCGTTGGCTTCGATGGAAATATCAGCGGATAGGTAATCATCTTTCGAAGTGATCTCTGTTCCGTTTTCAGTGGTAATATACACGTGTGGAATAGGAGAGGAATAGGTAATAGCTACAGTATATTCCCTTCTGCTTCCGTCTTCAGCAACAATCGTATAAATGATAGCATTGCTGAAGTTATTGGGTGTGGTGCCCGATATTTGCTCTTTCCCGCCGACGAGTACTTCCTTGCCTTTGTAGGAAAATGTGGCGATCAGCTCACTTACGTCAAGGCCATAGGGGAGTTTCAACTCTATTTTTCCTCTTTCGATCTTCCCTTTGATATCTCCATTGGAAAGGCCGGAATTCAGTGATGCTTCAAGTTTATATTCCAATAACTCATTGTCGCTGTTTAACGGAATTTCTTCATTGAAAGGTTCTTCTTTGCAACCGCTTGCAATAAACAGAAAGATGAAGAAGGGAAGCGCTTTTAAGAACATTTTTTGCATGATATGATTTCTCTTTTGTGATTGGTTAGTTTTATCTATTGAATTAGTTTTATTTATTGAAAACGCGACAAGAGTTTTCTTTCCTGTCGCGTTTTTCATGAGATATAACCAGGCGTAGGTTGCAAGGTGCAGGTTATACTTCCAGATCTATATCGAACAGTTCGTGCCACGGCAAACCCTGTTTGTTGAGTTGCTCCATGAACGGATCGGGATTGAATTCTTCCACATTGAATACGCCGGGTTTCTTCCAGATACCTTGTAAAAACATCATGGCGCCGATGGTAGCCGGTACGCCGGTGGTGTAGCTGACTCCCTGGGCGCCGGTCTCTTTGTAGGCCTCTTGGTGACTACAGTTATTATAGATATAGTAGGTACGTTCTTTACCGTCCTTAATACCCCGTATACGGCATCCGATGGAGGTCTCTCCCGTATAATTCTCTCCCAGTTCGCCGGGATCGGGAAGCACTGCTTTCAGGAACTGGATGGGGACGATCTTTTGCCCGTTGTATTCCACCTCGTCGATGCGCGCCATGCCGATGTTCTGGATTACGCGCAGGTGAGTGAGGTACTCCTGCCCGAAGGTCATCCAGAAGCGGGCACGCCTGAGGGTGGGGAAATTCTTCACGAGCGATTCCAACTCTTCATGATAGATCACGTAGGATTCTTTGGGACCGATTTCGGGGTAGGTGAGCGGCTTGTGGATTTCGTGCGGCTCTGTTTCCACCCATTGCCCGTTTTCCCAGTATTTACCTTTCTGTGTTACCTCGCGGATATTGATCTCCGGATTAAAATTGGTGGCAAATGCTTTGCCGTGATCGCCCGCGTTACAATCCACGATATCGAGATAGTGTATCTCATCGAAATGGTGTTTGGCGGCATAAGCAGTGAAGATACTCGTTACCCCGGGGTCGAACCCGCAACCGAGGATGGCTGTCAGTCCCGCTTTCTCGAACTTTTCTTTATATGCCCACTGCCACTTGTATTCAAACCTGGCTTCATCTTTCGGCTCATAATTGGCCGTATCCAGATAATTCACACCGCATTCCAGGCAGGCATCCATAATGGTCAGGTCCTGATAGGGCAATGCCACATTAATCACCAATTCCGGTTTGTATTCGTTGAACAGTTTTACCAGTTCCGGTACGTTGTCTGCGTCTACCTGTGCCGTCTTAAGGGTCACGCCTGTACGGCGCTTCACATCTTCGGCGATGGCATCGCATTTACTTTTGGTACGGCTTGCCAGCATGATATCTGTAAACACATTGTTATTTTGGGCCACCTTGTTGGCCACCACCGTTCCTACGCCCCCGGCGCCGATGATCAGAACTTTTCCCATATTCTCGTTAAGTTGTTTAGATATAATAAATTTGAAAGCAATTCATTCACATAGCCATATCACGTGCGGACTGCTTTGGCAAATATACAATGAATCTGTGAAACACGACCGGTTTCCGTTTAAAATTTCAGGACTGATAGGTTATAATTCCGCATTCCCAATCCGTACTTATAGAACAAAGTGATTTTACAATTTAAGATAAAGAAGTTACTCTAAATATTTTCTTGCAAGAACGTTGTAAGAAGTATCATTTCCTTTTATCATTTTCGGAGTTAATCTCGAGACCATAGCGCTTAATTATTTAATTTTAAATTCCAGACTGAAAGTCAATCAACTGATAATTATTTCTACAGGCGATGAAAACCATTTAAAAGACATATATTATTTATAGGACTTTAATCCGTGAAATGCCGCAGAGATTGAAGGGAAAAATAGGTTTTTCGGAGAACGTTAAAAATTGTATCTTTGTAAATTCATTTTCACCATGTTAAAAGTATCTTTATATTATGAATGAAGAAAACATTCAACAGATCTCCAGATCGACGAATGCCATCAGCGATTGGTCTATTCAATTACTTAAAAACCTGGGAATTGCCGATAACTTGGCTAAATACATCAACCTTATCATCCTGTTGATAGTGCTGACGGTGCTGGTCCTTTTGGTACAATACCTTACCCGTACTATTTTAAAGAGCGTCCTTGACCGCTTTGGGAAGATATCCCGTGCCGGATTCCTGAAAAACCTTTCCAAAAGACGTTTTCCCCACTTTCTGGCAATGGTGATTCCTTACAGCCTGGTAAAAGGTTCCATCCCCATTATTTTTGACCAGTTTCCGAAAACAATGGTGCTGGTCGATAAGCTGGCCGATATCTTTCTCATATTCTATGTGATATGGCTCCTTATGTCTGTCCTGAATGCCTTCTTCGATTCGCTTTATACGAAGCCGAGCATGAGGGATAAACCGTTAGAGAGTTATGCCCAGGTAGTGAAAATCGTACTCTATTGCATTGGTTTTATCATTCTCTTCTCTATCCTCACCGGAAAAAATCCCGCCCATATCCTGACCGGACTGGGAGCCCTTTCCGCCGTATTGATGCTGGTATTCAAAGATCCTATCCTGGGATTTGTGGCCAGTATTCAGGTTTCGGCCAACGACATGGTACGTATCGGGGATTGGATCACAATGCCCAAATATGATGCCGACGGCGATGTGTTCGAGATTTCACTCACTACCGTGAAGATCAGGAATTTCGATAAGACCATCACTACTATTCCTCCCTATTCATTAGTCTCGGAGTCATTCCAGAACTGGCGCGGCATGGTGGATACCGGCGGAAGGCGGTTAAAACGTTCTGTTTTTGTGAAGCAGTCAGCTATCCGGTTCCTGAAGGATGAGGAGTTGAAAGAACTGGAGAAGATAGGGCTTATTTCCGATTATATCCGTTCGAGAAGTAAAGAGATCAATGAATACAACCAGGTAAAAGGCATTGACAAGTCGCTTCCTATCAACGGAAGGAACCTGACCAATATGGGGCTTTACAGGCAGTATATCAAAAATTACCTGAAAAACCACCCCGGCGTCCATAAGGAATTGTTGTTGATTGTACGTCAGTTGCAACCCACTTCCAAGGGGCTTCCCCTGGAACTCTATTTCTTTACTGCCACTACCGCCTGGGTACAGTATGAAGATATTGTGTCCGACGTTTTTGACCATGTGACTGCGGCAGCCAAATATTTTGACTTAGAGCTTTACGAAGATATCTCCAACCCGGTTTATAACCAAAATATCGGAGATGGAGACAGAGACTAATTAAAATGGTTATTTTTACCTGTTTGTGGTTTATTTAGAAAAAATCATGTACTTTTGTGCTTCCTAACAGGAAACTGGGAGATCAAAAAGGTGCAAGGTTATCAAGTTAACTAAGAATGATTCATAATGAGTAAGCTTTATAGTGTTTTTACCGGGACGGGCAGTTATGTTCCTGCCAAACAGATAAAGAACGAGTTTTTCCATAATTATGAGTTTTACGACTCTACCGGGGAAAAACTCCTCACGCCTAATGAAGAGATCACACATAAATTCGAAGAGATCACTACTATTGCCGAGCGGCGGTATGCCGGGGATAATGAGGTGACTTCCGATCTGGCCCTTGTGGCGGCTCAAAGGGCTATAGAGGCGGCGGGAGTAGATAAGGAAGAACTCGACTATATCATTTTCGCCCATAATTTCGGGGAGACAACAGCGGACAATATGCGGATAGATGTGTTACCGACAATGGCAGCGCGGTTGAAGCAGAAGTTAGGCGTCGCTAATCCGTCGGCTGTAGCCTATGATATCCTGTATGGCTGTCCGGGATGGGTACAAGCGGTGATTCAGGCCGACTACTATATCCGTTCGGGCGATGCAAAGAAGATACTGGTCGTAGGGGCGGATGTGCTGTCGCGTATCTCTGACCCGCATGACCGTGACAGTATGATCTATGCCGACGGCGCAGGGGCAGCCATCATGGAAGCCAGAGAGAGCGATTCTCCCATAGGAGTTATCGGGCATAATTCACGCAGCGATGCTTTGGAATATGCAAATATGCTTTACTTAGGGTATTCCTATAAACCGGAATTAGCGGAAAAAAAAGAATATTATCTGAAGATGAATGGCCGGCGCCTTTATCAGTACGCCCTTGAAAACGTACCGAAAGCAATTAAAGCCGGGCTCGATAAATTGAAATTACATATCAATGAGATCGGTAAGGTACTGATCCATCAGGCAAACGGGAAAATGGACGACGCTATCCTGAAACGGTTGTTCAACCTGTACAACCTCAAGGAGGTGCCCGAACAGATTATGCCGATGACCATTTCATGGTTAGGCAACTCATCAGTGGCTACCGTACCTACACTACTCGATATCATTACACGTGGAGAGATGGAGGGGCATACGCTGAGAAGCGGTGACAATATCGTGCTGGCTTCGGTAGGAGCGGGTATGAATATCAACAGCATTATCTACCGGATCCCGTAAGATATTCTTACTTAATTCCCGTAAAAAAATTGAGGGTGTATCACACAAAAAAATGTGATTCCACCCTCTTTTGCTCTACTTCTATTTTGAGACATCTTTCTATAGCTCCTTTTCTTCTTTTTCAGTCCCTTCTCCCACCGGAATTATTTCCGGACGGTCTTCTCCTTTCAAATAATTAGGGAGGTTCATTCCTGCCATGTTGAACAGGTCATCGAGTGGGGGAATGGTTTTCATCAGTCCCGAAATGAAGTTAGCTGTGGAGCCTTTACCGTGCGCGTTATTGCCCGAATCCCAAACGGTCACTTTATCGATCTTCAGATTCTTGACCGCTTCGACCTGTGTTTTGATCAATTCCGGAAGTTTTTCGATCATCAGCAATTGATAAGCTTTATCGGGATCGCCTCCTGCAGCTGAAACCACATCCCGGTATCCCTGGGCCTGCTTGTTGAGAATTTCGAATAAACCGCGCGCTTCTGCGTCCATCTTAGCGAAGATGGCGTCGGCTTCCCCTTTTGCCTGTACGCGTATGCGTTCGGCTTCGGCCTGCGCGTCGATGATGGCTTTCTGTTTGGCAATTTCGGCCGGCACCACGATATTGGCTGTTTCGGTGGAACGTTCACGTTCCGCACGGGCATTTTCCGCTTTTTGCTCTGCAGAATAGGCTTCTTCCAGGGCTTTAGCCTGTTGCACCTTTTCTGCTGCTACAGCCAGGCGCGCTGCTTCGGCTTCTTTTTCACGGCGGGATGCATCGGACCGGGCGATGGTGATCTTTGCCGTGTTTTCCCCTTCCACCGCTGTAGCATTGGCTTCCGATGTTTTTATACGCATCAGTTTATCGGCTTCGGCTTTCCCTATCGATTCGTCTTTTCTGGCCGTTGCAATACTCACTTCGCGGTCTTTATCGGCTATGGCCTTACCGGTTTCACCGATCTTTTCCTGTTCGGCTACGCTTATTTTAGCCTCATTAATGGCTTTGGCAGCGGCTTCCTTACCCAACGCTTCAATATATCCCGATTCATCCCTGATGTCTGTTACGTTCACATTGATGAGTTTCAGTCCCACTTTCTTCAATTCCGAATCCACGGTTTTGGAGATGGCTTCAAGGAATTTATCACGGTCGGAATTGATCTCTTCGATAGACATGGTGGCAATTACCAGACGTAATTGCCCGAAAAGGATATCGGATGCCAGTTCCCTGATTTTATCGGGAGTAAGTCCGAGTAACCTTTCGGCAGCAGTATTCATTGACTCCGGCTCCGATGAGATGGCTATGGTAAAGCGGGAGGGAACGTCCACCCGGATATTCTGGCGGCTTAACGCATTGGTGAGATTGGCTTCTATCGATAGCGGTTTCAGGTCCAGGAATGCGTAATCCTGAATGACGGGCCAGATAAAAGCACCGCCTCCGTGGATACATCGTGCCGATGTTCCGCCGGTGCGCCCGTAAACGACCAGTATCTTATCGGACGGACATCTTTTAAAGCGCGATGCCAACGCCAGAATGGTCACGAAGATGACGACTGCCAGGACAATAATTAAAAACATGGGCGATGAAAGCATTTCGGGTGTCATACGTTTAGATTTTTTCGACTATCAGAATATTGTTGTTTTCTATTTTGACGATTTTCACGGTCGACTGCGAGTAAATGGGTTCCTTTTCGTTGGTCATGGCGTCCAGTTCACGTAGCGATCCGCCCACGCTGATAAGTATTTTTCCCCTGCCCATGCGATTTGCCGGGATGGTCAGATATACTTCGGCTGTTTTGTGTAGCGCCTGTTCCATCCTGAATGAATTATCTTCAGCCAGTCGCAAAAAGATCTTGACGATCATAAAGAAGATAGCTACGAATAAAATTCCGGCGATTACTGCTATTAAGATAAGCAGGGCTTTGTTTGGGATAAGGGTATAGAATGCGATCCCTGCCCATCCGAAGCCAAGCAGGAAATTGATAAGATTCCGGAGAGAGAATAGCTGGAACGGAGCATCTCCGTCACTCAGGTCGCCTTCGAAATCGGCTTCCACTCCGTCCATGGAATCTCCGCCCACGAACGTAAGAATGGTCTGGATAATAAAAATCACGGTAACAGGAGCGGCGATATACCAAAAGGTTCGCAACAGGGGTTCGGCGTTTTGCAGGATATCCATAATATTCAATTTCATTAGACGTTTTCTGCGCTCGGTAAAACAAATAAATTTGTTCTACTCTTGCTTAACGAAAACGTTGAGCTTTAATGCTCAAAGATACAAAATGAATTTTAGATAGAAAAGTTATTTTTAAGAAAGTTTTAACTTAAATGGTATCCCTGACTGCGTAGCTCCGATGCGCGGAAGAGGGTGTAGGTCTCCTTATTGAGCGGATAGTCCCAGCAGCCGAGGCTATGGTAAATATTGCCTCCGAATCCTGATTTGAATTTGTATAGGCCATATAGCGGATGTTCGGGATCGGGCGACGGAGAGATGCCGAACATGTCGTACTCGGTGCAACCTGCCTGTTGTGCTTTCAGGATCGCTTCCCATTGGAGCGCATAAGTGGCCATAAGATTGCGGTGTTGCGACGAGGAGGCCCCGTAAAGGTATGATCCTCTGCTGCCTGTAATGACCAGGAACATGGCCGCTAACGGTTTTTCATCGTATTCTGCTATCAGGAGGCTTACAGCGGCCGGTGAACTGGTATTCTCGGCACGGGCGTCAAGGACAGCCCTGAAGTACTTTATATCGTTTAATAACAAGTGGTTCCTTGTTGCCGTCTCTTTATAAAGCTCATACCAGATATCCATTCCCTCCATGCCTGTCGATCTTACGGTCACGCCTTTGTGTTCTGCTAATTTGATATTGTAACGTGTCTTCGGTTTCATTCTTCCGAGAAGGGATTCGCTGTCCTGCGTCAGATCGAGATAGATGGTGTTGGCCGGTAAAATATTGGAGTGGGCTTTCTTGAAATTCCAGTTATGCGTACTGAAATTGAAACGGAGCTCCTGAGAATGATTCTCCGGTTCACCTTTCCATATACCGTTTTCGTCGAAATGCTCCTTCTCTCTGGCCCAATACGATTCCCAGCAAAGATCATAGCGAATAAGGATGCAATTAGCGGGAAGGACTGACCGGAGAGATTCGGAGAGTTCCTCTAAGAACATCCCCTGAAACTCGTCGGCCGGCTCAATTTCCGGGCCGTAAGGGACATAGGCCACAGAATGATGCCGGTCGATCTGCTGTAAAATGATCAGCACATCTGATTTCAAATGTGATTGGTTACCCAATGTGGGGAAGAGATCCAGCCTTCGGGATGTGAAATTGACGGCAAGGGTGTTTGCTCCCAGGGATGTTTTCACTACAGACCAGAAAGCCGTTTGCTGCAAAATAGGAGTAGCATACAACTCTTCGGTCTCCTTGAGGCAGACGTTCGTTAGCATATCTTCTTTATTTCAGTAAACTAGCCGTTTTCTCGCTATGGCATAATCCAAGCACGCTTGTCTTCTGCTCATTTAGCTTACCGAAAACGTTTAGCCTGCAAAGGTAGGCAAAATAAATCTGTCTCCCCAGGGAAATTATTTTTTCTCCCGGTTCAGGCGCGTTATCTCATTTAACATCAAAGGGAATGCGGGATATGCCATGTCATGGCCGTAGCCTTGCAGTTCGAGTAAACGGGTATGCTGATGTCCCGCGACTTTCATCATACGGGCGAGATAGGCATTCTCTTCGTAGCGCCCCAGCATCTCCAACTCCCGATCTCCCGTGATCAACAGCATGGGAGGAGCATCTGGACGGACATGAAAGAGTGGGGCGTATTTGTCCACAACCGGTTGTTTGTCGTCGATATCGTTCTCCTTTCGTATCGTAAAGTGGGTGATGGCCTGTCCGCTGAAAGGGATCAGGCCGGCAATACTGTCGGCGTCGATCCCGTAAGCAGCAAGGTATTGTTTGTCCAACCCGATCATCATGGCCAGATATCCCCCCGCAGAATGTCCCGATACAAAGATTCGTGATGCATCACCTCCGTATCTTTGGATGTTCTTAAAAGCCCATGCCACTGCCGCCGCCGCATCTTCGATGTAAGCAGGCGCTTTCACTCGCGGAGCAAGCCGATAGTTGACACCGATAATACAGAGTCCTTTATTTTTCAATGGTTCCGGAAGTTCTTTACTGCCTCCCGTAAGACCGCCCCCGTGAAACCAGACAACCGTAGTGAAATCCTTTTTATTTACCGGATAGTAAATATCGAGCAGGCATCGTTCACTGATATAGCTGTCTTGCAGACTTACCTCTTCGGTGTAGTAGGGGAGGTCGGAAATGATTTTATATTCGGTGTTCTGTGCTATTTCGGTTGTGAATAAGGCGATTAGCAGAAAAAGAATTGAAATTCGAGTCATAATTATTAAACTAAAAACTAAAAGTGAAAAATGAAAAACTAAAAATTTCTCTTCTATCCTCTAGTGGTTCCTTTTCTAGTGCGTTTCTTAATACCCAGGAACACCACAAGTATGGTGACGAGGATCAGCGCGGTAGCATAGGCGTCAGAACTGGTCGGGTTCTGTGCGTGCGGCTGTAGCCGTCACATTCCGGAAATCCCTGTCGAAATGGGCCAGTAGCATCTCAACCAGTTTCGCGTGAAAGGTTGTATAGAGTTTAGAAGAAATATGTTTTCTGTCTTTTCGCTTCATCAAACCGAACCGGAGTTGTTTGTCGTCTACCCATATCTGGGGTTTGAAAAAAGCTTCATTTTTCCACAGAAGCGCTCCGTAGGTGAGGTCTCCGTCTGTTGTCGACACCCATTTATCTGCTTTTTTGTTGTCGATCGCTTCGTATATTTTCCCGAGAAGCAGGTCGGGATCATCGGTATGTATTATGATTGCCATGTTGTACAGGTTTATTGTTCTTTTGAATAACTGGTGATGGCATTTTTGACCGAACCGTGGAGCAGTAGCAGGTTCTTCGCTTGTTCGTATGACAGTCCCAGTTCATTGACGATCATGCGTGTACCTCTGTCTACCAGCTTCTGGTTGGTGAGTTGCATATTCACCATGCGGTTACCTTTCACTCTTCCAAGTTTAATCATGGTGCTCGTAGTGATCATATTCAACACTATTTTCTGTGCTGTTCCCGCTTTCATACGCGTACTTCCCGTCACGTATTCCGGACCCACAACGGGTTCGATCTTTATTTCCGCTTCGGCCGCCACGGGAGAATCGGGATTACAACTTATTGCTGCCGTGAGGATCCCTTTTTCGCGCGCGCGGCGCAACCCCCCTATCACATAAGGAGTGGTACCTGAGGCGGCAATGCCTACCAATACGTCGTTTTCGTTGATTCTGTAAGCCATAAGCTCTTCCCATGCCTTATCAGGATTATCTTCAGCCGCCTCTACCGGATTGCGCAAGGCGATGTCTCCCCCGGCAATCAGGCCGACCACATAAGTGTCGGGCATACCAAAGGTAGGCGGAATTTCGGAGGCATCCAGCACACCGAGCCTGCCGCTTGTGCCGGCGCCGATATAGAAAAGCCGTCCGCCACGATGCATTCTCGCCACTATGCCGGTCACCAGTTTCTCTATCTCCGGAATGGTTTTCTGCACCGCAAGCGCCACTTTTTGGTCTTCCCGGTTGATCTCAGTGAGAATTTCGAGAATGGATTTATTCTCCAGATTGTCGTATAGCGACGGTTGTTCTGTTATTTTAATAAAAGACATAATCGATTTGTTGATATGCTGATTTGTGGATGTATCAATGTGAATAATATGCCAATATGCGTATAAACTAATTATAATAGGTTCGGCACTAAATCCACCAATTCAATTTGGATTATTCCCTGTCCCGGTAATAATAATCAATTAACCCCGCCATGGGCGATTGGGCAATTGTCCCGATCTCAATCCCTTTTGCCGCTGCGACTTCCTTCAGCGGATCGGAAAAATACCAGGCGATAGAACCCACAAAATTAACTTTATTTTTTTGATAATCGTACTGCATCACGTTTCTTTCAAAAAAAGCGGAAAAACTGTGGGTAACGATCCGCCGGATACTCCGGTCGTCGATATGTTTGAGCAAAAATGGAGAAAGGCTTGCCAGAAAACGATTCGGGAAAGGTTGCCGGTACACCTTGTCAATGATCAGTGCGGGGGTAAGGTCATACTCATCGAGCAACGCCTCTTTCAGCCCTTCGGTGAGTTGATTCTTCAAGGCATCTCCTACCAGGTGTTTTCCCAATACGGCGCCGCTCCCTTCGTCACCCAAAATAAAACCGAGCGGGGATATCTGTTTCACAATCGTTTCACCATCCCATTCGCAGGAGTTGCTGCCGGTTCCCAGGATGCAGGCGATCCCTGCCCTGCGTCCGCAAAGGCTATGGGCAGCCGCTATCAGGTCGCTGTAAACATGGATGGTATTAACCGGGAACGATTGGCGAAGGGCAGCACGTACCAATGATGTTTTTTCCGGGATACACCCTGCCCCGTAGAAGTAAATCGCCCCGATATTCCTGTTTTTCAATACAGGATACACCTGTAGTCTGATCTCGCCGGCGATCTCTTCCTGTGTTTGAAATACCGGGCTGATGCCGTTGCCGGTAAACCTATGCACCACCTCCCCGGCTTTCGCGAGGCACCAATCGGTTTTGGTGGCACCGCTGTCGGCAATTAAAATTTCTTGCATACTTTTATAATATTACTCGCTTTGCTCATGATAGTGCTCGCTTCGCTCACGATATACTTGTGATGGCTATTTGTTTTCCTTCAATCTTGAATGCTTTTTGATAAAATAAATCATTTTGAAGTGAATGCTATTCCATTCTTCTAAAAGTTCTTTATATTCGACTTCTGAAATCAAATTTCTTCTGAGTGCTTTTGTAAGCCATGTTTTACTTTCTTGCATCGATCCACGCGCAATGATATAAAAATTTTTTGGAATCATTCGGTGTATAACGTCCAAACCCTTCACTTATGTTTGCCGCGATAGAATCGGAGGCTCTTACCCATTGTTTTCCAATCGTATCTTTTGCAAAGTAGTTTCATTTTACCACTATATTCCATATCTTATCAGCAAAATCCATGGATAATTTGTAAACTTCCAAATCTTCTATCAGCATAACGATTACCTTTTATCGTGCGAAGCACTCTATCATGCGCAGCATCTATCTTTTAATTATCGCACGTAGCGCATTATCGCCGAAGGCATTATAGTTTAATGTAAATATTTCGTTTGTAAAGGATATACCCGAAGAGCCAGCAGAGGGTGACAAACAGGAGGGCGTAGAGCAGCGATCCGAAATAATCACCCGTCCAGGGGCGTAGCAATACTTCATAGGTAAACGTTTTGAGGGAGATCGCCTCACCCTGGTAAGCAAACCGGATATTTGAGACCAGATTGGCCAGTACGCCTGCGAACACGTACACGATAAGCGGGTTCACACCGAAAGCATGGAAGAAACGGCTCCATCGCTCTTTTTTATTGATATCGATGATCCAGATAAGCAATCCCAACAGTTGGGCGGCAAATCCTGTAGTGGTAAGGACGAAGGTAGGGCTCCATATTTTCTTGTTGATCGGACAGCCGTATTGTAGCAGTAATCCGGCGAATGCCAGGATGGTACCCCAGAGCAGCAGTTTTTCCACACGGGTATGGTTCTCCTTATAGTTGACGATCAATTTGCCGAAGAGGAATCCGATCAGTACATGGGCGATAGAGGGAAGCGTACTGAGCAGGCCTTCCGGATCGAATGCGATCCGTTCTCCTGACGGGGTAACATCTTTGTACATATGGTCGGAGCCCCACAATCCCTTGTCGACCAAGGCAATGATATTCTGTTCCGACAGTTCAAAACCTTTTCCAAATTGTAGTATCAGAAAGTATCCTAATAACAGCAAGGCAATTACCCAGGGCAGATATTTACTTTTCACAAATACTGTGATAAGTGCGGCGAAACCATAAGCCAACCCCAATCGTTGCAACACACCCAATATACGGAGGGTATCGAAATGGGTGGTGGCTTCCGGGAAAGACTCTCCCGAGGCCAATCCCCTGCACAGTTGCCCGAACCACCCGAGTGCCAGGCCGATCACGAAAATAAGGAGGGTACGCCGCACAATTTTCCATATGGCTGCTTTAGATGGTGCGAAGTGGAATTTTCGCAACGACATACAGGTGGATACTCCCATGATAAACATAAAGAACGGGAATACCAGGTCGGTGGGCGTAAGTCCGTGCCATTGCGCATGGCCGAGGGGTTTATAGACATAATTCCATGAACCGGGATTGTTGACCATGATCATGCCGGCAATGGTGATCCCCCGGAGAATATCAAGCGACAGTAACCGGCCGCTCTGCTGAGGTGTAGTTATTGTATTCATTTTTGCTATGATAGCGTTACATAAACAGGATTTCCATTTGATTTTATATCAGCGGTAAAGATAATATTTCTTCGACAGTTTTCTGAACGATTCTTCATCTTTCGTCCAGTAGGATTGAATATCGGCAAAACGATGGTTTTTGGAAAATTCGAGACGGATAAAATCGCTGCCACTCACTTTGTCAAACATATCGAACCGGTTTTTGGGAGCATGATCGAACACTTTTTTGTCGGGATAGAGTTGCGCTGTCACCTCCATCACATGGAACTGTATATCCGACAGGCGTGCTTTCTGAAAATCGGTCAGGTATATCTGTACTCCCTGAAGATTATTTCCCTGTCCAACCGAATAGTAAGGCTTCAGGTGGACAGGACGGAATGTAATCCCCGACAATCGTTTCGCGTTCAGCGCTCCGGCGAATTCTTCGGCGTTGATCCACTCGGCAGCGAACATTTCGAAGGGAAGCGTATATCCCACGCCGATGGACATATAACCCAACTCGCCCAGAATACCCGACACAGGGTAGAAATAGGCCGAATGGGCAAAGGGAATATGCGGTGAGGTGGGAACCCAGGGCAGGCCCGTATCTTCGAAGTGCATCTTTCGGTGCCACTTTTTCATCTTCACCACCGTCAGCTTACAGGGTTGGGGGATCATTTGTTCTCCGATGATCATTTCCGCCAGTTCGCCGCAGGTAAGCCCATACACATAAGGGATCCCGAGTTGGCTTACGAAAGAGAAAAATCCTTCTTCCACCAGGTTCCCTTCTACTTTCAGTCCGCCTAACGGGTTCGGTCGGTCGAGTACCACGAATTCTATACCGTTCTCTGCCGCGGCCTGCATAGCCAGATACATGGTGGAGATATAAGTATAGGAACGGCAACCGATATCCTGGATATCATATACCAGCATATCTATGCCCTCAAGCATTTCTGGGGTGGGCTTTCGGGTCGCTCCGTAGAGAGAGTGAACGGGCACACCGGTGTCGGGATCGGTAAATGAATCGATTTTATCGCCGGCATGTACATCCCCGCGTACGCCGTGTTCAGGCCCGTAAAGCGCTACGAGTTGTACACCCGGTGCTTCGTGCAGGATATCGATGGTCGATTTAAGGTTATTATCGACTCCCGTCGGGTTGGTGATCAGCCCCACACGTTTTCCCTGCAGTATTTTAAAATTGGATTGTTTCAGCACTTCGATCCCCGTCTTAATGCGGATTTTCTGTGCCGAAGAGGAGGACGAGATGAGTAAACCACACAGAATAAGCGCTGTTATCAGCCAAAGACTTCCTGAAAGAGATTTGCCTGAACCGGTATGTTTTTTCCCGGAGATCCCATAGGCCAGAGTCCGGTATTTTTTTATGAAATTGTCCATACGATTGGTATATTTAACTCCACTTTGTTATGTTGAACATTATTTGTTACATTAGTCACATTAGTCATATCAATACATTCCTGCTTTAATCGGCCTGCCGTTCTGATGTCTCTTCGGGGAATGCTTCTTTCTTTGCTTTCCCGAACTCTTTATCAATCTTTAAAAAAGGAATAAGCAAGAGGGTAGGGAGAATGGCAATCACGATGAAGATAAAGAAATTTGCGTATCCTAATTGTTCCTGGATCCAACCGGCCGCCATGCCCGGAAACATCATGCCCAACGCCATAAAACCGGTGCAGATGGAGTAATGTGCCGTCTTATGTTCGCCTTGCGAAAAATAGATCAGAAAAAGCATATAAGCCGTGAACCCGAAACCATAGCCAAACTGTTCGGTGGCTACAGCTACGTTTACCCAAACGAAGCTCTCAGGTTGATATATTGCCAGTAAAAGGTAGGCGACGTTGGGCAGCGTGATGGCCAATGCCATGGGCCATATCCAGTATTTTAATCCTTTACGGGAAGCCACAATACCCCCGATGATACCGCCTAAGGTAAGAGCTATCACGCCTACGGTGCCATATGCTATTCCCGCATCTTGGGTACTCAGTCCCAATCCTCCCACTTCACGTCCATCGAGGAGAAAAGGATAAGTCAATTTCACCAACATGGCTTCAGCCAACCGGTACAATAGCATAAAGGCAATGGCCAACCCGATTCCCTTTTTCGTGAAAAACGAACGGAACGTATTTCCGAACTCTGCCATAATTTCTTTCGGGGTATGCGCTGCTTTTCCGCTATCGCTTGTCGGGTGGGGTAGCACAAAGCGGTGCCAGGCAAAGAAGGCGATAAACAAACCGGCCAGGATAAAAAAGGTGATGCTCCAGGCATAAGGGATGTTGCCGGTGCTTTTCTCAAGAAATCCGGCCAGAATTACCAACAGTCCCTGTCCGGTAATGGAAGCCAGGCGATAGAAGGTACTACGGATACCGACAAAAAAGGATTGCTGTGAATCGTCCAGTGCGAGCATATAGAAACCGTCGGCGGCAATATCATGCGTGGCGGAACTGAAAGCCATCAGCCAGAAAAAAGCAAGTGAAGCCTGCAGGAAGAAAGGGGTAGGGAGGGTAAAGGCAATGCCGGCCAGGCCGGCGCCTATCAGCAACTGCATGGATACGATCCACCACCGTTTGGTTTTCAGTATATCCACGAACGGGCTCCAGAAGGGTTTGATGACCCAGGGGAGGTAGAGCCAGCTGGTATACAGGGCTATCTCGGTATTGGACAGCCCGAAGCGTTTGTACATAACTACGGAAACGACCATTACCGCTACATAAGGTAATCCTTCGGCAAAGTACAAAGTAGGGATCCATGCCCAGGGGTTGCGTGTTTTTTTCATTTAAATTGTTAATTAATAATTTCTTATGGTTTCTGATTGAGGGAAGTAATGTGTCAGGATCTCGTTGTAGCCGTATCCTTTTTCAGCCATTATCGCGGCGCCTATCTGGCATAGCCCTACGCCGTGGCCCCATCCGGCGCCGGTGAGTATGAATGTCTGAGGGATACCATTCCCGTCCTCGTCCTGTGTATCCACCACAAAAGCGGAGCTGTAGAGGTGAGATTTTGATAAGGTACGTCGTATTTCCAGCTCTTTCCCGATCGTCATTACCCGCTCCGTACCGATGATCTTCAGCCGGATGATCCGTCCGGACGTTCCCCGTTCGAGCGGTTCGAGGGCGATGATCTCACCGAAATCGATGCCGGAGCGTTCCCTGATAAGGGTCGATATTTCTTCCTGCGAATAGGTTATCTTCCAGCGGTAAAAATCGGCCGTTTCCTGGTCATAATCGTTCAGCACCTGTTTTAAGACATGAGCATCCTGCGTGTTACAAGATGCAGGCGGAGAGGTGCGTATCCATTCCTCCGCATTTTCCTCCATCGTCAGGTCTGGCAGGGGTGAAGCTTCCGTATGGTCGGGTTTTGCCTGGAGATAGGGATGCACTGCGGGTTCCCACACGTTCTCGAAGGTTTCCGTCACACCTCCGCAACATTTGGAGAAGCGAGCGTCGCATATCTCGTTCCCGAACATCAGCACCTCCCCGCATGTGCGGTCGATGACCTGCCGTACCAAGGGTGTCGATTGACGGGTAATCCCCTGATAGCGCTGGCAATGATCATCGGCACATACGTCGAAATTAAGATGATCTTCACGGTCGTACCACCGGATGATCTCCGTAGGTGTTTCAAACGATGTCCGGTAACCGGCATCAGCGTTTTCGAGAGTTTTGTTTTTCAGGATTTGGGCCAGCAGCCAGCTCCGGGAAATGACGGCGTGTGCTTTCAGTAATTCAACGGAACTTGTGGCGCTCATCTCGGAGGAGATCACGCTCGTAAGATAGTCTTCCAGCGAAACGATGTTGATCGCCGAAATAACTCCTTTCTCCACAATGAATTTCAAACTGCCCGGAAAACGCTGATTCTCTTTTCGTTCCCAGTGGAAGTTCACGCCGATGATCACGTCTTTTAATCCGAAAGCGTTGTGATGCAGGTCATCGGCTTCGAAAACAAGCTCATCGAACGTTTCTCCGTTGAAAAGGATCTTTTCGTCTGAAATTTCAACCGAATAATCTCCGGGCTGTACTTCCCGGCTGTTCAACTTATAACCGACAGGCAACGAAAAATCGATTTTTTGCTGTTGCAGTAATATACCTACATGAATCAGCGGTTCACTCATTTGAGGTTCTTTCTTGCCTGTAATTCCCATGTCCTGATCCTGTCTTTATAGAGGTTATGTGCATTCATTTTTACTATATCGAGTGATGCGTCGCTGTTGTCTTCCCAGCGCCGGCAGAGGTAGAGCACATCGTAAATACGTCCGATTTGATAGCGGCGTGAGATGTTCAGCCCCAGGGCATAATCTTCACCATAGCTGGTATTGGGTACCTTGATGTCCCGTAGTACCGGTGTGTAGAACGCGCGGGGTGCTCCCAGCCCGTTGATGCGCAAGGCGTTATTGCGGCCGTTCTCGGGCGTCCACTCCCGATGGTCGATAATACCCGGGGGGATCATCTCCATGTTGAAGTTGGTCATCTGATACGTGCCTACCACCATGGCGCAGTTCTGTTCGTAGAAAGCATTCACGATTTTCCGGAGCGTATTCTTTCCACTATACACATCGTCGCTGTCGAGCTGCACGGCAAATTTTCCGCATTTTGGGTGATGTACTCCCGTGTTCCAGCAGCCGCCGATACCCAGGTCGTCACGTTCGGGAATAACGTGTATGAGCCGCTCATCGGCGGCAAACTGGCTTATGGCTTCTGTGGTGCCGTCCGTGGAGTGATTATCCACCACGATGAGGTTAAACCTGAAATCGGTTTTTTGTCTCAGTACGGAGGCGATGGCATCACTGATGGTTTTGATACGGTTACGCACAGGAATGATCACCGACGCTTCATATTCAAACTTACCGTTGTCGAATTCAACCGTATCGAATTCCGGCTCCAGGTATGCACTTATATCCTTCAGGTGCTGTGTGCAGGCCTGCTCCATCTCTATCTGTACCTGCCGGTTTCTGGGGTCCACGTAATCGAATATTTTCTGTCCCGAAGCACGTGCATCCTCCTCTGTCTCGGTATAAAGATATTCGTTGATATGTATAAGCTGATGATGTTGTGATACTTTCAGCCTCAGATCATACAAACCGGCATATTTATAATTGTTGTGCTTCATCCTCTTCGCTGCTTTCCTGAGCGCTTTGGGATTGTAAACGAGCAGTGACCCGAAGTTGAAATCGTCGCGCAGGCTACCCTCCTGATAATCTATCACAGGGTGATTCTTCTTCTCGCCGTTAGTCACAGCGTAGTAGTCGGCATACACCATCCCCGCCCGCGTATCTTCGGCAATACGCACCATCCGCTCCAAAGCGAAGTATCCTAACCGTAATACCGATGATTTCAGGTAGATCAGTATGTAGTCGGCTTTGGATTTCCGGGCTATTGTTTTCACGGTTTCGCTGCTATGCAGGGTGTCGATTGCTATGTGCCTGCATCCTTTTATGGTTGTCTTTACTCCGGCAGGTGTAAGCAACCAGATATTTTTCACCAACTCCGACTGTTTCAGCTCTTCCACTGTACCGGCTGCCTGTTCGGATTGTGTATATAAAATAAAAGCGTCTATTGTTTTCATACCTGTTTAAGATGTCAATATGCTAATATGCTAATGTGCTAATGTGTCAAGCAGACCCCTTACCAGTTTATTCCGGTCCTCACGGTTTTTTACAGCCTCTATCGGAAATCCCAGAACGACTGTACCATATTTTTCCCCTTTATATATCACGCCGGCGCTTAAGTTATTCTCCGAATAACGAAAGACGGTAAAGACATTCCCATCTGCCGGTTCAATGGCATCGGGATATTCCACCACATAGCTTTCACTGTTCAGGGTATGATAATAGGCGTAATTTCCCTGAACGGAAGGAAAAGGCGAAGCCACCGCTTTGATCTGCCCGGTCACTGCTCCATAATTGTTGCGCCACTTGTATCTGAGGGTGTTTTGCGCCCACTCCCTGTCTTTTGCTGTAGCATATGGGTTATCCCACAAGTCGGTTCCCACAAATGCACCGCTGACGATGAAGCTGCCGCCGTTATTACAGTAATCGGTGATGGCTTCCTGATTGGGTTGGGAGAACGTTTTGAACCGTGGCGGTTTTACTCCCCGTGCTACCGACCATTCCCGCTGCTTCCCCAGGATCCAGTCCACTATTTTATAGGATTGTAAAGATACTTCTTTATTTTCAATCGCGCCAGCGGAAGAGGAAACAAATGAATATCCCGCTTCTGCAAAGGATTGTCCGTGAATAAAGGGGTAATCGAAAGTATTGCCTGCGATCGCGGTGGTTTCGTAATTCGCACCGCTGTCGCCGAAACCCGACGCGTCATCGTCCATCCAGGGGATTACACGCCGGAACTCATGCATATGGCCTATAAAATGGTGATCAGCAATATAGGGGACCCCGTTATCCATATTATTACCGGCGAAACCGGCGATGCTGTCTTCGGAGGTAGTAAAACT
>ENA-UOOI01001585-UOOI01001585.1-fermentation-metagenome-genome-assembly--contig:-NODE-1585-length-22913-cov-59.352743_pt1 | contig 22913 bp, 26 predicted proteins | sample MGYA00245779_ERZ724027 | MGnify/ENA primary metagenome ERZ724027 (study PRJEB28704, sample SAMN03018318) | fermentation metagenome | biome: anthropogenic terrestrial biome; feature: soil...
CTCGGGAGAACGAAGAAAGAGACGGTGCAGACCTGCTGGGGAAGATTCTGGACAGGAATAACCTGAACAGAGCCTACAAGCAGGTTAAACGTAATCACGGTGCGCCGGGAATAGATGGGATGGTTGCGAGAACACAGGGAAGAGCTTCTGAATAGCATCCGGGACGGCGAGTATGAGCCAAACCCGGTGCGACGCAAGGAAATCCCCAAACCGGATGGCAGCGGAATGCGAAAGCTGGGGATACCGACGGTCGTTGACCGCGTTATCCAGCAGGCAAAGGAAGAAATGGCCGAAATACTGACCCATGCCGCTTTTTACACGGGATGGCCCAAAGCATGGGCGGCGTTCCGAATGGCCAAAGAGGTTTATGTAGAAGAATAAGGAGGAATATACGATGATTTTTGAAGAAACTTATATGCTTTCAAACGGAGTTAAAATTCCCAAGTTGGGTCTGGGTACATGGTTTATCGAGGATGCCAACGCGGCGAAAGCAGTTTGCGATACAGTTAAAATCGGTTACCGCCATTTTGACTCGGCGCAGGCATATGGCAACGAGCATGGCGTTGGCGAGGGGATTCGTAGCTGCGGCGTTCCTCGTAAAGAGCTGTTCGTAACCACGAAGCTGGCTGCCGAGATCAAAAACTATCGGGAGGCTGCGGAAGCAATTGATGGTTCTCTAAAGACAATGGGCATGGATTATATCGATATGATGCTGATTCATAGTCCCCAGCCCTGGAAGGAGTATCGAAACGGCGACTATGCCGAGGGAAACCAAGAAGCATGGCGTGCTCTGGAAGACGCCTACAAGGCTGGAAAGCTGCGCGTGATCGGTGTGTCGAACTATGAAAAGAAAGACATTGACAACATTCTGTCTGGGTGCAGCATCGCGCCCATGGTCAATCAGTTGCTTGTTCATGTGAGCAATACTCCCTTTGTACTGATGGAGTATTCTGAGAGCAAGGGGATGCTGGTGGAGGCTTACTCACCTATTGCCCACGGCGAAGTGCTGAACAACGGGACGATTGTTGCAATTGCGAAGAGGTACGGAGTCTCCGTGCCACAGCTTTGTATCCGTTACGATTTGCAGCTTGGAACACTGCCACTACCTAAAACAGTCAATCCAGAGCACATGCCACGGTATCGAGCTTTTACCCGGACAAACATGGGTTGAAGACTATACTAAGGGCACTATTGCAGCATAAATCATAAATGGTTTGAAGGAGGTAAAAATGTTAGTATTGGGTATTAACCGCATTTTGAAGTGGGTTCAGATTACTACGGGATGGGGAACATATACTTGCCCGACAAAAGAAATTAACGGCAAATTATTTTTCAAGTTCAAAAATGAGGGGCACAAGGTGATGGATTTTGCATCAGAGCACACTACAGAATTAGTTTCAGAAGGAGGGGAAATTATATCCAAAAAGTTAAAAAGGTAAAGTAAACTCCTCACCGCTGTCAAAGGTTGTGAGGAGTTTTTATGTCCTTATGCCTGAATTTCCGTGCCGTCCTTAAAGGTGAACCGTACATCGTGAGCAGCCCGAAGGTTACTCCTGAAAAGATATTTCAATGTGCTGATTATTCCGCAGTCACGGCCCGTCCCATGACTTCGCTGACCACGGCGGTTTTCGCATCCGCGTAGTTTTGCACGTTATCCCATACCTGCCGAGCCAGTTCACGCTTGACTTGCGCATATTTCTCGCGGTCAGCTTCATTCGTGCGAAGCCAGTCCCGAAAACGAAGTATGCGCTCCACTTCGGACGTTCCTTCACTGAACACATGAAAATTGATATATTCCTCACGTGAAGAATTCTCTGTATGATTCATTTTTTCACAGTCTTTCGGTTCATTAAGGGATAGCTGTGCCATCTTTTTCTCCCGCTAATATGTGATCCTAAAATAATCCAGATACTTCTTAAACTGATCCTGCGCCGCAAGGCAGGTATCGGTCAGGTAGCCCTTTTCCCGATCCCACTCATGTAGCCCGCGATAGTAAAACATCTTCATATCGTCGCCGATGATAAAGGGCACAATGTTGTTCCGCAGGCACTCCTTGAACAGAATCAGCCGGCCCACACGGCCGTTGCCGTCCTGAAACGGGTGGATGCTCTCAAAGTGCACATGAAAATCGAGAAGCTCCTCGAAGGTCTTTTCCTTTACCGCGTTGTAGTCGGCCAGCAGCTTCTTCATGGCCGGGGCGACCTGTTCGGGAGGCGTGGTCTCTCTGCCGCCGACCTCGTTCGGTATCCGCTTGTAATCGCCCACGGCGAACCAGTCCAGCCGCGAGTTGCTGGTGCCATTTTTCAGCGTGAGATGCAGCTCCTTGATGAATTTTCCCGTCAGCGCGTACTTTGCTTGGGTAATAATCAGGTCGATGCCTTTGAAATGGTTTGCCGTCTCGACGATATCGTCCACGTTCATCGCTTTGCCGGCCGGGCCGATGGTATTGGTCTCAAAGATGTAACGCGTCTGGTCATGGGTCAGGCGGTTGCCCTCAATATGGTTGGAGTTGTAGGTCAGCTCAATTTGCACCTTGTGATAAATCCCGCCGGAGGTTTTCGCCGCCTGCTCCGCCCGCAGAATATCCAAAAGCGTTTTCGGCGCGTCGGAATGCTTGTTGACGCGCTCCGGTTTTTCTGCGTTTTCGGGGATGTTCCATGTCTTTCCTGTCAGAAACGCGCCGGGGATTTTGTTCTGGGCACAGTAATTGCGGACCGTCCGTTCGGACATCTTCCACTTCTTTGCCGTTTGTGACACCGACAGATAATTCATACCGTGCCCCCTTTGCATTTCTGCCTTTATTATAGCATATTATCGGCAAGAAATCAATAAAATATGCACCACACAATTTGAATATTTGCCGATGCCGGCAAGTTTCCGATTTTCATATCCCCGGCGGGATAATATCGTCAATGGAAAAGGTTTGTTTCGGTACGGAAAATGTGCGCAAAAAAGGCGGCGGACAGTTTTGTCCGTCACCTTTCGCTTCGATGGGTTTCTGATGTTATGAGCAGAAAATCCGAACCGCGTCTCTTAAAAACACGGCGCATCCGGGAGCAATTTTATCAAAGTAGGCCGTAAAGCGGGGATCGTCCACATACATCTGCGCAACGCCCCTGTGCGCTTCTTTGCTGTAATGATCCCAGTAAAAGCAAAGCCACCTCTTGTGGAGCGCGCAGGCTTTTTGCGCCAGTTCGCCGCCGGGGTCGCCCTGCTCGAAGGCCGCCTTCAAGGTGCGGTTCAGCTCCTGCGTCAGGGCTTCCAGTTCGCCGTACTGCTCTTTGGTCATGTTTTTGAGCTTGGCGTTCGAACGGTCGACGGCTTCGTCCCCGTATTTTTCCCGGATTTCCCCTCCGTATTTTTGCTCGTTGTCCAAAATCAGCTTTTCCTTGAAGCCCTCGAATTTTTCCTCATCTGTCATTTCCGCTTCTCCCTTCATTGCCGAAATGCTTTTCTGTACATTGTCGATCAGGCGGTCCAGCCGGGCACGCTTCTCCCGCAGAGCGGTGAGATGATTCTGCAGAGCGGACAGTCCGTCAAAGTCCTTCTCCGCCAAAATGCGCCCGATTTCCGACAGTTCCACGCCCAGTTCCCGGTAGAATAAAATCTGCTGGAGCCGGTTTACTTCCGTTTCCCCGTAAATCCGGTACCCGTTGGAGCGCACGGCCTTCGGCGGGAGCAGGCCGCACTGGTCATAATAGCGAAGCGTCCGGGTGCTGACGCCTGCCAATTTTGCAAGTCGATTGATGGTGTATTCCATTGACGTTTCCTCCTGTGAGTATCAGTATAAACTATGACGCAACGTAAATGTCAATACTTTTTTGAAAAATATATGAAACGAGAGACAGCCCCCTTGCGGGGCGCTCCCGATTGCTGTCGTGGTTAATTGTACTTTTTGAGGATGCTGGCGCAGACTGCCCCGACGGCTACACATTATGGACCAGGAGCGTTTCACTCCCGATACCCGGCACATGATTGTCTTTGATGTGCTTTCCCATGAATCCCCCGTTGGTTTCAAGGGTGAGCGTATGCGTCTGTTCCTGACGGACGAGGGATACATAAAAGCATTGGCCTCTCAGGGGCGCAATGAAATCAAAATCAAAAATCATGCCGGAGTATCATCCGGCCATCTTCTCTACGACCATTAAAAACAAGCGAACTGAAAAAGTATTATGGTGCCGGTGCAAATCTTGTAAAAGCTCTGGACGGCGTTGTCCTAAACGTGGAGCCTGGAGAATTCGTGGCCATTGTCGGCACATCCGGCAGCGGTAAGTCCACACTGCTACACATGCTCGGCGGGTTAGACAATCCGACTTCCGGCAGTGTGGAGGTCAGCGGAAAAGAGTTATCTAAAATGAACGACGATCAGTTCACAATTTTCCGGCGCAGGAATATCGGCTTTATCTTTCAGAATTACAATCTTGTGCCGATCCTGAATGTGTATGAAAACATCGTCCTTCCCATTGAGTTGGACGGTGAGAAACCGGATAAGGCATTCGTCGACAAAATTGTAAAGATGCTGGGGCTGACAGAGAAGCTGAACAACCTGCCAAACAACCTCTCAGGTGGTCAGCAGCAGCGTGTGGCAATCGCAAGAGCATTGGCGACAAAGCCCGCCATCATTCTTGCGGATGAACCCACCGGGAATCTGGACAGCAAGACCAGTCAGGAAGTGCTGGGGCTTCTGAAAATGACCAGCCAGCAATTCCATCAGACCATCGTGATGATTACCCATAACAATGAGATTGCCCAGCTTGCGGACCGGATTATCCGTATTGAAGATGGCCGGATTGTGGCATAAGGGGGTCGGAGGATGTTTCAGAATAATAATAGCGCAATTGCAAAACGGCTTGCCCAAAAAAGCCTACACTCTGACAGGCGCAGAAACATATTTACTATCGTTACCATCGCAATAGCGGCTTGTCTGATGGGGAATACTCTATCAGCTCAATTTATATGGACGAAGATGTACTCCGCTTGGGAAAACTGACATGGGAAGGGGCTTTGCCCAGCACCTCGGATGATGTCATGCTTGAGCGGGCATACCTTTCAAAAATAAATACAAAAGCTGATATTGGAGATACCATCACTCTTGATATCGGAAATGGCGGCAAGCAATATCATATTACAGGTTTTATTCAATATGGAGCAAAGAGTGAGGATGCCACAAGTTTTAACATCATTCGCTCCAAAGACAGTTTCACAGCCGATGATGTTACACGGGGCGCAGTATATGTGAGGCTTTCCAATTCCTCCAATCTATCTGCCGATTCACTGGAAAAAGCTATTTATGACATTGCCGGACATTATGACATTCCCCGTAAGAATGTTAAAACGAATTCTTCCTATTTCAATGCGATTGAGCCAATCAGCATAGGCAACCTACTTGCCATCATTGGTGTTGCAGCTATGATAGGCCTTGCATCGGCACTGGTCATTTACAGTATTTTTTATATCTCGGTCACAGGAAAGGTTCGGGAATACGGTCAATTACGAACCATCGGTACGACAAATGCCAATCCGGAGAAAAAGGCCAATGTCGAAACAGAGCTTCGAGCCATTGTCGCATCTGATTCTTCCTTTCATTTGAAAGTATTGGACGATCTGATTGCCGAAAAGGAAATTGAGTTTCAAACGATGTCTTTCATTCTCTACTCTATCGTTTTGGTCATAGCATTTTTCGGAATCATCAGCCTGATCAACACGGTCGTTACAAACGTGCTGTCCCGCAGGCAGGAGCTGGGTGTGCTGCAGGCCATCGGTCTGAGCAACAAGCAACTAAATCAAATGCTTCAAAGCGAGGGTATGATCTATACGCTTGGCACCGTGACCGCAACACTTACTGTGGGTACAGGGTTAGGCTGGTTACTCTGCAAAGGCATCCGTCGCTTTTCAGAGGTTCCTTATATTGATTATCATTTTCCACTGATACCAGCCCTGCTATTTCTTGCGGTATTTTTGCTCATACAAATCAGCATATCCTTTGCTTCAAGCCGTGGCATAAAAAAACAATCGCTGGTTGAGCGGATGCGGGAAGCGTAAAATAAAGAGGTAAGAAGGTGATATTATGTTTCAAAATAACAACGGTGCTGTGGTAAGGCATCTTGCAAAACGCAGTTTGTGTGCGAATAAGCGGCGCAGCGTAATCGCGGTAATAGCAATAGCGTTAACAGGTGTTTTGTTCACGACACTCTTTACAATAGGCGTTGGCACAGCCGAAACCCTGCAAAACCAGACGATGCGTCAGGCGGGAACGGACGGCCATGCCATGTTAAAATACATTACCAATGAGCAATACAATAAGATCAAAGAACAGCCGTCAGTCAAAAAAATCAGCTATCGGCTCTTTGTTGCGGACAGCGTAGACAATCCGGAGTTTTCAAAAAGGAACGTCGAAATGTCCTATATGGACGATGCCGCCTTGCAGATGAGCTTTTGTGAACCTACCACAGGGCAGCGGCCTCAGAAGGAAAATGAAGCCATTGCAGACACCAAAACACTGGATCTGTTGGGGATTCCTCATGAGATTGGTGCAAAAGTGTCGCTTACCTATACGATCAAAGGCGAAAAGGTGCAAAAAGATTTCGTCCTTTCCGGCTGGTGGGAAAGCGATCCTCTGATTGATGCCGGGTTTGTGGTAGTTTCTAAGTCCTATGTGGATTCCAATTCAGCCAAACTTGTGAACACCTATAAAGAAAACTATTCTTATGCCGGTGTCATCAACTCCTATCTTCTCTTTGACAACAGCATCAACATCTCAGGAAAGCTCCATAAGGTGATTACCGATAGCGGCTATGATTGGGAAAACAAACAGGCATCGAATTATATTCAAAGCAATGTGAATTGGGCTTATAATTCCACCGGTATCCTCTCAGGCCCTACGTCGATTATTGCTGCGCTGGCCGCTTTGCTTCTAATTGTTTTTACCGGCTATCTGATCATTTATAATATCTTTCAGATTTCGGTAAAAAACGACATCCGCTTTTATGGGATGCTCAAAACAATCGGAACCACGGGTAAGCAGATACGTGGCATGATCCGTCGTCAGGCGCTGCTGCTTTCAGCCGTTGGCATCCCCGTCGGCCTAATTGCGGGCTACCTGATTGGGAAGCTCTTGGTTCCGGTTGTAATTTCCGCAACGAATGCTGACGCAAACGCTGGGATTACGGTTTCTCTGAATCCGCTCATTTTTGTCGGTTCCGCTTTATTTGTACTGATTACAGTTCTGATTAGTACCGGCAAACCTGGCAGAATTGCTGCGGGCGTTTCACCGATTGAAGCCATGAGATTTGAAGACGGCGATGTTTCTGTGAAAAAGAATAAGGAATCGACGGACGGCGGGAAAATATACCGCATGGCATTGTCCAATTTGGGGCGGAATAAGCGGCGCACGGTCTTGTCCATCGTTTCCATGTCCCTGAGCCTGATCCTTCTCAATACGATGTTCACGCTGTCTCAAGGGTTTGATATGGATAAATACCTGTCCAGATTCGTCGATACGGATTTCCTGATTGGGAATGCCAATTATTTTAATGAGCTGAAAAAATTCAGAACGGCTGACGACCAGCTTTCGGAGAGCTTCATCAATGCTGTTATGGAACAGCCCGGATTTGAAGAAGGCGGAAGGCTTTACTATGATGTTGATACGGAACACGCCAGCATAGATTACGGGCATTTTACGCCCGTATCGGATTCGGGTGGGAAAGAAGCGACCGACGAGCATGGGAATACCATCAAGTTGGCACAAGACGGAAAACCCATGCTCGGCCTTTATGGGCTTGAGGGTATCTACACGGACAACTATGGAAATGCCGACATGAAAAAGCTCTCGCACTATTCCATAGGCGATACGATTACAATTCATGTCGATGGGAAAAGCCATACCTATGAGCTGCTGGCAAAGGCTAAGCAGAACTACCGCACCAATTCAAACCGTATTTGGGACGACTTTGGATTTTATCTTCCAGCAAGCGAATACCTGAAAATCGTGGAAAAGCCTGTGCTGATGACTTATGCATTCAATGTGGCGGACGGAAAAGAATCTGATATGGAGCAGCTTATCAAGACCTATACGGAGCAAAAGGAGCCTGCAATGGATTATGAATCCAAGCAAACAGTTGCTGGCGAATTTAACGGCTATCGTTCCACCGTGCTGATGGTGGGAGGCGTTCTCAGCTTCATTACTGGCCTAATCGGAATTATAAACTTTATCAACTCAATTCTGGCCAGTATTATTGCTCGGCGGCGAGAATTCGCGGTCCTGCAAAGCGTCGGAATGACCGGGAAGCAGCTCAGGCGAATGCTGCGCATGGAGGGTTCTTATTATTCGATAGGGGCAATCCTGCTGTCGCTTCTCGCCGGAACAGTTTGCTCCGTCTATATTGTGAAGTCACTGATCGGCAGTTTGTGGTTCTTCAGTTATCATTTTATACTTTGGCCTTTGCTTGCCATGTGTCCGATTCTTATCATGATAGCCTTGGTTATACCTGTTGTTTCCTACAGAAGCACGGTGCGGCAGAGTATTGTGGATCGTCTGAGAGAGGCTGCTTAGAAAAATTAAATATATCCTCAGAAGAAACGATGATAGAGATTTTGCGTACCCACCGTACGGAAAGGAATTTTCAGGCTAATCAAGTGAAGGGCATTTGCCCTATTACATGAGTAAACGGGACAGGCAGTTTAATCTGTCTGTCCCGTTTACTCACTGGAGGTTAGCCATATGCCTACAATCAATCTGCGCAAGTATTACCCGCTCCCTACAGAAGACCATTTTATTGAAGTTAGCGACGAGGTTGCTGAAGCCTTTCTTTTAGCTACGCGCCAGGAAAACAATTACCGGCAGAGAACATATCGACACAAAGCATATTATTCTCTGGATTGCAACGACGGCATCGAAAACAGCATTCTTCATACGGAGCCGTCGCCCGAAGAAATCCTTATGAAAAAGATTTCGATGGAGCAGCTTTATGAAGCTCTTGACCACCTACCGCCCATTCAGGCGCGGCGCGTTTATGCGCATTACATTCTCGGCATGAAGAAAGTGGACATTGCCCGCCAGATCGACGGATTGAATAAGCGGCTTTCTATGTGGAAACAGTACACCGACAATAAACCGGTTCGTCAGCGGCTTGTCTCCCTGAAACCAAGGGCATGGGAAGAATTCCAGGACACGCACAGCGTGAAAATCGCCTTGTATGACGCCTCTGTGCGGTATCTGAACGAACTGAAAGCGTCCGGCGAGAAGATTACGCCCAAGCATTGGCAGGCCGAAGCGGAACGCCTCACCGCCCAAAACAGCGCCCTGTATCAGCAAATGAAAGCCATGCGCACGGATATTCAGGCCGTGGAGAAAATTCGCAAGACCGCCGATGAACTTGCCCGGTTGGAGAAGTCCAGAGATCGGGGGCAGGAACCCGAACGATAAAAAATGCCGTACAGGTTTCCCCCATACGGCACTCCGTTATTTTCCGAATAAGTCGCTGTGCGTCCCGGTCCGGGCCAAAGTCAACACCAGCACATCATTCTCAATGCGGTAAATCAGCAGCCAGTCCGGGAGAATGTGGCAGTCCCGGTGACCGGCCCAATCACCGGAAAGCGCATGGTCTTTGCTCTTCTCCGGCAGCGGCGTACCCGTCGCCAGCAATGTAACAATCTCTTCCAGCAATTCGATTTTCAGGCCGCGCTTTATCGCCAGTTTGTAATCCTTGCGAAATTGCGTGGTGAACTTGACCGTGTACTTTGTTTTTCTCATTTTTTAAGTTCCGCGAACAGCTCATCCAAGTTGCTGTAGCCCTTTACGGACGGGTCTTTCGCAATCCTTTCCGCCTCCAACATGGCGGCTATCGTTTCCTTGTTGGGCTGATCCAGTTTGATGTCAAAGGGAATGCCGCCCTCCCGGAGCGATTGGCGAACAAAAATATTAAAAGCAGTGGTCAAATTCATGCCAAGCTCGCCAAACAGGGCATCAGCCTGTGTTTTCAAATCTGAATCCATGCGGATGCTGATATTCGTTGTATTCCCAGCCATAGTATCAACTCCTTCGTACTGGTATCTATAGTATATGCTATTTGCACGATAAATGCAATACACAGCACGAATAAATAATAATATTTCGATTTTCGAGGAAAGGAAGCGGTCCACCGTTGAAAGCACTCAAACCGCATGAACATAGTCCTGTCATGAACTACCGCCAGTATCGTCGAGCGCGACGGCTGGTGCATGAGTGCTGCAACTACGATAACGGTAACTGCCTCATGCTGGATAATGGTGAGGAATGCGTCTGCGTTCAGAGCGTTTCCTACTCTTTGCTGTGCCGATGGTTCCGCGCCGCCGTCCTTCCGCTGGACAAGGAGTTGGAAACTGCACTATTACATCGACAGGCCGGAAAACGCTGTGTCCTATGCGGGGCGTTGTTCCTTCCCGGCTCCAACCGGGTGAAATACTGTCCGGACTGCGCCAAACGAGAGCGACGCCACAGGGAAGCCATAAGGCAGCGGAAACGATATGCGATTTCTACGCATTTAGAGCCAGAAAAAGCCCGATAAATCAAGGCTTTCCGAGCGTGTGTCAGCAAGGGGCCGGCATGTCTGTATTCCAAGGACCGAAAAACGGCCTCTAACAGTCGGTAAATTTCCATTCAATGATTTGAAAGGAGCGTCTATGAATAACAAAGGAATCATTAACAGCGCTACCACGTCTGACCGTGTTGTTCCCCTTGTCGCACAGGAGGACGAGTGCCCCACACTGGTAGAGAAAATCGGCAAGACCACCTACCGGGTGAAAATCCATTTCAGCGCCACCAGCCGGGAAACCATGAGCGACAAAATTAAGCGGATGCTCCGCAACGAGGTTAGCCGGACGTAATATTTGATTTTTAATAAAAAAATCTTCGATAATTCGTTAAAACGAATGGCATGACATTGTAAATCCATCGTGCTATTATTATAATATTAAATAGAAGAATAAGCTGAATTTTGTTTGGATCACCGGTTTCACCTTCTATTCAAGCAATTGTCTGTATCGTAGATGATCCTTAATTTAGCAATACTGTGCGGTTCGGTCAACATCAGAATGATAATAGGAGATAGGTGGTTAAGGTGCCTAAAAAAAAGATCTCAAAAAAAACGAGCAACAGAAAATCTGCGCCCCCTAAGTTAACAATTCAAGAATTGGAAGACTCTCGTAATGGTGGGCAAATTGCGTTAAGAGGATTTTCGTAAGCGTCCAATAAGTCGGTGGATGTAAGCTTCCCTGCGAGTATGAGATAATACCCTTGAATTCAAGTTATTAGAGTTTTTCAAGTTTGGTTGAAAAACTTCAAAGGGGGATTAAAGTGAGAACGAATGCATGAACATCTCCTGAGGGAAGGGTATTTACATGCGGATGAAACCACTGTCCAGGTTATGAATGAAAAGGGGCGAAGCAATACCACGAAATCTTACATGTGGGTGTACAGCTCCGGACAGCACTCCAAATACCCAGTCCGGATATTCGAATATCAGCCTGGAAGGAGCGGTAAATACCCTCAGAAATTTCTGAAGGGCTTCAGGGGATTTCTTCACACGGACGCCTATTCCGGTTACAGGAAGATACCAGAGATCATAAGGTGCCTGTGTTGGTCACACCTTCGAAGAAAATTCGTGGATGCTCTGCCAAAGGATATTCACAGTCCCGATGCCACCTATACAGGTCAGGGTATCCGATACTGCAATAAGCTCTTCGAGATTGAAAAGACTCTTGAGGATCAAACAAGTGAAAAGCGTAAACAGGAGCGTCTGAAACAGGAGAAGCCGGTTTTGGATGCCTTTTGGTCGTGGGTTGATTCCATCAAAGACGGGATCCTTCCAAAGTCCAAACTTGGTGAGGCCATTCGCTATGCCCGGAACAACAAGGAAGACCTGATGAATTATCTCAGGGATGGGAACTGCTCCATTTCAAACAATCTTGCCGAAAACAGCATACGTCCCTTTACAGTTGGAAGAAAAAACTGGCTGTTCAGTGGCAGCCCGAAAGGAGCTGCGGCAAGTGCTGCTGTATACAGCATTATTGAAAGTGCCAAAGCCAATGGACTGAATCCATACAAATATCTCAAATACATCTTTAATGAGCTTCCCGGTGTTCAATTTGAAAGAGAGCCTGAATTCCTTGAAGATTATTTGCCATGGAGTTCAGAAGTCCAGGCAGCCTGCAAGTAAAGTAAAACTTTTTGATTCACAGGAATATTGCTTTTTTATCCACTATGTTATTTTACGCTAACTTTTGATATAAAAGAACTCAGGGAGTTCATGGAATATGACGAGCTGGAGCTTGATACCCTGGGAGATAGGAAAACCGCTCTGTTTCTCATTATGAGCGACACGGATACAACCTTTAATTTCGTTATCGCCATTCTGCAAGCTCCATCAATCCATAGTTCGTTTTTTCACGCAGCACTGTGCTGTTTGCTATTTCGATTTCGATATTCTCATTGACGGATCCCTTATTCTCCTGATATACTTTCATTATGACAGCCTCTTGTTTTTGATGGTTTATTGATTTTCACAACATTATTCTATCAGAATTACTTGGAGTTGTCATTCTCAATTTCTATGGAGTTTGGGGCAGGATCGTTTGATGTTGAAGAAGGAGTGTGCTCGTATAGTAGATAATATTATTCAAAAAGTAACAGAGAAACTATCGCCTTTACCTTATATAGAAGGTATTGTATTGGGAGGTTCACGTGCAAGAGGCACTCATACAGCGGATTCTGATATAGATTTCGGAATCTATTACAATTCAGAATTGTTTGACCTGAATGCTATTAATCAACTTGCTACAGAGTTGGATGATGAGCATAGAAGCAACCTTGTTGTACCTCCCGGAGCGTGGGGTGATTGGGTTAATGGCGGTGGATGGTTAGTCATAAACGGGTATCATGTTGACTTGATTTTACGTGATATAAAACGGGTGGAACAAATAATGAAAGATACGGAGCAAGGGATTGTTACGGCCAATTATCAGACGGGGCATCCCCATGGATATATTAGCGCCATGTATCGTGGAGAATTGGCAATCAGCAAAGTACTTTATAGTAGAAGCAGCGCATTTAATGAAATGAAGAAAAAAGCAGAAACTTATCCTACTGCTCTAAAGAAAAGCCTGATAAACTTTTTTATGTTTGAAGCTGAGTTCTCTTTAATGTTTGTAAAAGCAAATGTAGGAACAGACGATAAATATTATATTGCGGGCCATGTTTTTCGTATAGTTTCATGTTTAAATCAAGTATTATTTGCATGTAATAATGCTTATTGCATAAACGAAAAGAATGCTATCAAACTGCTTGAAACTTTTGAACATAAGCCAGAAAAATATGCCAAAAAGGTTAATCGTATTTTTGAAGTACTTGGTCTTTCCCTTATTGAATGTTACGACATGACCGAGAAGCTTTATATTGAAGTAAAGCAAATTGCTACTGAGACATAATGATTAGGAGGAATAAAATGAATAAACATGAACTATATAAATGAAATAATGCTTCACGGAAGCAATGAATTATTACAGGAATAGAAGTAGGAGGATGAGATAATGGCTGTACCGAAATACGATGAATTGATGAAACCTTTACTGATGGCAGTGAAGAACGGTGAAGTATATAAAATTAAGGACGTTACTGCTGCATCGGCACAGCAGCTACACCTGTCGTCAGAAGATCTTTCGGAGATGCTTCCCAGCGGCAGGCAGACGGTTTTCAGAAACAGGGTTGGTTGGGCAAATACTTATCTTAAAAAAGCCGGACTGCTGGATAGCCCGGTGCGGGCATCTGTCGTCATCACCGATGCAGGGAGAAAAGGCGCGTGACTATGCAACTACACATCACATCATTTTGATTGATGGGGAACGATTGGCAAACCTTATGATCGAATATAATTTCTGTGTTTCTGTCCGCAAGTCGTTTGAAATCAAGACTATCGATACAGATGCATTGAGCGAATATCAGGATGAGTAATTATAGGCTGAGTGAGGCACAGAATAATGTTAAAAGAGTGCTGGACAAGAGATATCATAACGTAATTAAACCAGAAACCGGCATAGAAATTATGATTTTATTCCAAACCAGAATTTGGAGGACAACATGATGTGACGAAGGAGAACTGAGGCGAGATTCAGATGTTGCAAATTTTGCAATAACATGATTTTATCGGTTCGAGGAAACAAGTCCATAAAGGCGGCTTTGATAGTCAAGTGGTCCGATTAGATGTCATGGCTTGGCGAGAGGTCGGGGTAGATGTCAGAGATCGCGAGTGGTCAGGTTAGATGTTTTTTCGGTTTTGCCGAGGCTGTGTGGTCAGGTTGGATGTTGGCATAAAACAAGCGGTTTTTTAAGGCGTTTTTCCGATGTTATCCTGCATTGCTTGCCGCAACGATTGGTTATATGGTATCGTGAGGGCAAGAAAGGAGGCAAAAACATGTTTGGTGAAAATCTTAAGAATCTACGAAAGCAAAAGGGACTTTCTCAGGAAGAATTGGCCGAACGATTGCATATCGTTCGGCAAACGGTATCAAAATGGGAAAAAGGTCTTTCAGTACCTGACGCAGACTTTCTTATTCGGATTGCTGAAATTTTTGAAACATCTGTAAGCACACTTCTTGGTGATACAATAGAGCCGTCCAACGATAAGAGCATCGTTGCTGAAAAGCTAGAGCAACTTAACACTCTGTTAGCCGAGAGAAATAGGCGGAGCCGCCGTATTTGGAAAGCGGTTGCAATCACTTTGATTTCCATTGCTACGGTAATGATATTACTGTTCATACTCAACTTTTCAGTTACTTAAAAAAGTTTTGAAGATACATCATCTGTCATTACAAGAACAAAACTCACAGATAACTGAACCAATAAAAAATAAGTTAAGCATCCCTGAAAAATAAAATCCAATTTATCTGTGTTTTAACGCAAAAATGAGGAAGGCGCCTTATGTTGTAATTTACGTAGAGTGCCTTGCTCATTTTTACTTTTATTTTTAGGCCCGTAGATCTTGCTGACCGTGTCGGCGGAGTTCTCAATGTTGGTCCGCCATATTTCTCTATCCTCTTTTGATATGGCTTTTTACCTTGTTTTTATTACCTGTTATTGTCTGTTTATAACTGTTTACAAACTTATAACTCTCGATGTAGTTGACAGTCGTCTGTTAAATGCTCATAATAAGATTAGAAGTCTGTTTTCGTTGTCATCAGGGCCCTTCCGATCAACTGCCTTTAGTATCGGGGAAGCATCAGGTACCGGGGAACAGATGAAACGCTCAGAATCACGGGGACAAAGAATGGCATGGGCGGAAACTTGTTCTCACGAATGGCATTGAGATACGTCCGAGACCGGAACAGGCGGCTATCCCATTGCCTGGCCTGAAACCGGGTGAACATACAAAATAGCCACAGACATTGATGCCCGTGGCTTCGAAGGGAATTTTGAATGAAAATGGGAAATGCAGGACACTGATGGCGAGAACTGCTTCCCTAACCATAGATGGGATTTCAATATAAGGATTAATGTTATATTCCATACGAGCGATGGAGGAGAGACCCGTGGATAAGAGCATAGAAAAATGGTCGACACTTAAGGAAGTGCAGGAATATCTCGGAGTCGGACGCGAAAGCATCCTGCAATGGATCAATAAGCGCAATATGCCTGCCTATAAGGTCGGCAGGCTTTGGAAATTCAAGCTGTCCGAAGTCGACGAATGGATCAGATCCGGCGGCGCATCAGACGAGAGCAACACGGAAGATAAAGAACAGGCTTAAAGGAGGGAAGCTCCGTTTGTGGAAAAGCTTATAGACATTCAGAGCAGTCCAGTAGCCCCTCTCCTGGACTTGCTTCTTAAGGATAAATCGACAAAGAAAAACATCATCTGGGCGACCGATACCTACGATGGGCTAGGAAACGGCTTCACAGATAAGGAACAGATAAGCAGGAGCCTTCTCTTGCAGTATGCGGACATCATCAAGCCGCGTATCCAGAAATCTCAGGAGGCACAGCAGGAGCGCACACGAAAAAAGGCCGAGGTTTTCACCCCGGCGTGGCTGTGCAACTTGATGAACAATTACTGCGATGAGGAATGGTTTGGCAGGAAAGACGTATTCAATGCAGAGAACGACGATCACACATGGATGGTTATCGAAGAGCCGATTGAGTTTCCGAAGCGCAAAACATGGAAACACTATGTGGACTCCCGACGGCTGGAAATCACTTGCGGTGAAGCACCTTACCTTGTTTCCCGATATGATGTCTCGACTGGAGAACTCATCGTTCCTCCGAAGCGGAGAATCGGACTGCTCGACCGGAAGCTCCGAATCGTGAATGAAAATGTCAGGGACTATGATGAGTGGGTCAAATGGGTGATCCGGGCATTCGAGGCGTCCTACGGATATGAGTATCAGGGCGACAATCTCCTGGTAGCCAGAATTAACCTGCTTCTGACGTTCATTGACTACTATCAGGAACGATGGGACAAAGAGCCAGATGAGAAACTGCTGCGGACGGTGACAAACAAAATCGTATGGAACATCTGGCAGATGGATGGATTAAAAGATACTGTCCCGCTTGGAAAGCCGTACGAGGAATTCCGGCAGATGACGCTTTTCGATATGCACTCTGAAATGACGGATATGGCAGATGAAGAACCCGAAGCCATACCTTGTAAGATATACAACTGGAGAAGGGATAGCTTCATTCTCTTCAACAAGCTAAAGGAGATAAAAGCCATGGGACATAAACTTTTCAATTTTGTGATCGGGAATCCACCGTATCAAGAAACAAGAAAGGGAACTTCGGATAAGCAGGTGTATAACTATCTTATTGATGCAGCGTATGAAATCAGTGAAAAGGCAGAATTCATCACTCCCTCTCGTTTCTTATTTAATTCCGGTAACACACCGAAAGCATGGAATGAGAAAATGCTTAATGATTCTCATATTAAAGTAATGAAGTATGAAGAAAATGCTTCTAAAGTGTTTCCAAACACTGATATCAAGGGTGGAGTTGCTGTTACTTATAGAGATTCCAAGAAAGATTTCGGGGCAATAGAGATTTATACAAAGTATGAAGAACTCAACCAGATACTACACAAAGTGATTCATGTTGAGATCGCACCCTTATCAAATGAAATATACTTGCAAAACAAATTTGAATTGGATATCTTATACAAAGACCATCCCGAATGTAAAAATCAGATTGGAAGTAAAGGAAAAGAGCGTCGATTAACAACATCTATTTTTAAGACATTGAATATCTTTAAAGAATCATCTTTTGATGGAGCAGTAAGGATACTTGGGCTGATCGACAACAATCGAGTATACAAGTATATTGATCGAAAATATTTATCAGAGCATCAAAATCTTAATAAATATAAGGTTATTCTCCCAAAGGTAAATGGTACTGGTGCGTTTGATGAAGTTCTATCAAGTCCAATTGTAGGAGAACCAGGGTTAGGTTTTACCCAATCGTTTATAAGTATTGGTGCTTTTGAATTAAAAGAACAAGCAGAATCTACCCTTAAGTATATTAAAGGCAAGTTTGCCAGAGCAATGCTTCATGTGCTGAAAGTAACACAAGATAATAATACCGAAGTCTGGAAGTATGTTCCTCTCCAAGACTTTACTTCAAACTCCGGTATCGACTGGTCAAAATCCGTCCATGAAATCGATCTTCAGCTTTACCGCAAGTACGGGCTTGATGAAACGGAGATTAACTTCATAGAATCGCATGTAAAGGAGATGGCGTGATGGCGGGCATAATGATAAAAACAGCCTATGAGGTTTTTCCCCAATGTTATGCGTACACGACACCGGGAGTGCCAGCGCATGATGGCTGGACAAAGATCGGTTTTACAGAGCGGGAGGTTGAGAATCGCATCAAAGAGCAGACGCATACAGTTGGTGTGGATCATAAAACATGGTGGCACATGCACGCCGCATATATGACGGAACCATTCGGCACATTTACAGATAAGGACTTTCATGCTTATCTGAAGAAGCTCGGTGTCAGCCGTGAGGAAGGCACTGAGTGGTTCCGCATTAATCCAAACACCGCAAAGGGTAATTTTGTAGATTTTACCCAGAATCATGGCGTTGTGTCCGATGATGACGCGGACGCTGTCATTCCGTATAAGCTCCGCAATGAGCAGGACAAAGCTGTTGAGATGACACTTGATTATTTCAAGTCTCACAGCAATGGTGAATTTTTATGGAATGCGAAGCCGCGTTTTGGTAAAACACTTTCAGCTTATGATCTGTGCAAGAGGCTTGATGCAACGAACATTCTCATCGTTACGAACCGCCCGGCGATTGCAAACTCATGGTATTCGGACTATGAGACGTTTTTCGGTCCGCAGTCCGGTTATCTGTTTGTTAGCAATGTGGACGGCATCAAGGACAAAAAATATGTGATGAGCCGTCAGCAGTATCTTGATAGGCTGGATGATAATACCAATGGCTGTATTGAGTTTGTGAGTCTGCAAGATCTGAAAGGTTCCATCTATTTCGGTGGCCAGTATGACAAACTTTCTGAAGTTAGTGCTGAAAAAGGCTTGAACTGGGATATTATGATCGTAGATGAGGCACATGAAGGCGTCGATACCTACAAGACGGATACTGCCTTTAATCATATTAAGCGTAAATGGACATTGCATCTTTCTGGCACGCCGTTTAAGGCATTGGCAAACGACAAATTTGCGGATGATGCGATTTTCAACTGGACGTATGCGGACGAACAGAAGAAAAAGCGTGATTGGGATGATTCCAGGGAGATAGAGAATCCGTATGAAAACCTTCCGCGGCTCAGTCTGTTTACATACCAGATGTCGGATATCATCCGCGACAAGGTAAAACAAGGCATTGAGCTTGCAGACAATGATGTCGAAGAATATGCTTTCGACCTGAATGAGTTCTTCAAGACAAACGAATCCGGCAAGTTCATACATGATGCGGATGTGGACAAGCTTCTCGATGCACTAACACATCAGGAGAAGTTCCCGTTCTCTACATCGGAACTGCGAAATGAGCTGAAGCATTCGTTCTGGCTGCTAAATCGCGTAGCGAGTGCTAAGGCTTTGGCAAAGAAGCTGGAGCTTCATCCTGTGTTCAAGGATTATCACGTGATCCTTGCAGCGGGTGATGGCAAGCTGGATGACGATGATGAGAATGAGAAGGCATTCGACCGTGTCACGGAAGCCATCAAAAAATATGATAAGACCATTACTCTGTCGGTTGGTCAATTGACGACCGGTGTCACGATCCCGGAGTGGACGGCAGTTCTTATGCTTTCTAACATGGCGAGTCCGGCACTGTACATGCAAGCCGCTTTCCGCGCACAGAATCCTTGCCTGTTCCATGATGCGCAGGGCAATTCCTACAGGAAGCAGAACGCTTATGTCTTTGACTTTGATCCGGCGCGTACACTGACTATATTCGAGCAGTTCGCCAATGACCTGATTCCGGAAACATCAGGAGACAAGGGAGACTTCGACCAGCGTAAGCAGCATGTTCGTGAGCTTTTGAACTTCTTCCCTGTCTACGGTGAGGATGACCAGGGCTCTATGATCGAACTGGATGCTGAGTCCGTTCTCACGATTCCGCGACACATCCATGCCAAAGAAGTCGTGGAGCGCGGTTTCATGTCAAACTTCCTTTTCGCCAACATTTCCGGTATTTTTGGAGCACCAAAGGAGATCATTGACCTCATCAATGGCATGCAGGCAATTGAGGAACCTAAGACGCTGGTTCCCATCGGAGTTGATGAAGGTACAGCTGATGAGCTGAATCTCAACGTAAACAGTGAAGTGGAGATTCCGAAGGAACAGGTCATCGGCACAGCAAGCGAGCTTTTCGGAGACAAGGTTTATGGGGATATCGATAAAAAACTGGCTGATGCAGTGGAAGACATCACCAAGTGTTTTGAGAGGAAAAAGGATCCAAAGAAGGATGAACTGAAGGAATTGCGTGAAAAATTCTCCAGGCCTATCGCCAATACGCTGGTGGATTCAGCAAGAGCACAGTACGGCCATGACCTGAAAAAATCCACACAGAATCAGCTGGAACGGAAAATTCAGGAAACCACGGACACTGTAGTCAACCGGGAACACGGTGATTACACCATCCGCGATCACCAGCTCGTCAAAGAACGTGACGACAAGATCTCCGAGGCACAGAAGTCTGGTACTTCCATGTCGGAAATCTCAAAGCTTGATGATGAGTATACGCAGAAACGGCTTCAAGGCTACCGGGACATGGTCCAGAATATTCAGAAGAAACTTCATGATGATGAGACTGTCAAGAAGGCGGCGGAAACCATCGTAGAAACAGTAGAGACGGAAAAGCTCAATAATCAGAAGGATTCCATTGAAGGTAGCGTGAGGGATCACCTGCGTGGTTTCTCCCGTACCATACCCGCATTTCTCATGGCCTATGGTGATGAAAAAACGACACTGGCAAATTTCGATTCACTCGTACCAGAAGATGTATTCTGGGAAGTGACTGTTAATCCACAGAACGGAGAAGGCGTTACGCTGGATCAGTTCCGCTTGCTACGTGATGGCGGTGATTACTACCAGAAGGACGAGGATGGAAACGAAATTCGAGACAAGGAACACAAGAGACATTTCGACGGTCACCTGTTCGATGAAGTTGTCTTCAATGATGCCGTTCTGGAATTTATGAAGAAACGCGCTGAACTGGCTGATTACTTTGATGAGACCAGCAAAGGTGACATTTTTGACTATATTCCGCCGCAGAAAACAAACCAAATCTTTACGCCAAAGCGTGTAGTCAAGGATATGGTCGACCGGCTGGAACAGGAGAATCCGGGATGCTTCGATGATCCGAACAATACGTTTGCTGACCTTTACATGAAGTCAGGCATGTACATCACAGAGATTGTCACCCGCCTGTACCAGAGCAAGTGTATGAAAGCTTTGTATCCTGATAATGCGGAAAGATTGAATCATATCTTTGCAAAACAGGTATATGGTTGTGCACCGACAGAAATCATCTACCGGATTTGCCTAAGGTACATTCTTGGATTCAGTGATGAGATCCATATTGATAAGTACAATATTAAGTTGTGCGACACATTGGAGTATGCGAAGAGCGGAACACTTGAAGAAGAGGTGGAGAAACTGTTTGCCCTGTAAAGGATGAGCACGTTTCCGATGAGCCGCCTAAGCGCGGGAAAGACATGAACGATTATTTGAGAATTTTATTGGGTTTGCAGCACCCACGGGAGCTTGAAAGACTGTAACCAAAGTTGCTGATTGATTTCATAGCATGAAATGGGTATAATATGATTAGAATGTTACTACAAGGAGCTGATATCATGCAGATTAAACCATCCGCAAGCATCAGGCAGAACTATAATGAAATTGCGGCTTTGTGCAAATCCTCCGGGGAGCCTGTGTATCTTACCAAAAACGGCGAGGGCGACCTCGTGGTCATGGATATAGATACGTTTACCCGTAGAGAAAAAATGCTCAAGCTGCGCGAAGAACTGCTATCCGTTGAGGAAGATCGAATGGCTGGTCGCACCGGAGTAACGCCGGATGAACTGGACAGCTATTTAGAAAGCATTATAGATGAGGTGGAACATGGAAAAAAAGCCTCAATATAAGGTGATTGTTTCCGATCGTACCCGTCAGATGCTGGCGGGTCATGTTCGGTTTCTGGCACAAAAAAGTCCTACTGCTGCCCGCAGGACAAAGAAGGAATTAATGGATGCCATTCGTTCCCTTTCCACCATGCCGGAACGATTTCCCTTCCTCAACATAGAGTTTATACCACTGAACAAGTATCACAAGATGTTCGTTGAGAAATGGTATTTGATTCTGTATCAGATTAAGGATCAGACAGTGTATGTTGATTATATCGTGGATTGCAGGCAAGATTATGGGTGGTTGGTGCGGTAACCTTTTATGCCTCCTCGCTATTTTGAGTGGGTAATGTAACCAAAGCACAGTAATGAAGTTATAGAATCTATCAGAATCTGGTATAATTTACATATCATAAAAAGATAGAGAGATAATATGGTATAATAACGTAAGGCTGTTTGCGCAGGCGCTGCCGCGCGGGTTCTGTGTGGGAAAATGGCGTCAGCTTCCAAAACAAGTAATCAAGGTAGTGACCATAGGATTGATTCTCTATTTCCTCACCGCTCAAATCAACTTATTTTGGGGAATGTTGTAGGTCTGACTCCAAAAAAGGATTGTGTTACTATAGACTTGAAGGGAAGGTGAAAGACAAGTCTATGGATGATACTATCAGGGCGTTTTCCGGCAGGACATTCAGTCCTGAAGATATTGAGACAATAATATGGGTGACAAGGACATATCCAAAGCTTTCCAAAACGGAGATGGTCTCAACAGTTTGTGATCTGATCGGATGGGTCACGCGGGCGAATGGACAGGCATCTTGAAAATGGACTGTCACGGAAAGCCATATTTATGTATCCCATGCGGAAGGATTTTCGAGCGGTACTCAAGGGTCGGAGACCCTCTTCAGCTTTGATCGGCAAAAAAATGTTTACAAATAGAGTATTTTTGGTTATAATAAAAGCAGGTAATTGGATCATGCAAAGATGTGATTGCCAATAGACGATTATATATTAATAATCATCCTGCTGCGAACAGGGTGATTACTTTTTTTGTCCTGCTATTGTCTTGATTATGACAATAAGTAAGGAGATTAAGGATACAACCAACATAGAACACGATATCAATAAAGATATGGCTTCGTATGTCGTCATATCATACCACCTCCTTTCTCTTGTGAAAGTCGGTGGCAATCACACCCTGTTTCCAATTACCTGCTTTAACCATTATATAGCAATCAAAGAATATATGCAATCAAAGAATATATGCAATCAAAGAATATATGCAATCAAAGAATATATGCAA
>ENA-UOOI01001586-UOOI01001586.1-fermentation-metagenome-genome-assembly--contig:-NODE-1586-length-22910-cov-26.375629_pt1 | contig 22910 bp, 20 predicted proteins | sample MGYA00245779_ERZ724027 | MGnify/ENA primary metagenome ERZ724027 (study PRJEB28704, sample SAMN03018318) | fermentation metagenome | biome: anthropogenic terrestrial biome; feature: soil...
TATAGCAAGAATAAGGTTCAATTATGCATTGAAGTAAGGGTAGCCGTCCCGGCGTTTGATATGGATATATTGCAGTTTAAATCTCCGTTTCTTCATCATAAGTCTGGTACAAGAAATCGTTGTATGGGAATCGTTGTATGTGAATTTCCCTGGCTCTTTCGTAGATGAGTGACTTAAGCTCTTCGATGTTAGTTTTTTCTTTTGCTGAAATAAAAATGGCGTTCTCGTTGAGTTTGCTCATCCACGACTGTTTCAGTTCTTCGAGCGATGTGTTTTGCCGGGTTTTGGGCGTTAGGTCGTCTTCCTCTTTTTCAACGTGCGAGAAAGCGTCTATTTTGTTGAAAACCAAAATCGTTGGCTTCTTGGTTTTATCAATTTCATAAAGTGTTTTTTCTACCACGTCGATCTGTTCTTCAAACGCAGGGTGTGAAATATCCACGACGTGGACGAGAATATCTGCTTCGCGCACTTCATCGAGGGTAGATTTAAACGACTCAATGAGGTTTGTGGGCAATTTACGGATAAATCCTACCGTATCCGTCAACAGGAGAGGAAGGTTTTCGATGGTGACTTTCCGTACAGTAGTGTCGAGCGTGGCAAACAGTTTGTTCTCGGCAAATACTTCCGATTTGCTCAGCAGGTTCATCAGCGTGGATTTGCCTACATTGGTATAGCCAACAAGAGCTGCGCGCACGAGTTTTCCCCTGTTTTTTCGCTGGACGGTCTTCTGTTTATCTATGTCTTTGAGTTCGTTTTTAAGGCGTGCAATGCGATCGAGAATAATTCGCCGGTCAGTTTCCAGCTGAGTTTCTCCGGGACCGCGCATAATGACACCTCCTCCTCCTCGCTGACGCTCCAGATGGGTCCACATTCTTGTTAAACGGGGAAGCAAGTATTGGTATTGTGCCAGTTCTACCTGTGCTTTCGCATGCGACGTCTGTGCACGCATGGCAAAGATATCGAGGATAAGGCTTGTCCGGTCGAGTATCCTGATTTTCAGTTCTTTTTCAATGTTCCGGATCTGTTTTGCCGATAGTTCATCGTCGAAAATAACCACGCCCACTTGGTTGTCTTCATCCAACACATACTCCGATATTTCCTGCAGTTTCCCCGTACCAACGAAAGTGACCGCGTTAGGCATATCCAATCGCTGAACGTAACGTTTGCCGGGAACAAGCCCGGCTGTTTCGGCCAGGAAAGCCAGCTCGTCCAGGTACTCGTTTACTTTCTCCTCGCTTTGTTCGGGCGTGATAAGCCCTACTAGAACAGCGTTTTCGTTTTTTATCTCACTTGTTATAAAATCTTTCATTTTTCTCGCAGATTTTTTAGGCTATTAGGCTAGCCAGTTATATCCAAAACCCGATTCCGGCCGTGAAAGACGATTGCGAAAAGTCTTTGATAAACCGGTATTTGTATTCGACACTGATCCTCGTCTTGTATCCGAAGTCATACTGAATGCCCAGTCCCAGGTTAGCGCCAATACGGTGTTTCGTCCAGTCCTGCAACCCCGTGTCGTTTGTTTTTGATGCGTCGAACTTCCGGTTTGAATAATTCAATCCTGCCACCGGATAAAAAGAAAACAACCACGACAAGGGAACTATGTAGTGCGCGTCGGCATCGGCTTCCCACATACTGTTCCCTTTTGACGGTAAATAACAGCTGAAAGAAGGAGCAAACCGCAGTTGATTGGTGTGATAATAATGCAGGTGTATGCCTGCTCCAACATTTTTTGCCTTGTTGCTATAGCCGGCGTGGACTCCCAGCCCCACAGTCCCTTCGTACTGTGCGAATGATTTCGACGGGAACAGGGCCAAAAGCAGGATGGATAAACCGATGAGTCTTTTCATGTCGTACCCCATTTATAATTTGTTTTTTTCTCCTTTTAAGATCGGCAGATGCCATTGGAATTTTACAGCCAATATCCGGGTGAGTATTACAATGGATGCCGTTGCCACCTCGTTGACCACTATGTTCAGATCGAGTGCGTATCCCATTGTGAAGAAAATGGCTCCCGCAACACATGCCAGGGCATAAATCTCTTTTCTGAAGATAAGCGGGATCTGGGTGATCAGGATGTCGCGAAGCATCCCGCCGAAAGAACCGGTAATCGTGCCCATAATAACTGCCACCCACGGAGCAAAACCCATTGCCAGCGTTTTCTCGGCCCCCACTACCACAAACAGCCCCAAGCCAATACTGTCGAAAAGAAAGAAAGTGTATTGAAGCCTGACCACCTTGTTTTTGAACAACAGGACAAACAGCAGGGCCAGCAGCGTTGCCCAAAGATAGACCGGGTTCAGCATCCAGAAAGGGGTTACGCCAATGAATAAATCGCGGAGCGTTCCGCCTCCGATAGCTGTGACAAACCCGATGGTGAATGCGCCGAACAGATCGAAATTCTTGGTCGATGCCATCCGCACCCCGCTGATGGCAAAGGCGAAGGTCCCGAGAAATTCGATAATGTTTACAAACTGGATGTTTTCTATCAATTCCATTAAATTATCATCCCGCTTCCCAGGCACAAGTGACTTTCCGTGTCATACACCACTCCGAACTGGCCTGCGGCGATACCCTGGATAGGCAAGCCGGAGGAAATGCTGTACAGATCGCCGGTTTTAGAAATGCGCCCCCGGGTAAATTCCGGAGTATGACGGATCTTAAACGTAACTTCTTTTTCACCGTCGAAGTCGCCCCAGATATCTTTGGTTATAAACGAAAATCCCTGAAGGTTAACCACATTGCCATACTGATGCCTGGTGTTGTATCCTTTTGATACGTAAACGATGTTGCGGTTCACGTCTTTTTTTATTACAAACCAGGGTCCGCCGCTTAAGCCGAGGCCTTTTCGCTGGCCGATGGTGTGAAACCAGAATCCCTGATGCCTGCCGATAATGTTTCCCGTTTCCAACTCTACGATCAGGCCCTCCTTTTTGCCGAGGTAGCGTTCGATAAAGTGGTTGTAATTGACTTTGCCGAGGAAGCAGATCCCCTGGCTGTCTTTTCGTTGAGCCGAGGGGAGTTTATTGTCCGCAGCAATTTTCCTGACTTCCGATTTTAACAGGTTCCCGATAGGAAACATCAGTTTTGCAACTTGCACGTAACTCACCTGCCCTAAAAAATAGGTCTGGTCTTTTACGTGATCTTTAGCGGTGGAAAGCCACGTCAGGCCTTCTGATTCGGTGGTTGTAGCGTAATGTCCCGTGGCAATCTTATCGAAATGATGTCCCCATTTTTGTTCGAAGGTTCCGAACTTGATCAGTTTGTTGCACATCATATCCGGATTGGGAGTCAATCCCCGCTTCACCGAATCGATGGTGTATTGAACCACGCTGTTCCAGTACTCTTCGTGCAACGAAACAATTTCGAAGCGACAGCCGTACTTTTTGGCGATAAAGGTCACGATCTCGATATCCTCTTCCGAGGGGCAATCGATATAGCCCTGTTCATCCTCCATGCCGATCTTGATATAGAAAATGGTGGGATCGTAGCCCATCTCTTTCAACTGATGAACCACAACAGAACTATCCACGCCTCCCGACACCAATGCTGCAATTTCCATTATTTTGTTCTTTTTCGGATGCAAAGTTACGAAATAGATAGTAGTTGGGCGTTACGTTTCGGCTAAAAGTTATAATTTTGAGGTCTCAAAGAAAAGAACGTTATGTCTGCTGCACACTCCTCTCACCCCAAAGGGCTGTACTTTATTTTTATTACCGGAATGTCGGAACGCTTCAGTTACTACGGAATGCGTGCTATTTTCACCCTGTACCTTATCAATGCGCTGATGCTCGATAAAGAGTTTGCGTCCGCCATTTACGGAAACTATACCGGGCTGGTTTACCTGACCCCGCTTATTGGAGGCTACGTTGCTGACAGGTATCTGGGCATGCGCCGCTCCATATTCTGGGGGGCGCTTCTGATGGTGATGGGGCAGTTCCTGATGTTTTTCAGTGCTCTCCATTTCGAAAACACCGAACTGGCCAAATGGCTGATGTACGGCGGATTGGGCGGCCTTATTTTCGGCAATGGTTTTTTTAAGCCCAACTTATCGTCAATTGTCGGCAGGCTCTATGAACCCGGAGACAAAAGGCTCGATTCAGCCTACACCATTTTCTATATGGGAGTGAATATGGGTGCTTTTATGGCTCCTCTGCTGTGCGGATACCTGGGTGACACCGGGAATCCGGCCGACTTCAGGTGGGGTTTCCTCGCAGCTGCAATAACTATGGTGTTAAGCCTGGTGTTCTATGTTGCCAGAAACAGCCGTTACCTGGTAGGCCCCAACGGTGAGGCCATCGGAATAGTTCCTGCCCAAAAGGCCGGGCGTGAAAGTGCAGGAGAGTTGGGTGTTGATCTGGGTAAAAAACTGAATGTTTGGCAGTTATCCCTGTGGGCAGTTGGCGGTGTCCTTTTGTTTTTCCTTTTCCTGAAAGGGTTCGACGGAGACATCATCGGTGCCGTTATCTATTCGGCTTGTATCGTTGTTCCCGGCTTTGTCATTTCTGATCCCACACTGACAAAAATTGAACGGCAACGGATCCTGGTAATTTACATCATTGCATTTTTCGTTATTTTCTTTTGGGCCGCTTTTGAACAAGCGGGAATCTCTTTAACCTACTTCGCCGAAGAACAAACCAACCGCCATGTTTTCGGATGGACAATGCCTGCGAGCTGGTTTCAATCGTTCAACGCGGTATTTGTCGTGCTGCTGGCTCCGCTTTTTTCCGCGCTCTGGATTAAGTTGGGTCAAAAAAACAGGGAACCGGCTTCCCCGACCAAGCAGGCTATCGGGTTGTTTTTACTTTCGCTGGGGTACTTGCTCATTGCTATCGGTGTGAAAAATGTGGCACCGGATGCGAAAGTGAGCATGCTCTGGCTTACCGGTTTGTATTTTATCCATACCATGGGCGAGCTAACCCTCTCTCCCATCGGGTTGTCGATGGTTAATAAATTGTCCCCTGTACGCTTTGCCTCGTTGCTGATGGGCGTATGGTATTTGTCGATGGCTACAGCCAACAAATTCGCCGGAACGTTAAGTTCTCTCTATCCCGAAGTAGGAAAGACTAAAATATTCCTTGGTTTTGAGGTTACTACGTTGTTCGATTTTTTCATGATTTTTGTGGTTATGTCGGTCTTGGCGTCGGTAGTGTTGTTTGTCTTATCCAAAACACTGCAAAAACTGATGCACGGAATCCGGTAAGGAGAAAAAGCTGTTTTTTTTATTCCGGTCAAATTATATCGATATTTCAAAAGTTTTTTTCTAACTTTACAAATTAATATTTTGCGATAACTATAAATAGATACAATTTCGCACGGCAACAAAGCTTCAAGTGTGAATGGATGGTTGCCTTTCACCGGACAATGTCCGGTTTCCGAGAGAAAGAAAAAAACTATATAAATGACCTACAAATGGAATTATCTTACCCTGACAACCGACCAAAAAAATAAAAAAAATGAACTGACGAAAGAAATACAAATTGATCCCGTACTGACAGAATTGTTGCTGAAACGAGGCATTTCAAGCGTGGAAGAAGCCCAAAAATTTTTGTATCCGAGCCTCAGCGATTTGCACGACCCTTTCTTGCTGCCCGATATGGAGGAGGCAATAAGACGTATAGAACAGGCAATCGGGAACAAAGAACGAATTCTTATATACGGAGATTATGATGTAGACGGCACTACCGCCGTTTCGTTGGTTTATAAGTTTTTACGGAAGATAACCAATAACATTGATTATTATATACCGGACAGGTACGACGAAGGGTATGGCATTTCGATTCAGGGAATCGATTATGCCGTTGAGACAGACGTTAAACTTATTATCTCCCTCGATTGCGGCATAAAGGCAATAAAAAAAGTAGCTTACGCTAAAGAGCACGGAATCGATTTTATTATTTGTGACCACCACATGCCCGATGAGGAACTGCCAGATGCTGTGGCAGTCGTAGACGCCAAACGGGCAGACTCCATCTATCCTTACAACGAGCTTTCCGGCTGCGGAGTCGGATTCAAGCTGATTCACGCTTTTTCCATACGTAACGGCTTGGCATTTTCAGATATCGAGCCGTTGCTCGATTTGGTGGCGATAAGTATTGCTGCCGATATCGTGCCCATTACGGGAGAGAACCGGGTGATGATGCATTTTGGGTTGAAACGGTTGAATGCCAATCCCAGTTTTGGATTACGGGGAATTATTGAGATTTGCGGATTAAGTAAAAAGCCCATTACAGTTAATGACATTGCCTTTAAAATCGGTCCGAGGATCAATGCTTCGGGGAGGATGATGAACGGCAAGGAGGCTGTTGATCTGATGCTGGCCGGTGATATGTCGCAGGCCAGAGAGAAAGCAGTCAACATCGATAAATACAACGAAGATCGCCGCGAGTTGGACAAACGGATTACCGACGAGGCCGTTGATTTTGTGGATAACCGTTTTAATATTGCTGAACATAAGAGCATCGTTTTGTACAACGAAACATGGCACAAAGGCATCATTGGCATTGTTGCTTCGAGGTTGACGGAGAAATATTATCGTCCGGCAATCGTTCTTACCAAATCGGGTGGAATGATATCCGGATCGGCGCGGTCTGTCAACAATTTTGACGTTTACAAAGCCATCGAGGCCTGTAAAGATATCCTGGAAAATTTCGGAGGGCACACATACGCCGCCGGTCTGACCCTCAAGGAAGAGAACCTATCGGAGTTCAAGCGCAGGTTTGACGAGATTTCCTTTGAAGAAATCGAAAGTAAAATGATGCAACCTCAAATAACGGTGGATGCGGAAATCTCCCTGAATGCCATTACGCCCAGATTTGTTCAGGAATTAGCGTTGTTCAACCCTTTTGGGCCGGAAAACGAGAACCCTGTCTTTGTTACCCGGGGAGTTTTGGATGCCGGAGGCAGCAAGCTGGTGGGTCGGGGATTTCATCATATCAAGCTTGAGCTTGTGGATAGAACCGTTTCCGAACCCGTACAAGCCATCGCATTCAGTTCCGATGAACATTTCAAGAAAATCAAGGAAAAGCAGCCCGTGGATGTTTGTTACACCATCGAAGAGAACCGTCACGGTGGAAGTACGTATACTCAGTTATTGGTAAGGGATATTAAGGGATAGGTTTGGAGTTTGAATAACAATTGAATAATGGAGTCGGCATTGTTTCACGGTATCCTGAAAGAATACTGGGGTTACGATTCGTTTCGCCCGCTTCAGGAAGAGATTATTCAGTCGGTTTGGGAACGAAAAGATACGCTCGGGCTGATGCCTACAGGAGGTGGAAAGTCACTCACCTTCCAGGTTCCCGCGCTGGCCATGGACGGATTGTGTTTGGTTGTAACGCCGCTAATTGCGTTAATGAAGGATCAGGTAGACAACCTACGTGAGAAAGGCATTAAAGCCACGGCCGTTTATTCGGGAATGTCTCGCGATGAGATTATTACCGCTCTTGAGAATTGCATCTTCGGCGATTATAAATTCTTGTATGTCTCCCCCGAAAGGCTCTCTTCCGATATTTTTCTGACAAAACTCCGTGCCATGAACATTTGCCTGCTTGTGGTGGATGAGTCCCATTGTATCTCGCAATGGGGGTATGATTTTCGCCCTTCGTACCTGAATATTGCAGATGTCCGCGATCGCCTGGTGAATGTGCCCGTACTGGCGCTTACGGCAACGGCTACATGCGAAGTAGCCGACGATATCCAGGAAAAGTTGCATTTCGGGAAAAAGAATGTATTCCGGACAGGCTTTGAGCGGGATAACCTTTCGTATGTGGTTCGCACGGCCGAAAACAAAATGGCCGAACTTATACATATCTTAAAATCGGTAAAGGGTTCTGGCATTGTTTATGTGCGCAGCCGGCGGGAAACGAAAGAGATTGCGGTGGCTTTACAAAAGACAAAAATTTCGGCCGATTTTTTTCATGCGGGCTTATCGCATGAAGAAAAAGTGTATAAGCAAAATGCCTGGAAAACGGGTGAATGCCGCGTTATTGTTTCAACCAATGCCTTTGGAATGGGTATCGATAAGCCCGATGTGAGGTTGGTTATCCACATGGACTTGCCCAATTCACTGGAAGAGTATTATCAGGAGGCCGGACGAGCCGGACGCGACGGTGAACGTTCATACGCCATTGTTTTATATACGAAAGCGGATAGTGTCAAGCTTAAGAAACGGGTTTCCGACTCCTTCCCCCGGAAGGAATTCATCATAAGGGTTTACGAAGCGCTGGGCAATTACTTCCAGGTTGCCGTCGGTTCGGGGGGCAGTAACGTTTATGATTTTAACTTACATGAATTTTGCCACGTTTTTAAATTCTCCCACCTCCAGACGCATCACGCGTTAAAAATTCTTGAGCTGGCCGGGTACATTGAGTATACCGAAGAGGTGGATTCACGTTCCCGCTTGAGGTTTTTGGTTTTCCGGGATGAGCTTTATTCGTTGAACTTATCGAAAGACAATGATGAACTGGTTCATACCATTCTCAGAAACTATACCGGTGTTTTTTCGGATGATGTATATATCGACGAAGCTATGCTGGCCATCCGGTTGGGAAGAACGCGTGAAGAAGTTTATCAGGCACTTATTCACCTGGCCAGACTCCGCTACATTTATTACGTGCCGCACAAGAAAACACCTTTTATTGTTTATACCTCTTCGCGTGAGGATACGCAGTTTGTTGCCATTCCCAAATCAGTTTACGAAGAACGTAAGAAGCGGTTCGAAAAAAGGATTGCTTCAATGGCTGATTATGCTGAAAACGAACGGATTTGCCGCAGCAGGATGTTGCTGATTTATTTTGACGAAAAAAATCCGAAAGATTGTGGCAGCTGCGATGTCTGTTTGCGAAAAACGGAAACCGGATTGACCAATTATGAGTTCAACAAGATTGAAACACTTCTTGCCGAGTCTTTAGAAGCAACTTCTCCGCAGCGGTTAGACAACTTGCTGCAGTCAATTCCGGGTTTTCCTGCCGAGAAAGTGATAAAGGTAATCCGTTTTTTAGTGGATAGGGGTAGATTGTCTTTGAATGACGATGAAATCGCTTTATCTGTCCACCGCCCAGGTTAATACCGCATCCGGCAGTACCTCGTAGTGAATTTGAAACGTTTTTTGCTGGGGTGTTTTGGATTCGTTGGCTTGAAAAACGCCCTTTCTCTCGGGATTAAAAGGGTGAATATGAAGGTGTTCCTTGAAGTCTATTTCACTCTCCTCCATCATCTTAAACATGGTTTCTTTCGCCGACCAGTGCAGGAGTTGATGGATTACCTGTTGCGAGTGATCGATATACTCGTTTTCTGAAATAAATTTATCCGCCAGTTTGCTCACCCGTCCCGAAATGGTTTCCACATCAATCCCAACGGAATGTTGCTTATGCAGCAAAACAGCCGCATAGTCTTTCGTGTGGGAAATGCTTATCTTGTAGGATCCATCGATTAAGAATGGCCTCCCGTCAGGACGGTTGTCGATCATTTTTTCTTCACCCAAAAGCTCAAACAATAAAACCCGGGTGGTAAGCCATTCAATAACTCTCCTTTCCGAACGCATTTTTGAAACATACTCCTCCGCAGCTCTCTGCTGCGATTGAGGCAACGAAAGAAGTAAAGCCTGGTGATTGTCGGTTATTTTTCCTATGCCGATAAGACCGTCCCCGTCGATATGTTCCTTGCGAAGCAACATTGTTTTAGTCGCTGTCTCCTTTCGGAGGAATAAACCGGACTTTCATTATCCGGCGTTTACTCATCTCTTCAGCCTGAAATCCGTATTTCTTGTATTCCACCAGCTCCTTACGTTTAGGGAAATCCCCTTTTAGCTCCAACATCAATCCTGCAATGGTGTCGGCATCTTCCAGCAGTTTTTCGAAATCTTTTTCCGGAACACCGGTAACTTCGATGAAATCTTCAAGGGAGGTCTTCCCTTCAAAAATATAAGAACCGTCCTGGGCAATGGTATAGAAAGGTTTTGCTTCTTCGTCGTACTCATCACTGATGTCTCCAACGATCTCTTCCAGAATGTCTTCCATGGTGACAATCCCGGTGGTGCCTCCATACTCGTCCACCACAATCGCCATGTGGTTTTTGTTGGCACGAAACTCTTCCAGCAGATCGTCAATCCGTTTTGTGCCGGGCACAAAATAGGCTGGACGGATTAGGGATTGCCAGCGGAAATTTTCTGTCTTAATAAGATGTGGCAACAGATCCTTAACATATAAAATGCCCCTGATATTATCAGGGTTCTCTTCGAAAACGGGAATTCGCGAAAACCCGGCTTCTACAATAAAATGGATGACATCCCTAAATGAGGTGTTGATATCGATAGCCACCATATCGCTTCGTGATACCAGGATATCCTCCACCGTTTTGTCCTTGAAACGGATAATGCCCTCGAGCATATCTTTTTCCTGCTCCTGCGTGATTTCACCCGATGTAATTTCAAGTGCCTTGGATAGATCGTCCATTGATATTTCGTATCTTTTCCGAATAACGCTTTTGCTAAAGATATGGCTTGTTCTTACCAGGAACGAAGAAAAAGGATTCATCAATTTATTCAGGATTTGAATAAACCGGGAATGGCTACGGGCGAAAGCCAGCGATCGTTGAGAAGCATATGTTTTTGGAATAATTTCCACAAAAAGGAGTATGAAAGCGATGATAAACAGGAACTCGAGAATAATTTTATTGTTGCTGCCCGAAAAGTAGGGGATAAGGTTCAGCAGGTAGAAAAGCAACGTGACGATCGTTATGTTTAGGGCATTGTATGAAATAACAATAGCGCTCAGCAGTCTTTCCGGGTTCTGGAGCAAGTGAGAAACACGTACGGATGCCGGATCTGCATCGGTATTAATTCCTTCGGTCTCTTCCTGATTGAGGGAGAAGAATGCAATTTCAGCACCGGAAATAATCGAATTGATGAATGTTAGTGTCAGGGTAAGTACAATCAACAAATAATCAGCCGCCGACAGCGCGGCTGCTTGTACTTCAGGATATATAAGCGAAAGAGGATCAGGATCCAATGGGGGAAAATTTAGTGAAACAAAAGAGAATGTTCCAATCCGGAAAAAGGGATTAAAACATTCTCTGCAAAATTACGATGTTTTTTTAAAACGGCAAATCATCTGCTTCAGAATTATCGTTCAAATCTACCGGATCGTTGTAAGAAGTGTCGTGTTTATCGTTCTGAAAACCTGCACCTTCTCCCGCTCCGGCTCTGCGGTTAAGCATTTCTACGTTATCGGCATAGATTTCGGTAATATATCTTTTTACACCGTTTTGATCGTCATACGAACGTGAACGGATCTTTCCCTCGATATACAATTGTGTGCCTTTTTTCACAAATTTTTCTACAATCTGTGCCAATCCTCTCCAACAAACAATATTGTGCCATTCCGTACGTTCGGGAACCTGCGTCCCGTTTGCTGCCGTGTATCCCCTCTCGCTGGTTGCCAAAGGGAAATTCGCTTTAACGTTGTCATTGTCAAAATACTTGATCTCCGGGTCTTTCCCTACATTTCCTACTAAAATAACTTTATTTACCGACATAGCTTAAAAAAAATTTGGTTTAAGTAAATCAATTCAAAACAAAATTAGTGATTATTTTGGATTCAGCAAGTTTTACCGGTAAATTGTTTCGAGATACTTATGGATAAGCCGCGATACAGGATATTCGGATATGGATGTAGCTGGTATTTTGATAAATTTCTTCTCCAAACCGCTCATTTCTTGTTTGCTGAATTCAACCCGATAAAAATCAGCAAGGATAATCTGATGCGACAACACGTGCCTGAGCCGGAGTTTGTGTTGAAGAAAAATTTCGTCAGCAGCTTGGAAAAGAGTAGATAATCCAGGGTGGTCCTGTAGCATAAACAAATCGCTTTGTTTCTCTGTCTCGATAAGCGGGAACTCGTATAGATTTTTCCAGATATCTGAATGCTCCCTTTTCTGAATATACGTATATCCGTTTTGTTCGATATGAAAATAATTAAAATAGCGTATTTTGGGGATTGTTTTTCCTTTTTTGACGGGAAAATCGGACATGTTTTTTCTTTCGAAAGCCAGGCAAACACTCTGTAAAGGACAGTCCTGACATTTGGGAAGCCTGGGGGTGCAAATCAGTGCGCCCAGTTCCATAATGGCCTGATTGTGATTACCCGGATCTTGTTGGTCTAGAATGGATGTAGCCGTTTCGGTAAAGAGTTTCTTCCCGCTTGTGGAATCTATAGGTTCTTCAATGGCAAACAGCCGCGATAACACCCGGTAAACATTTCCGTCAACAACGGGGTAGGGTAGCCCAAAAACGATGGATGCAACAGCTGCGGCCGTATATTCTCCAACACCCTTGAGCAAAAGGATGTCGTTGTGTGATGAGGGAAAAACTCCGTCAAACTTTTCCATAACCTGCCGGGCTGCTGCGTGCAGGTTTCTTGCCCGTGAGTAGTACCCCAATCCCTGCCACGCTTTCAATACGTCATCTTCCTGCGCCCGGGCTAGCGATTTTATGTCCGGGAATTTTTCCATAAACCGCAGGAAGTAGTCATATCCCTGACTTACTCGGGTTTGTTGCAAAATAACTTCTGAAACCCACACGACGTACGGGTCTTTTGAATCTCTCCAGGGCAGAATTCGTCGATGACATTCGTACCACTCTTGTAAAATATTGCTGATCAGCTTGTCGCTCTCTTTTTTACGCATTGTGCTTATAGAATATGGTGCAAAACTACGTTAAAAACACGTGCATTCAAGAAAATGCGTGAAAAAAATAAAATTAAATCGTATTTATTTTTTGGGATGAAAAAAAAGCTATATATTTGCAGTCCAAAATTTTAAGAATTAACTATATTATCACTAACATTAAAAAAAAATAAAATGACTAAGGCAGACATTGTAAACGAAATTGCGAAGAATACGGGTGTGGATAAGGCATCTGTTTTGGCAACAGTAGAATCTTTTATGGAGGTTGTAAAGGATTCGTTAGCAAATAAAGAGAACGTTTATCTGAGAGGTTTCGGTAGCTTTATCGTGAAAAAAAGAGCCGAAAAAACTGCTCGCAATATTTCTAAAAATACGACCATCATTATCCCTGCACACAATATACCTGCTTTTAAACCGGCAAAAACGTTTGTTGCTCAAGTAAAGGATAACACAAATAAATAACAGGATTACGTAAATTTTAAAAACTAAAGAAGATGCCAAGCGGAAAAAAAAGAAAAAGGCATAAAATGGCTGTTCATAAACGGAAAAAAAGACTGAGAAAAAACAGGCATAAAAAGAAGAAATAGTCTTTTTGAAAGTTTTTTGACACACTTTATATACGGGAACAAACTTAAAAGATTATATCAAAAGAGTTTGTTCTTTGTGTATAAACATTTCAAAAGTGTTCGTGAGAACACTGCTTTCTGCTCAGAGGAGCAGAAAGCCTGATTAATCAAACATTTAAAAACAAAAAAAATTGTGGCAAGCGAACTTGTAGTGGATGTTCAGCCTAAGGAGATTACGCTGGCGGTTCTCGATAACAAAAAACTCGTAGAGTTACAACAAGAGAGCCAGAGTGAATCTTACGCGGTGGGAAACATCTATTTAGGCAGGGTCAAAAAATTGATGCCTGCGCTAAATGCTGCATTTGTAGATGTAGGACACAAAAAGGACGCTTTTCTTCACTATTTGGATTTAGGGGTAGAATTTAACTCTGTTTCGAGTTTTCTGAAAACGATTGAAGACAAGAAAAAGATTCCGTTGTTGCAGAAAATGAAATTGCAGCCCGAAATCGAGAAAGACGGTTCCATATCGGACAAATTAAAGGTGGGACAGGAGGTACTGGTGCAGGTCGCCAAAGAACCTATTTCGACCAAAGGCCCGAGGTTGACAGCCGAAATTTCTTTTGCCGGAAGATTCATGGTGCTGATACCGTTTATCGATCGCGTTTCGGTTTCGCAAAAAATTAAATCGCGTGAGGAACGCGCACGCCTTCGACAACTCGTGCAAAGCATTAAGCCCAAGAACTTTGGCGTAATCATTCGTACTAACGCCGAAGAGAAAAGAGTCGCAGAACTTGATGCAGAGTTAAAAGTATTGGTTAAACGTTGGGAAGATACTGCAGAGAAATTGCCAAAAGCAAAAGCACCGTCGCTGGTTTTTGAAGAAACGGGACGGACGGTCGGATTGCTTCGCGATATTTTCAGCCCATCGTTTGAACAGATCCACATCAATGATCAGGATGTGGCAAAACAGATTGCCGAGTATGTCGGTTTAATTGCTCCCGACCGGAAAAATGTAGTCAAACATTACAACGGAGCAGCACCAATATTGGACAACTTTGGCATCACCAAACAGATTAAATCGCTCTTTGGCAAAACCGTTACGTTTAAGAACGGCGCTTATCTCATTATAGAGCACACCGAGGCATTACACGTTATTGACGTGAACAGCGGAAACCGCAATAAACAATCGCTCGGTCAGGAAGACAGTGCTTTTGAGGTGAATGTTGCTGCCGCTGAGGAAATTGCCCGCCAGCTGCGTCTGCGTGATATGGGTGGCATCATTGTAGTCGATTTTATCGACATGAGTTCGGGCGATCATCGCAACAAGCTGTTCAATAAGATGAACGAGTTTCTGGCATCGGACAGAGCGAAACACAAAATTCTCCCGCTGAGCAAATTCGGGTTGATGCAAATCACGCGTCAGCGCGTGCGCCCCGAAATGGAATTAGCCACAAGCGAGGTGTGCCCCACTTGCTTTGGAAAAGGGAAGATTAAATCGTCGATTTTATTTACCGACACGTTGGAGGGTAAAATCGATTATTTAGTAAACAAGCTAAAAGTGAAGAAATTCAGTCTGCATATACATCCTTATGTTGCAGCTTATATTCAACAAGGTTTATTCTCGTTGAAATACAAATGGAAAAAGAAATACAATGTTGCTTTGAAAGTAATACCCAATCAGAGTTTGGGATTCCTGCAATATGTGTTTTACGACAAAGAAAATAACGAAATAGACCTGAAAGAAGAAATTGAAATGAAATAAAGTTACGCGTCAGCGAAACGTCAAGTAAAAACCGAATTGCGGAGGCAGTTCGGTTTTTTGCGTTAACCCATCACATCCACATCAAAATACAACACCAAATATTTAAAATCCTGTTTTTCGCGAAAGCGGGATTCAACGGATTTAATGAATTGTCGGGTTTTGGCAGGGGACAAATGGTTGTCGAGCTTGAGCAGAATCTGGCGGAGATGATATTGTTGAATACGGCTGATAAACGGTTTGTTTGGACCGAGCACCATTTCACCAAGCGATTGTTGTAATAACCGGGCGAAAAATGCAGACCCCGATTCCACTTTGTGTTCGTCTTTGTGTTTAAATACAATGGAAATTAACCGCTTGTAAGGGGGATAGTTGAATAACTTTCGTTCCTCTAGCTGGGAGTGGTAGAAACCTTCGTAATCGTTTGTCTCCAGGTATCGGTAAATCGGTTGCCCCGGATCGGCGGTCTGAATGACAACTTCACCTTGCCGGTTTTTTCTGCCGGCACGTCCGGCGGCCTGTAACATCAGCTGAAAGCCGCGTTCGTGCGAACGGAAATCGGGTCGATTGAGCAATCCGTCTGCTGAGACAATCCCTACAAGGCTCACATTCTCGAAATCCAACCCTTTCGAGAGCATTTGAGTACCTACTAAAATTTGCACTTTATTTTTCTGAAAATCGGAGATTATCTTCTCGTAAGCGTATTTCCCTTGTGTGGTATCGGTGTCCATCCGTGCGACAGTGGCACTGGGGAAAAGTTGTATCACTTCTTCTTCCAGCTTCTCGGTACCCATGCCGACAGGCTCTATGCTTTTTTCGTGACAAACAGGACATTCACCGATCGGTTTATACGTCTTGTTGCAGTAATGACATTTCAGCTCCCCGCGATTCTTGTGGTAGGTAAGTGATACGTCACAGTGGTTGCATTTTGGGATCCAGCCGCAAAGCTTGCATTCCAGCATAGGAGCAAACCCGCGCCGGTTGCGAAACAGAATCACCTGCTCGCCCGATCCCAGGGCCGTGTTTATCTTTTCGATCAGTCCAGGGGCAAGTAGCGTTTTCATTTTCTTTGTTCGGCGGAGCTCCCGGGTGTTCTCCAGTGTGATGCGGGGAAGTTCGATATTTTCAAATCGTTTTTCGAGGGTTACAAGTCCGTATTTCCCGGTTTTAGCGTTGTAATACGTTTCGATGGACGGTGTAGCCGATCCTAGCAATGTCTTTGCACCAAAAGTTTGAGCCAGTACTATGGCTGTATCACGCGCGTGATACCGGGGCGCTGGTTCCTGTTGCTTGTAACTGGTTTCGTGCTCCTCATCCACGATTACCAGCCCCAGTTGGCGGAAAGGCACGAATAGCGACGACCTTACGCCGATAACGATTTCATAAGGCGAATCCGATAGCATTTTTTGCCAGATCTCAGTACGTTCATTATCGTTTATTTTGGAGTGATAGATTCCGAGTTTATCTCCAAAAACCGCCTGAAGCCGTGAAGTCAGTTGTGTGGTGAGGGCGATTTCGGGAACCAGATAAAGCGTTTGTTTCCCTTGATTCAGCTGCTCTTCGATGAGGTGGATGTAAATTTCGGTTTTCCCGCTCGATGTAACCCCGTGTAAAAGACAAACATTTTTTTCTTCAAATGAACGGTTTATCTCTTCCAGTGCCTTTTGCTGATGGTCATTTAAGTTAAACGCCTTACGCGATGATACAAAATGCGTATCGATCCGGCTCACCTCTTCCGGGTACTGGATCACTATGTTTTTCTCCGTCAACCCCTTTAAAACAGTATTGCTGTAGCCGGTTTTTGCAGTAATTTCCTTTTTCGGAATGCTCTCCCTGCCTTCTTCCAAAAATAATTGCCTAAGTGCTTGATAAAGTTCAGCTTGTTTTTTAGACCGCCCGGTAAGCCGATCAATATCATGGATGCCTGTGTTGAGCCGGATATAGGTTTCCGTTCTGGATCTATACCTTTCCTCCAGATCCTGTGGCTTCATCATCGATGGCAAGGCTGCCTTATAAACATCCCCCAGCGGTGACAAATAATAAAAAGAGATCCATTCCCACAAACGAATCTGATGTTCGTTTACAACCGGATGTGAATCGGTGAGGGAATGGATTTCTTTTATTTCAACTCCTTTTGGCGGCTTATGGTGTAGCCTTAGGACCACCGCTGTGTAATACTTCCGTTTCCCGAAAGGAACAACCACCCTGAATCCGGTACCTATCTTTTCCTGCATCTCTGCAGGAACAACGTAGGTAAAAGATTCGGCTAAGGGAAGTGGCAGGATTACATCAGCAAACAACATGTTTCATTTAGAAAAACAGGGTAGCGGAAATGGACCAAAATCCATCCTTCTGATTAAAAATATCTTCAAAGGCGGGTTCATATACAGAGTAGTCATCGGTTAATTTCATCCTGTAATTAAAGCCTACAGCTACGTGGTTGATCACTTCCAGGCCGGCTCCCAGATTAACGCCTGCTTGAAATTTTTTTGCCTCTACCTTGTCCATAAAGACTTCAGATTTAAAATCATCCCCCGCTAGCCAGAAATTAGCGTAAGGACCGGCAGCCAGAAAAATTTTTACCGGGGAGATAAGCCCGATTTTGTATTTTAAGTTTACAGGAACGTCGATGGAATGATTGGAGATATCTTCAGCTACAGTTTTGATTCCCTGATCATTTACGGTTTTTATATTCATTTTCTCGTTGCTGTATAAAACCGATCCTTCAATTCCAAAATCAACAACAGGGAGCATAAATTCCAATGTAGGGCCCACCTTGAAGTCATTCATGTTTTCTACTGAATATACGTCCTTGGTAAAGGAAGGTTTGTTGATACCTACTTCTCCTCTTATTCCAAACCGTAATTGAGCACTTACCGTACCTCCCATCAACAGAAAGGCCAGGAGGATCATCCATAATTTCTTTGTTTTCATAACTAATGTGTTTTAGTAAATAATCAAACCGTTTGCAAATGCAAATCTATATAGTAAGACAGTTAAAACGGAAAAAAGTTAAATCCAGAATGTTAATTAATCCTATTTACGGATTAGCTCACAAAAGAAAAGCGTTCTGTTCCGCACAAGAACAAAACGCTTTGTAAATCGATTTAGAGCAGATTAGTCCTTTATTTTTGCTTTCAGAAACTCGCGGTTCAAGCGGGCGATATGGCTGATGGATATATTCTTGGGACATTCCTGTTCACAAGCACCCGTATTGGTACAGTTACCGAAGCCGAGTTCGTCCATTTTTGCTACCATCGCCTTGGCGCGTTTAACACGCTCTACTTGTCCTTGCGGGAGCAAAGCCAACTGGCTCACTTTTGCCGAAACGAAAAGCATGGCTGATCCGTTTTTGCAGGTTGCCACACAGGCTCCACATCCGATACAGGCGGCAGCATCCATGGCTTCATCTGCGGCATGTTTGGGAATTGGAATTGCATTTCCGTCGGGAACGCCACCGGTGTTTACCGAAACATAGCCACCAGCCTGGATAATTTTATCGAAAGCTGTTCTGTCGACCATCAGGTCCCGGATTACGGGAAATCCCGCTGAACGCCAAGGCTCAACCGTAATGGTGTCTCCATCGTTGAATTTGCGCATGTGGAGCTGGCAGGTGGTAATGTCTTCATCGGGTCCGTGCGGATGGCCGTTGATATACAAACTGCACATTCCGCAAATCCCTTCGCGGCAATCGTGATCGAAAACAACCGGATCCTTCCCTTCGTTGATGAGTTGTTCGTTCAGAATGTCCATCATTTCGAGGAATGAACTGCCCTGCGAGATCTCTTTCAATGCGTAGGTCTCAAAATTTCCTTTGGCTTTCGGGCCTTTTTGACGCCAGACTTTTACGTTGATATTTATATTTTTGTCCATAGGATGATACGATTTTTAAATTACGACTTATAATTGCGTTGTTGTCTCACGATAAATTCATAGTCGAGAGGTTCTTTGTACATAACGGGAGCTTTTTCTTCGCCCTGATATTCCCAACAGGAAACATAGGAGAACCGGTCGTCGTGACGTAAGGCTTCCCCTTCTTCTGTCTGATGTTCCAAACGGAAATGTCCTCCGCAGGATTCTTCTCTGTCTAACGCATCGTGAGCCATAAGTTCGCCTATTTCGATAAAATCGGCAAGACGAAGTGCTTTTTCCAACTCAATATTCAACGAGCTCTTTTCGCCCGGTATCCGTACATCTGCCCAGAACTCCTTTTTCAATACCTTCAACTCTTCGATAGCTTTCTTTAAGCCATCTGCTTCACGTCCCATTCCGACTAAATCCCACATGATGTGTCCGAGTTTCTTATGGAAGTGGTCCACGGAATGGTTGCCTTTTATGCTCATGAGCCTTTCCATACGTGCATCAATATCTTTTTCTGCTTTTTCAAACTCGGGGCTGTCGGTGCTGAACCTGGGTACCCTGATCTGGTCGGACAGATAACTTTGTATGGTGTAGGGCAGAACAAAATATCCGTCGGCTAATCCCTGCATCAATGCGGAGGCGCCCAGGCGGTTCGCGCCGTGATCGGAGAAGTTGGCTTCGCCAATGGCAAAGAGTCCGGGTATGGAGGTCATCAGTTCGTAATCAACCCAAATTCCACCCATGGTATAGTGGATGGCGGGATAGATCATCATCGGGGTTTCATATGGGTTGTCGTCGACGATCTTTTCATACATCTGGAAAAGGTTCCCGTAACGGGCTTCCACCACATCTTTTCCCAGACGTTTGATGGCATCGGCGAAATCAAGATAAACGGCCAACCCGGTTGTTCCGACTCCGTAGCCTGCGTCGCAGCGTTCCTTGGCTGCGCGTGATGCCACGTCGCGGGGGACAAGGTTCCCGAAAGCGGGGTAGCGGCGTTCCAGGTAGTAATCGCGATCTTCTTCCTTTATTTCTGTCGGCCTTAGTTTTCCTTCACGGATAGCCTGAGCATCCTCAAGCTTTCTGGGAACCCATATCCTGCCGTCATTGCGCAACGACTCCGACATAAGCGTCAGTTTCGATTGGAATTCACCGTGAACAGGAATACACGTCGGGTGAATCTGCGCCATGCAGGGATTGGCAAAATAAGCCCCTTTTTTGTAGCACTGCCAGGCAGCTGATCCGTTGGAGGTCATGGCATTGGTGGAGAGGAAGAAGGTATTTCCGTATCCGCCGGTAGCGATCACAACCGCGTGAGCAGCAAATCTTTCCAACTTTCCGGTCACGAGATTACGGGCTATGATACCGCGGGCACGCCCGTCGATGATCACAAGGTCAACCATCTCGTAACGCGTATATAGTTTTACTTGTTTCTTATTTACGGCACGGCTCAACGCACTGTAAGCACCCAGGAGCAATTGCTGGCCGGTTTGTCCGCGGGCATAAAAAGTCCGGGATACCTGCGCACCCCCGAAGGAGCGGTTGTCGAGCAAACCCCCGTATTCGCGGGCAAAAGGAACACCCTGGGCCACGCACTGGTCGATGATGTTGTTGGAAACTTCGGCTAGGCGGTAAACATTGGCTTCGCGTGCGCGGTAGTCACCTCCTTTAATCGTGTCGTAGAACAAGCGGTATACTGAGTCACCATCGTTTTGATAGTTTTTTGCAGCATTGATCCCTCCCTGTGCAGCAATGGAGTGGGCGCGGCGAGGTGAATCCTGGATGCAGAAATTCAACACATTGAATCCCAACTCGCCCAGTGATGCTGCTGCCGATGCTCCGGCAAGTCCCGTCCCTACGACAATTATATCGAGTCGGCGCTTGTTGGCAGGGTTTACCAGTTTTTGGTTCGCCTTGTAAGATGACCATTTTTCGGCCAAAGGACCTTTTGGAATTTTAGAATCCAACTTTATTTTGTTGTCTGTCAGAGTAGTTTTGTTTTCTACTTTTGCAGTTTCGTCTTCTTTGTTTATCATAATGTTTTTAAATTTTTATACGTAAAATTAGGCGCCAAAGCCGAGCAGATAATAAACCGGAACTGAAATGAACAACAGGCAAATAACGGTTGCAACCACATAGGATATTTTCTTCAGACGGGGCAGCCAGATCTGGTTGTTCCATCCCAGGGTTTGCATGGCACTCCAGAAGCCGTGAGTGAGGTGGTACCATAGCGCAACAAGCCATACGATATATACAATACTGTAAAGAGGTTGAGTGAACAGTTCACGGATAAAATAAGCACCATCCGTCGGATCGTGGTAGCCTGCAGCAGCATAGTTGTGCCCGTGCATCAACTCTACCAATTGCATTTTAGACCAGAAATGGATTAAGTGAAGCACCAAAAATCCCAGGATGATTGTACCCAGAACGAACATGTTTTTCGATGCCCACGAGACATTTTTTTGCGGTTGTGAAACAGCGTATTTGTTTGATCCTCTCGCTTTCTGGTTCTGAAGCGTTAAGATGGACGCATAGATAATGTGGATAATAAAACCCAACGCCAGAATTCCGGTTGCAATAAGTGCGTACCAGTTAGCTCCCAGCAACGATGCAATGGTGTTGTATGCATCGGCCGAAAGGATAACTACGAAATTCATCAAACTGTGAAACATCAAAAACAGGACGAGAAACAAACCGGAAATACTCATAATCAGCTTCCGTCCAATAGAAGATTTAATTAGCCAGCTCATAAAGTTTTTGTTTAAAATTTTATTTAGTAATTATATTGATTTTCAGTTACCGTGATCAAGAAATGAAAAATTTGCTTTAATAGGAATGTGGAAATTCAATTGAGAGCACAAAAATAGCATTTTATAACATCAAAAAAGAATAAATTAAGGAATAATTTTCCCGGCTCTCTTATTTAGAAGCATTCTTTTTAGCGGTCTTCGGGCCTTGAATATTCGGTATTTATTTTACGATACTTTTCGTAAATATAGTAATTAAATGTAATTTTGAGGGATTAAAAAACTGTTTTGAATTTTCATTTTTTCAAAATAGCCCGCTATTATGTGCGAACTGAAAATCCAAATCCATCCCAAAGTAGGCATAAAACAGGACATGAAAAAATTCAAAACGGTTTCTAAAATTCGATCATAATAATTAAAACATATTCAGATGAAACGATTACCGTTCTTTTTTCTGCTGTTTTTCAGCATAATTTTAATAGGATGTTCAACAACCAAAAAAAGCCTCACGATGAATATTGCTACGTTTAACGTCCTGATGGACACCAAAAAAGATCATCCGAATGCTTGGAAGTATCGCAAGGAGATGGTGAAGGGGCTGGTTCGTTTTCACGATTTTGATATTGTGGGTACACAGGAGGCGTTTAAGCATCAGCTGACGGATGTTCTTGAGCTTGGAAATTATGCTTACACCGGTTCAGGGCGCGACGATGGAAAGGATGCTGGTGAACACTCAGCCATTGTTTATAAAAAAGAGAGGTTCGATCTGTTGGAGAACGGAGATTTCTGGTTTGCTGAAAACCCTGACGTGCCGGGTAAAGGCTGGGATGCTACCTGTTGCAACAGGATCTGTTCATGGGCAAAGTTTAAAGACAAAGAAACAGGGAAAGTGTTTTTTGTTTTCAACTCACATTACGATCATGAGGGGCGTGAAGCTAGAAGAAATTCGTCGTTGTTGCTCTTAAAGAAAATAGAAGAGATTGCCGGAGATAATACCGTTTTCTGCACCGGGGATTTTAACGCTACGCCCGATGATGAACCCATACAAATCCTGAGGAATGACGGAAGGCTGAAAGATTCCTACTTGATTTCGGTGCAGCCGCCTTACGGGACGGAAGGAACGTTTAATGCATTGAACTTGAATTCTCCCATGAAGGGACGAATTGATTATATATGGGTTACGGAAGGGGTGAAAGTGAATAAATACGGCGTACTGAATGAATTGCCATACGCCCGTTTTCCGTCCGATCATTTTCCGGTGATGATCAACGTCACGTTCTAAAGAAACAGGCGGCA
>ENA-UOOI01001587-UOOI01001587.1-fermentation-metagenome-genome-assembly--contig:-NODE-1587-length-22907-cov-15.117276_pt1 | contig 22907 bp, 30 predicted proteins | sample MGYA00245779_ERZ724027 | MGnify/ENA primary metagenome ERZ724027 (study PRJEB28704, sample SAMN03018318) | fermentation metagenome | biome: anthropogenic terrestrial biome; feature: soil...
CGCTTGCCGCCTTGTCTTGCGCGATTTTCGACGACCTGATCATTTTTCGACAAACCGGGCGGAAAAAAGGGCGTTCTCAGGGGCACTTTTTCGGGGGAGACGGCTCCAGCAGCTTTTTCAGCTCGTCCACCGCGGCTGGACCGGAGGCGGCGCTCGCCTCGCGGTTCAGGTCGCGGGTCTCCAGCAGCTCGCGGCGGAGGATGGGCACGCCCCTCGGCGCTTTGATGCCCAGCTTGACGCGGTCCGCGCCGATCTCGGTCACGACGACCTCGATATCGTCCCCGATCACGACGGATTCCGAGGCTTTCCGCGAAACGACCAGCATCGCGCTACCCCCTTTCCCGCGCGTTCCGGAACGGCCGGAAGCGGACGGGGTAGTCGCCCTCCTCCAGAATGACCTGCCGCCCCGTGCGCGTGCGCGGGTTGATCACGATGGGGCTTTTGAGGTTCACCACGGTGTCGGCCAGGTTCTTCCGCAGCACCGCCACCGCGAGGAAGCACAGTCCCTCCGCGGGATCGCCGATCGCGATCCGGTCGGCCCTGGGCAGCCTGGGCCGGTAGCCCGGCGCCACGAGGAACGGGTCCACCACGATCAGCGAGGGGTAGGGCGCGTCCGCCGCCTGCAGCGACCAAATCACGCGGCCGTCGTCCTCCTGCAGCAGGATGAACTCCCGCACGTCCTCGAACCCGTAGATGCCGTCCGGAAAATGCAGAACGACCTTCCCGCCGTCCTCGGGGACGGGCGCTTCGCCGGAAAGGGGCATGACGACTCCTCCTTATTATTTATGCCCGCGCGGAAAGCCGGCCCGCCTGTGCGGGCGGCGGCCCGCCGGGCGGGATTTCTTCGCGCCGGGTCAGGTACGCGGGCGGCGCGCCGGCCCGGGCGACGGCCTTCCGGTAATCCCGCACCAGCAGGCCCGCCCGGCCGGGGGTGGGGGGCGCTTCCGCCGGGCGGCCGCGCCATTCCCCGCGCAGGCGGTCCAGCCCGAAGCGCAGCCGGAGCTCCAGCGGGCCGGCGTCCACCGGCACGCGCAGCGCCGGGATGTACGCGACGTCCGGCCCGGCGGGGAAATCCAGCTCCGCCGCGGACGGCGAGGCGGGGTCCGCCCCGTTCTCGATGATCACGAACACGGCGGCCCCGCCCCCCTTTTTCCGCCCGTTACCGCAGATAATCCATCAGGCTGGTCTGCATCACCTTCGCGCCCACCTGCAGCGACGCGAGATAGGCGTACTGCTGCGTCGAAAAATCGGTGATCGCGTCCTGAAAATCGACGTATTCCACCTCGTTGTCCTTTTCCGCCAGGGACTCGCCGATCGCCTCGAGGTATCCGTCGGTCTCCTCCAGAAAATTCCCGCGCGAGCCGATCTCCGTCTTGCCGGAGATGAATTCGTCCTCCGCGCTCTGCAGCGCGTCCCGCAGCGGGCTGAGCCGCTGGGAAAGGTCGGCGGCGGAGGCGTCGTCGTCCTTCAGATAGCCCTCGATGTCTTTCAGGATCGAAAACACGTTTCGCGGCGTGCCGTCGTCGTTGGTGCCGTAGCCGACGTAGCGGATGCCCGGCATCGCGCTGTCGAACGCGGTCTGCCCGTCCACTTCGTCCCCTTTCATGCCGATGCCCAAGCCGACGTCCACGTACACGTGCTCGCCGGCGAGTTCCTCCAGCGTGGCCTGGGTGGGCTGGTTCCCGTCCTTGTCAAGCCCCGTGTCCACGTTCAGGCCGCGGTAAAGCAGATTGCCGTCCGCGTCCAGCGTGAAGGGGAGCTGCCCGGCGTTCGTCCCGCCGAACAGGTAGCTGTCGGCGTATTTCGAGTTCAGCTCCGCGAGCATCGAGGTGCGGATCGAGGCCAGCTCGTTCGCGACGTCCGCGCGGTTCTCGGCGTTGGCGGTGTCGGTCACGACGCTGTTGATCTTCTGCTTCGCGGTGTCGATCAGCGTGGCCATCTGCTGCAGAACGTGGTCGGCCGTCGTGTTCGCGCCCTCCAGGTTGCTGACGTTGCTGCGGTAATCCGTGTTGAGCTGCGTCTCCCAGTGCACCTGAAACGTCCGCGCGGCGGCCAGGGGATTCTCCGAGGGCTTCTCGAACGCCCGGTAATCGTAAGCCCGCCGCATCGCGGCGTTCATCGAGGCGAACGCGTCGCCCACGTCGCTCTTATAGCGCGACATCATCATCTGGTTCGTGATCCTCATGCTCCGTTACCCCCTGCCCGCAAGGCCCATGTTGTTGAGGATGGTCTGCAGGCACTCGTCCACCGCCGTCATGAAGCGCGCGGAAGCGGCCAGCGCCTGGTTGAACTGAAGAAGATCGACGGCTTCGTCGTCGATGCTGACCGACGAGATCGACTGCCGATTCAGGTCGATGTTGTCCAGCCGGTTGACGTCGTCCGCGTTGGCGGAATTCACGCTCGACACGCTCTGCCCCAGCGAGGTCGGCACGTTCATGAACGCCTTCTGGATGGTGCCGTTGAAGATGGAGACGCCGTTCTCGCCCGGCGTCCGGAAGTCCTGTTTTTCGGAGGTCAGCGCCGTGATCATCGCCGTGATGTTCGAGTACGACGTGGCGGTGCTGTCGTCCGGATTGGCCTCCTCTTTGCTGGTGGTGAGATAGCCCTGCCCGATCGTCCAGCCGGTCGCGAGCCGGATGTTTTCCGCCGTGATGTCGGTGGTGTCGGTGCCGTCGGACGTGAACAGCGGTTTGGTCTCCGTATCCGTGCTGTTGGCGTCGTTCATCGTTTCGGCAAATTTCTGCGCCAGCGTGTCCAGCAGCTTGGAGTAGTAGCCGATCCCGCGGAAGGTCGCGGTCTGCTTATCCGGATCGGTCGTATCGATGTCGTATTCGCCGTTCTCGTTCAGCAGTTTCAAATAGGACGAAAGGCTGCCCGTCTGCAGGTCGGCGTTCTGAAAGCCCTTGTTGGAGCCGTCGAATGTCTTGCCGTCCTCCGTCAGGCCGGAAAGCCGCACGTGGGTCAGCCTGGCGCCGTCCGCGTCCTGGAACACGGAGACCTGTGCGTATTGCTTGTCGCTCACCAGCGTGAATTCCGGGTCTCCGTCGTTTTTGAGCGCGTTGCCGTCCTTATCCGCCAGATAGACGTGCAGCTCGTGCACGGTCTGGCCGGAGCCGATGGGCACCTCGGTCTCCTCCACGCGGATATCCATGTACTGCGAGAGCTCGTCCAGCTTCAGGTTCCGCTGGTCGCGCAGCTCCAGCGCGGTCCCGCCGGAGACCTCGGCGCTTTTGATGCGCTCGTTCAGCGCGGCGATGCTCTGCAGCAGGTCGTTCGCGTCCGGCACGGCGTAGACCGAAAGGTCGTCGTACTGCTGCTCGCGCGCGGTTTCCAGCTGCTTGGCGGCGGCGTTGAATTTTTTCGCGAGCTGGTCCGCCGCGTCGCGGATCACGCTTTCGGAGGCGTCGCTTTTGCCGGAGGTCAGGTTCTGCATCTGCGAGATCAGGTTGCTCAGCTCGCTGCTTAAGACGTCGACGATCGAGGACTGGGTCGAGCTGGCCGCCGTCGTGCTGTAGGAGAAGATGTCCTCCAGCGACGAGAGCGCGTCCGAAAGCGTGGCGCTTCCGCCCGCCGCCGCGTTCTGGATGCGGTACTCGGCGTCCAGGAAGGCGTCCCGCAGCTGCGAGGTGGCGAAAGCGTCCGACCCCAGCCCGCTCACCGCGCCCTGCTTCCCGCTGTAGAAGTCGTTCCCGCTGGGGGGCGTGATGGCGGCCTGGTCCACCCGCTGGCGCGTGTAGCCCGGCGTGGTGGAGTTGGTGATGTTCTGGCCGGTGACGTTCAGATTGGCGCGCGCGGCCCGGACGCCGCTGCGCGCGATATACAGGCCGTCAAACGTGGAGCTCATGGCTGCACCCCTTACCTAATTATAATAAGCGTTTATCAGCGGCTGCCGTACCGCTTCGTTTTTTCCCTATGCTTTTTCCGAGAACCGGCCGCCGGCCGCGTCCGCGACCTCCCGCCCGTAGATCCGCTTCAGCTCGGGGCTGCCCTCCAACCTGGAGAGTACCCGCGAGACCTGGTTCAGCCGCATCTTCGTCAGCTTCTGGCAGCGGCCGTTCGTGCGCCGCAGCTCCTCCAACACGCAGGAAAGCTCGCAGTAAAGGCCGCGGGCTTTCTCCCGCCGCTCCGGCGGAAGCGCGGGCAGCAGCTCCCGCAGGGTCGCGCGCGGCGTCTCCGTTTCGTCCATCAGCTTCTGCCGCTCGAGGTCCAGCCCCTTCGCCTTCAGCACGAAAGCCTGCTCTTTCTTCATGCGGGCGTCCAGCTCCCCGAGCCGGCCCGCCGCCACGTCCTCGTATTTTTTCCGTTCCAGTTCCAGGAATCCGCGGTAAAACTCCAGCGCCTTTTCCAGGAAAGCGCCGAGCCTGTCCGCCAGCGCGCCGTCGATCATCCGTATCCCTCCGTCCGCGCGGTTCACCGCGCCAGGATTTCCGCCAGTTCGTCCGCCCCGGCCAGGGGTTCCCCCGCCGCGGCGCGGCTCTTCAGCGCCCGGATCCGCCCGGCGCCGGCGTCCGCCCGCAGCCCGCGGAGGATCTCGTCGCGCACTCCCCCGAGGAACGGGTCGTCCCCGCCGGGCCGGCCCGAAAGCTCGATGGTATCCGTCTTTCCCCGCAGGACCTTCGGGGAGCCTTCCGACCCCGCGCGGGAAACGCCGCGGGCCGGGTCCGTCCCCGCCGCCGGCGAGACGCCGCGCAGATATTCCGTTCCGAAGCCCGTGCCCTTGATGACCATGCGGCCTCACCTCTCATTACTTCATATCGGCCGGCCCCGGAAAAAATTTAGCGGGAGGCCGATCTTTTTTGCCGCGCCTGCAAATAGATTTTACAATGATTCATGCCAAATCATGAAAATTTGTGACTGTTCCTACTCAAAAAAGAATAAAACATCTGATCAGGCAGTTTATTTATCTATAAAATAATATATTTAATTTGATAAAAATAGATATAATATACAGAATTCGCCGGACTTTCCGCGCGGGGACGGCGTCGAAAAATGTTGACATTTCGTGAATTCTGTATAATAATAAAAGAAATAAAAGAATTGTAAGTTTTTATCAAAAGAATGATGAATTTTTTGGCTGAACTCGATACGCTTTTAGACAATTTCACATATTTCGGCAGAGGCGGAAGAGTGCGGCCGCGGCAAGGAGGACTGGTAACCGATGAGCTGGCTGGACAGCGTTTCGATGGAACTGCTCGGCAAGGATCTGGACGGGCTGTGGGCGAGGCAGCAGGCCGTTTCCGACAACCTCGCGAATTTTGAGACGCCCGGCTACAAAGCGAAGGGCGTTTCTTTTGAGGATGCGCTGAAAGCAAAGCTGGAGGACCCGGCCGCCGCGCCGGCCTCCCGGGAAGAAGCGGTCGAAGCCATCCGCTCGGTCGAGCCGCGGGTGACGGAGGATTCGGACAGGACGGAGCGCGCCGACGGCAATTCCGTGGACCTTGAGGAACAGGGGATTGCGATGGCGCGCACCGCCCTTAATTATTCCTATTCCCTGCAGGCGATGTCGGATGAGTTCGCCCGCCTGCGCACGGCAATCAGCGGCAAATAAACGGCGGCCCCGCACGGGGCGCGCAAAGCGGCAGGAGGTTTTTTCATGTCGTTTTTAGGTTCGCTCGATATCAGCGGCTCCGCCCTGACGGCCGGCCGGGTCCGGATGGACGTGATCTCGGAAAACATCGCGAACGCGCAGACGACCCGCACCGAGGACGGCGGCCCCTACCGCCGGAAAATGGTGACGTACGAGAGCGCCGGCACGCCCTCCTCGTTCCGCGCGATGGTGGAGGGGAAGGCCTCCGAGACCGATTCGGCGGGCGTGAAAGTGACGGGGATCGTCGAGGACGAGACCCCGTTCCCGGAGGAGTACGACCCCTCCGATCCGGACGCGGACGAGCGGGGCTACGTGCGCCGCCCGAACGTCGACCTGATGGAGGAGACCGTCGACATGATGGCCGCCGCCCGGGCCTACAACGCAAACCTGACGGCGCTGGAGACCGTGAAGAACATGGCGGCCAAGGCGCTCGAGATGGGGAGGTAACCGAACATGGCAGCGATTCAGCCGATCGAAAACCTGAACGCGGCCGGCGCGCTGAAGGAAACGGGCGCCGCCGCGGGTTCCCCCGAGATCCCTTTCCGGTCGATATTCGAGCAGGCCGCCGCCGACGTTCAGCAGACGGACGCGGCGGTCGACGCCGAAATCTACAAGCTCGCGACGGGCGGGACGCAGGACCCGCACGACCTCATCATCGCGTCGCAGAAGGCGAGCCTTTCCGTCAGCCTGCTGGTGGAGCTGCGCAACAGGGCGCTGGACGCCTATAAAGAGATCATGAACACGAGCGTCTGATTGCAGCGGTTCCGGTCACGGCGGAGGAACGGAATTCTCCGCAGCCGAAGAGGAAAATACTGTAAAATCGCAGGAAGGGCGGAACATACGGCTTCATGAATGAGCAGTTGAAAAAGTTTGTGGACCCCGTCCGGAACTTCTGGGGGAAGCTGGCCCGAAAGACAAAGATCATCCTGCTTTCCGTTCTGGGCGGGATCGTCCTGCTTGCGGTCGTTCTCGGCCTGCTGATGAACCGCACCCAGTACACCGTGCTGTACGCCGGCCTGGCGAGCGACGAGGCCCAGCAGGTCATGGCCGAGCTGAAGGATATGGACGTCGGCTTCAAGGATGAGAACGGCACCATCTACGTCGAGTCCGACAAAGAGAATTCCGCCCGGATGCAGCTTTCCAACGAAGGCTACCCGAAGTCGGCGCCGAACTACGACTTTTTCACGGACCACGTGGGCGTGATGACGACCGACGAGGAGCGGAAGATCATCGAGCAGTACCAGCTCCAGGAGCGCCTGAGCGCCGTGATCCGGACGATGGACCCCGTCGACACCGCGTACGTGACCATCAGCCTGCCGCAGGGCAGCAGCTACGCCTGGGACGACAACAAGCAGGCCGCCTCCGCCGCGGTCTCCATCCGCCTCAAGCCGGGCAAGACGATGGTCCCCTCGCAGGTGGCGGGCGTCAAGCAGCTGGTCTCCAAGAGCGTGCCGGACCTTTCCGCCCAGGACGTGACCGTCGTCGACAGCTCCTCCGGCGTGGAGCTTTCCTCTTCCTCCAGCAAAGCGCCGGAGGCGGAGGGCTCCCTGCAGATCACCCTTTCCGAATTCAAGCTGAAGATCGAAAAGGAATATGAGGACAGCGTCCAGCAGAAGGTCCTCGACCTGCTGGCGCAGGGCTACGGCAGGGGGAACATCAGCGTCAGCGTCAAGAGCAAGATGGACCTGGACAAGAAGATTCAGGACATCGTGACCTACACCCCCTCCACGAGCGACGGCCGCGGCGTCGTGAGCCAGTCCGACGAGGAGTACGAACAGACGGTGCAGGGGGCGTCCTCCGTGGGCGGTGTGGCCGGCGCCCAGCAGAACACCACGACCACGACGACCTACCCGGGCGTGACGGTGAGCGGCAACGTGATCACCACCAAGGATAAAAAGACCTATACCTACCTGGTCAGCCAGGTGGAGGAGCAGATCCAGAGCGACGCCGCCGCGCTGGACGACCTGACGGTCTCCGTGCTGATCACGGCCGACGGCATCACCGAGGCGCGCCGGCAGGAGCTGACGAACCTTGTGGCGAACGCGGCGGCCGTGGACCCGAGCAAGGTGGCCGTGATGGCCGTGCCCACGGCGGAAAGCGCGCCGGAATCGCAGGCCGTGCCCACCCTTGCGCAGCTGTTCCCGCAGGTGCTGCAGGGCAGCCCGTTCCTGTTCATCGCGGGGGGCCTGCTGCTCGTCCTTCTGGCGCTGCTCATCGTGCTGTTCGTCGCGCGCAGAAAACGCGAGCGCGAGAAGCAGATTCTGGAGCGGCTGGCCCCGGAGGGCGGCCCGGAAGGCGGAGAGGCCGCCTTCCAGCCCCTGGTCGTCCCCGCGGTGGAACCGCCGCGGACCGCTGGGACGGAAGAGCCCGCCGAACAGGCGCCGCCCGAGGAAGAACCGGCCGCGGAAGAGCCGCAGGAACCGGAAGAAGAGGAAGAAGAGCCGGAGGAAGAAGCGGAGCCCGAAGAAGAAGAGGAAGAACCCGAAGAAGAATACGAGGAAGAGGAACCGGAAGAAGAGGCCGAAGGCGGGGAGGAAGAACAGGCGGAAGAACCGGAAGAGCCGGCAGAGGAAAACGCCGGGCCGGAGGGCCCGGAGGAACCCGAAGCGGCGGCGGAAGAAGGGGAAGAGGAGAACGTGAAGCAGACGCCCCAGGAACCGAAGGAAACCATCGAAGAGATCCGGAACGCCCAGAACGGAAAAGAAGAGGAGCTGAAAAACGATCTGCAGGAGTTTTCCTCCACCAATCCCGAGATCGCCGCTCAGCTCATCCGGAGCTGGCTGAAGGGGGATGACGGCCGTGGCAGAAAGTAAGCGGGAGATCAACGGTGCCCAGAAGGCCGCGGCCGTCATCATCGCCCTCGGGGCAGACACCGCCTCCAAGATCTACAAATACCTCAAGGAGGACGAGGTCGAGCAGCTCACCTACGAGATCGCGCGGATGTCCCACCTGACCTCCGACGAAGTGAACGCCGTCCTCGGGGATTTTTACCAGCTCTGCCTGACGCAGAAAGTCATCACCGACGGCGGCGTGGGCTACGCCCGCAACGTCCTCGAAAAGGCCTACGGCGCGCAGGAGGCCGCCTCGCTGCTGGACCGCGTGACGAAGACGCTCAAGACCCGGGCGTTCGAGTTCCTCCGCAAGGCGGATTACAAGAACCTGCTCACCGCCATCCAGAACGAACACCCGCAGACCATCGCGCTGGTGCTTTCCTACGCCCGGCCGGACCAGGCCGCCACGGTCATCTCCGAGCTGCCGCCGGACAAGCGGGTCGACGTCGTCCAGCGCATCGCGAATATGGACCGGACCTCGCCGGACGTGATCAAGGTCGTCGAGGACAACCTTGCCGACAAGTTCAGCAACGTGCTCGACGTGGAGTTCACCCCGTTCGGCGGCGTCGACTATGTGGCCGACGTGATGAACAACATGGACCGCACGAACGAAAAGGCGATCTTCGACGAACTGAACCGCAAGAACGCGGAGCTTTCCGAGGAGATCCGCAAGAAGATGTTCGTGTTCGAGGACATCACCACGCTGGACAACATGTCGATCCAGCGGTTCCTGCGCGAGGTGGACAGCAAGGACCTGGTCTACGCGCTCAAGGGCGCCAACAAGGAGGTGGCGGACGCCATCTTCAACAACATGTCCACCCGCGCGGGCGAAAACGTCAAGTCGGATCTCGAATACACGCACAACGTGCGCCTCCGGGACGTGGAGGAGGCGCAGCAGCGCATTGTCGGCGTGATCCGCCGCCTGGAGAGCGAGGGCGAGCTGGTCATTGCGAAGGGCGGAGAAGAGATCATTGAGTAGGGTGATCAAATCGTACGAATACGACCCGGCCGGCGCCCGGTTTATCACGATCGTGCCGGACTGGACCGGCGACGGGGACGATTCGGCGGAAGAGGCGGCGTCCCCCGCCCCGGAGCCTTCCCCCGGCGGGGACCTTGAACCGGAGGAACCGGCGGAGGAAGCCGGGCCCGGGGCGGACGGGCCGGAAAAGCCGGACAAAGAAAAAGCTTCCGGCAAAGCCCCCGAACCGGAACAGCCTGCGGCGGAAGCGGAACCCAAATCGAACGGCGCGGAAGAGGCGCCTGAGGAAAAGATTCCCGAGAAGAGCTCCGAATCGGAACAGCCTGCGGCCGAAGCGGAACCCGAGGCGGGCGGCCCGGAGAAAACGCCCGGAGCGAAAACCCCGGACAAAGGCCCGGAGCCGGAACAGCCTGCGGCGGAAGCCGCACCGGAAACGGACGGCGCGGAAAAAGCGTCCGTGGAGAATCCCCCCGCCGGGACCCCGGGGCCGGAGCAGCCGGCGGAAGAGGCCGCGCCCCCGGTGCAGGCGGAAGAGGTTCCCGCCGGCGGGGCCGGTCCGGAAGCCGCGAAACCGGAGGCCGGTCCGGAAGCCGCGAAACCGGAGGCCGGCCCGGCCCTGCGGGAGACGGAGCAGCGGTACCAGGCGGTGATACGGGAAGCGTTCCGCAAGGCGAAGCAGATCGTGGATTCCGCCCAGAATTACCGCGCGGAGCAGCTGGCCGAAGCGGAGCGCAAGATCGCGGCGGAGGCCGCCGAAGAGAAGCGGCGCGGCTACAGCGAAGGCTATGCCGAAGGCAGGGAAAAAGGGAAAAAGGACGGCCTGGCCGAGGGCGTGCGGCAGGGACAGGACGAGGGCAGAAAGCAGGCCGCGGCCGAAAACCGCCGCACCGTCGCGGAGCTCGGCAGGATGATCGAGGCGGTCGAGAAGGCCAAGACGCAGATTCTCCAGAATTTTGAGGGCGACCTTCAGGAGCTGGCGGTCACCATGGCGCGCTCCATTCTGAAGAAAGAGCTTGAGATCGACCAAAAAGCCATGCGCTCCATCATCGTCGGCGCGATGGATACCTACCGGAATCAGGAATGGGTGCGGATCTATGTTTCCGACCATACGGCGAGCGTCCTCCTCAAGGCGGACGGCGGCATCGTGAAGGCGCTCAAGGAGATTTCGGACAACGTGAAGGTGGTCTCCTCCAAAGGGATGGACGACGGCGCCTGCATCATCGAGCTGCCGGACCAGGTGATCGACGCGGGGATCGGAACCCAGCTCAAACGGATGAAGGACGCGATCGAGACCGCCGGGACCGCCGAGACCGAACCGGAGCCCGCGCGGAGCCGCGAAGGATAACGGAGGAAAGGAGGGAAAGCCCATGCTGAACCTGCGGGCCGCCCGCGAGATCGTCTCCCAGATCGATCCGCTGGACTATAAAGGAAAAGTCAGGAACATCACCGGCATGATGATCGAGGCGGCCGGCCTCGAGGCCAAGGTGGGCGACATCTGCGAGATCGGCGGCGGCGCGGAGCCCTGCGTGACCGCCGAGGTGGTCGGCTTCCGCGGGGGGAACGTTCTGCTGACGGCCTACGGCGACATCAAGGGCGTGGGCCTCGGCAGCCTGGTGGAGAACACGGGGCACAAGCTGCGCGTCCCCGTGGGCGAATGCCTGAAGGGCCGCACGGTGGACGCCGCGGGCCGCCCGATCGACGGCCTCGGCCCCTTCTCCCCGGAATGCTGGTACGGCATCGACGCCCCCGGCACCAACCCGCTGGCCCGCCCCCGCATCACCGAGCCCCTGTGCTTCGGCGTCAAGGCCATCGACGGGATGCTGACCATCGGGAAAGGGCAGAGGATCGGCATCTTCTCCGGCAGCGGCGTCGGCAAGAGCACGCTGATGGGGATGATCGCGAAAAACGTCGAGTCCGACATCAACGTGATCGCGCTGGTCGGCGAGCGCGGCCGCGAGGTCAAGGAGTTCATCGAGAAAGACCTGGGGAAGGAAGGGCTGGCCCGCTCGGTGCTGGTGGTCGCCACCTCGGACCAGCCCGCCATGTTCCGCGCCAAGTGCCCGTTCGTCGCCACCGCCATCGCGGAGTATTTCCGCGACCGCGGCAAGGACGTGCTGCTGATGATGGATTCGCTCACGCGGTTCGCCATGGCGCAGCGGGAGATCGGCCTCGCCGCCGGGGAACCGCCCATCGCGCGCGGGTACACGCCCTCTCTCTACGCCGAGCTGCCGAAGCTCCTCGAGCGGAGCGGCAACTTCGGCACGGGCTCCATCACGGGGATCTACACCGTCCTGGTCGAGGGGGACGACACCAACGAGCCGATCTCCGACACCGTGCGCGGCATCCTGGACGGGCACATCGTCCTTTCCCGCCAGCTCGCCACGCAGAACCATTACCCCGCCATCGACATCAACGCCAGCGTCTCCCGCCTGATGACGGACATCGCCGCGCCGGAGCATCAGGAGCTGGCGGCGAAGATCCGCAACCTGCTCGCCCTTTATTACCGCAACTACGACCTGATCTCGATCGGGGCCTACAAGCCCGGCATGAACCGGAAGCTGGACGAGGCGGTCGGGAAGATCGACCCGATCAACCGCTTTCTCGAGCAGAAGGTGGATGAAAGATTTTCGTACGCAGAGACCGAAAAGCTGATGAAAGAGATCTGACGCGATGAAAAAGTTTGCTTTTTCGCTCGAAAGGGTGCTGGACTACAAACGGCAGATGCTCGAGATGCTCGAAAACGAGCTTCTGCGGCTTGAGGAGGAGCAGATGGGCCTGGAGCTGCAGATCGAGGAAAAGAACCGCGAGTTCGGCGTGACCGGCCGCGCTCTGGCCGAAAAGATGAGCCGGGGCCTTCAGCCCCACCGCATCGCCGCGTACCAGGGGTACCTCGAGGAGCTGAACCGGTGCGCCAACCTCCTGCTCGAGCGGCGCAGGGCGGTGCTCGAGCGGGCCGAGGCCAAGCGGGAGGAGATCGTCCGCATGAACGGCGATATCTCCGGCCTGGAGCGCCTGCGCGACCGGCAGTTCGCCCAGTATCTCGCTCTGGGCAGAAAGCAGCAGGAGGTCCTCATCGAGGAATTCATCGGCCGGGCGGGGGTCCGCGCGGGCTGAAAGAGGCCGGGAACGGATCCGCCGCCCTCCGTCCTTTTCCGAGTTTTAGTGTTTTAGTTAGAGATCGCCGCGAAAGGAGGTGAAACCATGATTCAAAAGATCGACGCAAACCAACAGGCGCAGCCGTCCGGTCTGCGGGAAACGCTCCGCACGGACGAGCGGAAGAGCGAAGGGGCCGGCAGTTTCGGCTCCGTCCTCCGCGCGGCGGCGGGGCGGGCCTCTCCCACGGAAACGGAGGGGAAAACCGCGCCGCCGGAAGACGAAGAGCGCAAGCAGGACCCGTCCCGCCAGCCGGCCGCAGCGTTGGCCGCGGTCGGCGCGGCGGCGGCCGCCGTGGAGACTTCCGCTCCCGGCGTGCCTGCGGCGCAGGGGACCGGCCCGGTTTTACAGGCCGGGGATCTCTCCGCCGCGACGCTGCCCGGGCTGCAGGGCGCATTGCCGCAGAGCGCGGCGCAGGCGGAGCGGCCGGCGCAGAGCGTTCCGGCAAAAAACGGCGTTCTCCCGGCGGAAGAAGCTGAGACGGAACCGGCGCTCTCCGCGGCGCAGACGCCGCCCGGGCCGCAGGCTGACGCGCTGCCGCAGGGCGCCGCGAAGCCGGGGACACGGGAGCAGGATACCGCGCGGCGGGAAATTCCGGCGGCCGGCGTCCCGGCGGAGGATCTTTCCGCCCCGGCGGCGCCGGCAGGCGCGGAAGCGCCCGCCGCGTTCCCGCAGGCCGTCCGTCCCGGTTCCGGGCCGCAGGAAGAAGAAGCCGCCGGTTCTCCGGCGGCGCGGTCGCCCGGAAAGGGTCCGGGCCTGCGGGCGGAAGCCCGCATCCCGGTGTCGGACCGGACGAACGGCCCGGCGGACGGAACCCCGAAGCTCCCCGATCCGGCCGGGGCGGAGCGTGAAAAGACGTCCCGGAACGGCGGGGCCGTTCCGCCGGAGCATCCGGCGGCGCAGGCCGCGGGCCTTTACACCGGCGGCAAGGTCGTCGTCCGGGTTTCGGACGAGGCGGCCCCGGCCGTTCCCGCCGCGCCGGACCAGGTGGCGCAGGCCGCCGCGGCCGGGCTGAAAGCGGGGAAGAAGGAGTTCAGCATGGACCTTTACCCCCGCTCGCTCGGCAAGGTCTCGGTCCGGATGACCGCCGAAAGCGGTGTGCTGACCGTGGAGATTTCGGCTTCCGACCCCAGGACGCAGAGCCTTCTGCTCTCCGGGGCGGACGAGATCAAGGCGATCCTTCAGCAGACCGCGGGCCGCGGGGACGAGGGCCGGGCCGTTCAGATCCGGCAGCCGGAGGTCCCGTGGTACGAGCAGGGCCGGCAGAACGGCGGCGCGCGGCAGCAGCCGCGGGACGACGACGGGCGGCAGCAGAGCGAGCGCGCCGCAAGGTACGCTGCGCTGAACCCCGCGGGCGTGGGGACGGGGGATTTCCTTTCCCTCATCCGGCTTACGGGAACGTAGAATCCAGCGAAAGAAGGCTTTGAACTTTGGGAGTGGAAAGTGTGAGCGGCGCCGGCAGCCTTTACCGGGCCGGTGCCGAAAGCTCCGCCGGAAGGACTTCCGGCAGCGCGAAAACGGGGCTTGAGATGGGCGATTTCCTCAAACTGATGATCGCGCAGTTCCAGAACCAGAGCATGGACAGCCAGGTGGACAGCACCCAGTACATCACGCAGCTGGCCCAGTTTTCCGCGATCCAGGCCATGACCGCGATGACCCAGAACCTCGACCGGCAGTACGCGGCCTCGCTGGTCGGCAAGACCGTGGCCGTCCAGACAACCGGCGGGGCCGTGACCGGCAGGGCGGAGGGCGTGAACTATTATTCGGACGGCAGCAGCTGGGTCGTCGTGGGAGACGGGGAATACGCGCTTTCCGACGTGATCCAGGTCATCGACCCGGCGTCGGAGCAGACGCCCGGCGGCGGCGAATCGGCGGAAGAGACGCAGCCGGCCGGCGAAACTCCGGAAAAGGCCTGAATCCGGACGGAAAGTGAAGTGCCTATGGAAAACATCCAGTTCCGAAAGAACTATTCCGCCTTCGTCGGGCCGGCCTATCCGGCGCAGCGGCAGGCGGGCGTCCCCGGGGCTTCAAGGGCCGGGGGGGAGACCGGGAGCTTCGCGCAGATCCTCGGCGAGAGCATCCGGAAAAGCGGCGCGGAGATCACCTTTTCCAAACACGCGCTGCGGCGCATCGACGAGCGGAGGATCGAGGTGACCCCCCAGCTGATGGAGAAGATGGACGGCGCGGTCGAAAAGGCCCGCGGCAAGGGCGTGAAGGAAGCCCTGCTGCTGAGCGGAGACGCGGCGTTCATTGTGAACGTCCCGAACCGGACGGTCGTCACCACCCTGAGCGGCGGGGAAATGAAGGAAAACATCTTTACGAACATCGACGGAGCCGTGCTTCTGTGACCGGACCTTTTCAAGGGGGTCATCGGGCTTGGAATGACGGAAAAGCCCGGGCGGTTCCTTCCGTGAAAGAAAGGAAGAGATCCATCATGATGAGAGCTATGTCGTCGGCGATCGCGGGCCTCAAGGCGCACCAGGACGCGATCGACGTGGTCGGCAACAACATCGCCAACGTCAACACCCATTCTTTTAAGAGCGGCAGCGTCTCGTTCCGCGACGTGATGTACCAGAACATCGCCTCGGCCGCGGAGGGTAGCACCGCGACCGGCATGGCGGGCACCAACCCCTCCCAGATCGGCTACGGCTCGGCCACCGCGTCCGTCGGCGTCGACATGAGCAACGGCGGCAAGGACCAGACCGGCAAGCCGAACGACTGCTATATCGACGGCCAGGGGTATTTCGTGGTCGCGGACGGCGGGGCGGCTAAAGATGAGAGCGGGAATACGCTCGATTACCCGGCCGGGATGAAATACACGCGGGTCGGCTCGCTGACGTTCGACAGCAACGGCTACCTCACGGACGGCAACGGGAACTATATCCTCGGCGTGAACAACAGCGCGATCGGTACGGATGGGAAACCCACCGGCGCAATTCCGACCACTACGGACGCGATGGACGCAAAGCTGAAGGACGGCCATCTGGAGCTTGCGGACGGAACTGCGGTTCAGCCCGAATATATCTGCTATGATCCGGCCAGTAACACCCTGAAAAACGTCGCGTTCGGGCCGGACGGCACCATCACGGCGACCGTGAACGGCTCGGCGGTCACGCTCGGCAAGGCGGCGCTCGCCTATTTCGGCAACGCGGCCGGCCTGCAGGACGTCGGGAATTCCTATTATAAAGATACGCCCAACTCCGGCGACGCGAAATATTTCGCGCCGGGCTCGGGCGAGACGGGGAGCCTCGTGACCGGCTCGCTCGAAAGCTCCAACGTGGACCTCGCGACGGAATTTTCCAACATGATCGTGTACGAAAGAGGCTACCAGGCCAACACCAAGATCATCTCCGTCGCGGACGAGATGCTTCAGACGCTGGTCAACATGAAGTAGGCGGACGTCTTTCCCGCCAAGGGGAAAACCTGGAGGAGCGGTTTGTTATGATTGAACTGACACGGCTGAACGGCACGAAATTCACCCTGAACAGCGATCTGATCGAGACCATCGACAATATCCCGGAGACCAAGGTCACCCTGACCGACGGCAACCACTTTTTCGTCTCGGAAAACCGCGAGGAGATCACGCGCAAGGTGGTCGCCTACCGCAGGCGGATCCTGAGGAACCTGATCACCGTCGCCGCAAGGCCGGCGAGCCCTAAGGGAAAATAAGGCCTTCCCGGGCGGGGCGCGCCCCGCCCGGGCTTCCTTTGAAAATTCCGCGCCCCGCCCAGGCACGGGCCGGGCGCTTGCAATAGAAAGCTTTTCCCTTTTACTTTGTGCCGAGAATGGTGGTAATTATGGCGGAGGTTTTGTCGCAGCAGCAGATCGACGAGCTTCTGGGCAGCCTGCAGAAAGGGACCACGGACCTGCAGCAGATCGAGGAGCAGAGCACCGCCCGGAAGGTCAAGGAATACGACTTTTTGTCCCCCAAACGCTTCACGCGGGAGCAGATCCGCTTCCTGCAGAATATTTTCGAGAGCTTCGCGCGGCTTTTCTCGCTGCACCTTTCCGGGCTGCTGCGGATGGCCTGCCAGGCCGAGGTCGTGCAGGTGGAGGAAGAGGAGTACCGCGAGTTCGGAAACGCGCTGAGCGATTCCGTGCTGGTCTGCCTGATGGGCCTGCACAGCAGAAAGTACGGCATTGAGGACAAGCAGATCCTTCTCGAGATGTCGCGGCCCGTTTCCTTCTGCGCCATCGACCGGATGCTCGGCGGCAACGGTTCCGGCTATAAAATCGACCGGGATTATACCGAGATCGAGCTTTCGCTGCTGAACTATCTGTTCGGGCAGGTGACGGAGCTGATGGGCAGCGCCTGGAGCAACTATACCGACGTCACGTTCAGCCTGGACGCCCTGGAGACCAACGCGCAGACGGTGCAGCTCATCCAGCCGGACGAGGCGGTCGCCATCGTGGTCCTCCAGGTCGAGATGAGCGACCTTCTGAAAGGCAACATCAACATCTGTCTTCCGGCGACCTCCCTGGAAGAGATTTTCAAGGGGTTCGATTCCAAATATATCAAGCCTTCCAGACGCGACGACCCGGAGGTCGAGCAGCGCCGCAGGAAGAGCAACCTCGCCCTTCTGGCGGATACGCCCCTCACGGTCTCCGCCGTTCTGGGCGAGACGCAGATCGCGCTCAGCGACCTTCTGGACCTGCACCGGGGCGACGTGATCCCGCTCGACTCCAAAGCCTGCGAGGATTCGGTCGTGCTGAAGGTCGAGAAGCTGCGGTGGTTCACGGGGACGGTCGGGGTCCGGCGGAAAAACTACGCGGTAAAGATCGAGAAAGTCCTTCAGTAAAATTTTATTTGAAAAAAGGTGATTTCGTTGGGATCAAATGATGCGGAGACCCTTTCCGGCATGGAGATCGACGCGATCGGGGAGATCCTCAATATCAGCCTCGGCTCTTCGGCCACGTCCGTGTCCGAGCTGCTGGGCCAGCCGGTCAAGATCACGACGCCGAAAGTCCGCGTGATGAAGACGGACGACTTCGACATCAAGACCTACGAGCCGGCCATCGGCGTCGAGATCAACTATGTGAAAGGTCTCGACGGGCAGAATATCCTGATTCTGAAGGAATCCGACGTGAAGATCATCGTCGGGCTGCTCCTGCAGACGGATTTTTCGGACCGGGAATTCGTGATGGACGAAATGAACATCGGCGCGATCTGTGAGGTTATGAACCAGATGATGGGCGCCTCGGCCACGGCCCTCTCGCAGTTTTTGAGCCGCTCCATCAGCATTTCCCCCCCGAATTCCTTCTCCATCGGCAACTCCGAGCAATTCAAAACCAAGTATTTCGGCAAAGAAGAGGACATCGTCGCGGTCTACTTCAACCTGATGATCGGCAAGCTGGTCAACAGCCCCGGCGGCGCCTGCTCCCGCGGCCCCGGCCGCGCCTGTTCCCACGGCCCCGGTTGCGCCGGCGGTTTCCGCTCCCGCCCAGGCCGCGCCTGTTCCCGCGGCTCCGGCCGCGCCGGCGGTTTCCGCTCCCGCCCCGGCCGCGCCTGTTCCCACGGCCCCGGCCGCGCCGGCGGTTTCCGCTCCCGCCCCGGCGGCGCCTGTTCCTACGGCCCCGGCCGCGCCGGCGGTTTCGGCTCCCGCCCCGGCCGCGCCTGTTCCCACGGCCCCGGCGGCCCCTGCCGCCGCGACGCTGCCGTATGCGCCGGTTTCCGGCGCTCCGGACGGCGGCTACCGCGTGAACGGCGCCGTGTATCCAAGCTTCGACGCCCGCAGAACAAAGCTGAATCAGGGCGAGTCGAACAACCTGGGCATGATCATGTCCGTGCCGCTGCAGATCACGGTCGAGATCGGGCGGACTTCCAAGAAAATCAAGGAGATCCTCGATTTCACTTCCGGCACGATCGTGGAGCTGAACCGCCCGGCCGGGTCCCAGGTGGACGTCTATGTGAACGGCAAGGCCATCGCGAAGGGCGACGTGGTCGTGGTGGACGACAATTACGGCGTCCGGATCACGGAGATCCTCAACAACAACGAGATCATGAAGCTGCTCTGACATAGACGCAGAAGGCCTATTTCAGTATTTTAGGAGGTTCAACCATGGAGAAAAAAATCATGCTGGTGGACGACGCGGCGTTCATGCGGATGATGATCAAGGACACGCTCGCGAAAAACGGCTATACCAACGTGGTGGAGGCGAACAACGGGCAGGTCGCCGTGACCAATTATCCGGTCGAAAAGCCCGACCTCGTGATCATGGACATCACCATGCCGGTGATGGACGGGCTCGAGGCCCTCAAGCAGATCCGCGGCAAATACCCGGACGCCAACATCATCATGTGCTCCGCCATGGGGCAGGAAGCGATGGTCGTCGACGCGCTCAAACAGGGGGCGAAGGATTTCATCGTCAAGCCCTTTAAGGCGGACCGCATCATGAAGACCGTCAAGAGCCTGCTGGGATGACGCCGATGGGGCTGCGGTGGGTCCCGCTCAGCTTCGGGACGGATATCCTCCCGCTGGTTTTCACCCTCGCGGCGGTCGCGGCGATCCTGTACCTGTGCTACCGGCTCAGCCGGTTCCTGGCGAAGGGGGCGGGCCGCTTTTCGGGCGGCGGCGGGAACATCCGCATCGTCGAGCGGGTCGCCCTCGGGCCGGACAAGGGGCTCGTGATCGCGGAGATCTGCGGGGACTGCTACCTGATCGGCTTTTCCGCCGAGCGCGTCGAAATTTTGAAGGAGCTGGACCCCTCGAAGCTGCGCCCGGCGGGGAGCCAGGTTCCGCAGAATTTTCTGGGCGCGCTGAATTCCGCCCTGCGGGGGAAATGGGGTCTGACGGGGAATGAAAGAAATCAAAAAAACGGAAGGCCCTGAAAAACAGGCCGGCAAAAAGCGCGGGGCGGTCCGAAAGGCGGCCGTGTTCCTGGCCGTGCTGCTGGCCGTGCTGCTGTTTCTGCCGGTGCAGGCCTCTGCGGCGCAGACCGGCGCGGCCCAGCCCGGGGGAAGCGGCGTCAGCGTCAACGGCAGGAACGTCGACACGCTCGAGATCATCGAGACCATGACCATCCTGGCGCTGATCCCGTCCATCCTGATGATGACGAGCTGCTTCACGCGGATCGTGATCGTGCTTTCGTTCCTGAGGAACGCCCTGGGTCTGCAGAGCACCCCGCCGAACCAGGTCCTGATCGGCATCGCGCTGTTCCTGTCGCTGTTCGTCATGTCGCCGGTCCTTTCAAAGATCAACACGGAGGCGTACGTCCCTTATAAAGAGGAGAGGATCACGCAGGAGGAGTTCCTCCACAAGGCGGCCGCGCCGCTCAAGGAGTTCATGCTGAAGAACACCAAGAAAGAGGATCTGAACCTGTTCCGGAACCTCGCGAAGGTCAAGAGCGACGTGCCGGTGCAGCAGCTTTCCATCACGGTGGTTACCCCCGCGTTCATGACGAGCGAGCTCAAGCGGGCGTTCATCATCGGGTTCCTGCTCTACATCCCGTTCCTGGTGATCGACATGATCGTCTCGAGCACGCTGATGTCGATGGGCATGGTGATGCTGCCGCCGGCGATGGTCTCGCTGCCGTTCAAGCTGCTGCTGTTCATCCTGATGGACGGGTGGAACCTGCTGTTCAAGACGCTGGTCTCCGCCTTCAACGTGTAGGCGCCCGGGGGCGTGGAAAGGAGGGGCCGGAGTTTTGTCCGTATCACAGATGATGCAGGTCGTGCAGGCCGCGATGATGGCGGTCCTCAAGGTCTCGGCGCCCATCCTTCTGGTCAGCATGGCCGTCGGCCTGCTGATCTCGATCCTGCAGGCGGCGACCCAGATCCACGAGCAGACGGTGGTTTTCGTGCCGAAGCTGGTCGCCATCGCCGTGATCATCATGGCGATGGGCTCCTGGATGATCGACAGCATGAAGGATTTCACCGGCTATATCTTCGATATGATCGTCCATCTGAACTGAAACCGAAGGGCGGGCTGGAAGCGTGAATTTCGATTACGACGTGACGCTGCTGCTTCTGATCTTCGCGCGCATGTCGGGCTGCATCCTGTTCAACCCCATCCTGGGGCGCAGGAACATCCCCTTCGCCGTGAAGGGCGGCCTCGCGCTGATGCTCAGCTTCTTCACCTACCCGCTGGTGCCGCGCCAGAGCTTCGCCGCCCCTTCGCCGCTGGTCCTCGGCCTGTGCGTGATCCGGGAGCTGCTGATCGGCTTCGCCGTGGGGTTCGTGATCCAGCTGTTCATGTCGGTCATCGTGATGGGCGGCGAGCAGATGGATATGCAGATCGGCATTTCGATGTCGCGCGTCTACGACCCGCAGAGCAACGTCTCCATGCCGCTTTCGGCCTCGGCCGTCAACGCGCTGTTCCTGCTGCTCTTCTTCGCGACGAACGCGCATCTGACCCTGATCCGCGTGTTCGTGAGGCTGGGCGCGGCGGTCCCCTACGGCGACGGGCTGATCCCGCCGGAGGTGGGCCGGGACCTGGCGGGCGCGTTCGCCCAGATGCTCGTCTACGCCGCGAAGCTCTCGCTGCCGATCATCGCGGTCGAGATGGTCAGCCAGATCGGCATCGGCCTCGTGACGAAGGCCGTGCCGCAGATCGACATCTTCACCGTCGAGATCCAGCTCAAGATCCTGATCGGCTTCGCGGCCATCGTGGCGCTGGCGCCGCCGTTCGCCGATTTCATCGAAAAGCTGATCGGCCTGATGTTCGACTGCATCAGCGGGGTCTACGCCCTGCTCACGTGACGCGCACGGAGGGGAAAGCCCATGGCTGAGATGGAGGGCAAAACTGAAAAGGCGACGCCGAAACGGCGGGAGGACGAGCGGAAAAAGGGCAACCTGTTTCAAAGCTCCGACGTGGTCAGCGCGCTCTCCATCCTCGCGGTGTTCGCCGCGATGCGCGCGGCCCTGCCCTACGCGTACCGGTATTTCGGGAATTTCTTCATCCGCTGCTTTTCGCGGGCCGGCGCGCAGAGCACCCTGGACGCGGCGCTCTCGCTGGATTCCCTGAACGCCGGGTGGGAGGCCCTGCTGCTGATCGCCGGGCCGGCGATGCTGGTTTCGGTGCTGGCGGCGGTGCTGTCGACGGGTGCGCAGACGCGGTTCAAGTTCTCGCACGAGAAGATCAAGTTCCGCTTTTCCAACATCAGCCCGCTGCAGGGCTTCAAGCGGCTGTTCTCGCTGCGTTCCGTGGTGGAGGTGCTCAAGGCCGCCGTCAAGATGACCGCGATCGGCTACCTGCTGTATGGGAAGATACGGGATATCTCCGGCCGGTGCGTGCTGATGATGGACGGCGACGTCTTTCAGTCCTCGGTCGCCATCCTGGAGGATATCTTCGATTTTGTCCTGCAGATGTCCCTCGTGTTCATCGGCATGGCCGCGCTGGATTATTTCTACCAGTGGTGGGAGTACGAGCGCAACATCCGCATGACGAAGCAGGAGGTTAAGGAGGAGTACAAGGAGCTGGAGGGCAACCCCGAGACCAAGGGCCGGCAGCGGCAGGAGCAGCGGAAGATTTCCCGCAGGCGCATGATGCAGCAGGTTCCCACGGCGGACGTGGTGGTCCGCAACCCGACCCATATCGCCGTGGCGCTCCGGTACGACATCGAAAAGGACCGCGCCCCCGTCGTCGTGGCGAAAGGGCAGGGCTATCTGGCGCAGCGCATCGTCATCATCGCGGAGGGCTGCGGCATCCCGATGAAGGAGGATAAGCCCCTCGCCCGCGCGCTCTACGCCGCGGTCGAGGTCGGCACGGAGATCCCGCCCGAATTCTACACGGCGCTGGCGGAGATCATGGCGTGGGTCTACCGGCGCAGGAAAGGAGAGGAAGCGGCGAGATGAAGCTCTTCAACAACATCGTCTCCCTGTTCGTGATCGTGATCGTCGCGCTGATCATCATCCCGCTGCCCCCCTTTCTGCTGGACGTGATGTTCATCCTCAACATCGCGCTTTCGCTGATGATCCTGCTGATGACCATGTATATCCGCACGGCGCTGGATTTCTCGGTCTTTCCCTCCGTGCTGCTGATCTGCACGCTGTTCCGGCTCGCGCTGAACATCTCTTCCACGCGACGGATCCTCACGAACTCCGGCTCGGCCGGGCAGGTCATCAAGACGTTCGGCACGTTCGTGCTGCAGGGCAACGTGGTGGTCGGCTTCATCGTGTTCCTGGTGATCGTGCTGGTCAACTTCCTCGTGATCACCAAGGGCGCCGAGCGCGTGGCGGAAGTCGCCGCGCGGTTCAAGCTGGACGCCATGCCCGGCAAGCAGATGGCCATCGACGCCGACCTCAACTCCGGCCTGATCAACGAGGAGCAGGCCCGCAAACGGCGCGACGACATCCAGCGCGAGGCCGAGTTCTACGGCTCCATGGACGGCGCCAGCAAGTTTGTCAAGGGCGACGCCG